>Ga0307380_10011418_pt1 | contig 11128 bp, 13 predicted proteins | sample UN3MG_FD_202239 | JGI IMG/M metagenome (GOLD analysis project Ga0307380, IMG submission 202239) | Soil microbial communities from Risofladan, Vaasa, Finland - UN-3 | ecosystem: Environmental > Terrestrial > Soil > Coastal area > Acid sulfate soil | place: Finland: Risofladan, Vaasa | collected... | reverse complement strand
CGGACTATTCAGTGGACCGGGGCGGACGGGAGAGGGGGTTGAAATCATGTCATTTGGTCACGGGTTCGAGGTTTTGTCGGTACGGAGCGGGACGGCGGGAGGGGGTCTAGTGACCTACCGTCAGACGTCACCGATGAAACTCTGACGGTCGGGCTTCACTGGTTGAAGATTCGGAAGACCTAAAGGTACAATTTCTGGACGGCGCGCGGGTTTTCACACGTATTGGTCCGCCGGAGACGCGTCTGAACGGTCGGGACAGATACGCCCAGGAGGCGGCCGAGGTCCCTTAGGCTCAGGCCCCAGCCCTGGCAGCGGACGGCGTTCTCCCGGCTCTCGTCGCCGCGCAGGCGCTTCAGTATCCGGAAGAAGTGCCTCCGGCTGACCGGCAGGCCGGTCAGCCAGTCCTGCCTTCGGGCGTAGGCGAGGAAGAAAGGCATCAAGTCGTGAGTATCACGGCGTCGGGTGCCGAAAAGACGAACGACGTGGCCATCGAGCGCGTTGAAGATACGGTCCAGTTCGGACTGCGTGAAGTCAGGCTCGTGGAATATCTCGTGGGCGTCACGGATCATAACTACCTTGGCCGTACCAGGTCGCCGGTTCTTCGTTCCGACGCGACTGGACAGGACATCTCACAGATCGCATACCAACCTTGCTCGCTCGGGATGCGAACACGAGCGATTACCCGAAGACGATTGTCATCAGACGCCATCGCTGCCTTCCAAGGAACGTAGGTAAGGCGGCGCCATTCGTACCTCCGCTGTCCCGAGCCTGCCGTAAATGACAAGGTGAGCCGCCCGCGAGGCGTCACAACTGCGGACGTGATTCTAGCGGAGCGTGGGAGACGCAGAACCACGTTCTGCTGCAGCGGGACCGCGATGTGAAACGATCTACGAGCGCGGTTCACCTACGACTCCGCGGTCGGCGGGTAGGGCTGAGCGGAAAACGGAACCGCTTGCGATCCATCGGAACCTCCAAAATACCGGGGCGCGGTTGATACCGCATACCACAGACCGCCCTTTCGGGCAGCCCTGTTGCACCGCGCCGCCGGTAGTTTTCGACTTGGCTTCTGAAGGTATGGTATCACGGTATCGCTCAGATATTAGCTCCGGAGGTCGGGGTGTCAAGCGGAATCGGAAATGCGCCGGAGGGGGGACGGGGAATTGGACCGATTGGACCGATGGGACCTGGACGGGCACGAGCTCGCCGGCGGACGCGAGAGCGGCCCGGAGGACCGGGCCGCTCAGAGGATGCGCCGAGGGGCTACGGTGTGCGGGCGGCAACGCGGGCCGCGGGGATTTCCTCGCGGAGCTTGACCACTTCTGCTTCCAGGCGTCGGACCTGGTCTGCGGTCGGGGACGGAATCGGCGGTCCCCAGATTCGCTCTTCGATTGCGGTCCGTTCGCTCTCGGCTTCTTCGCACTGGTAAGCGATTGAGCTGGCGGAGTTGGCGAAGCGCTGTTCGCCGTGGAGACCAGGCAACCGGCGCTCGGGCCAGATCGAGAGGTAACGGGCCTGATTTTCGCGGAGGTGAACGACGCGGCCGGCCGCGCGCGCGAGCTCCTGCCAGTCGTCGGCGGAGAGGGTCGGCGCTACCGCGGCGTAACGCGCAGCCTCGGCCGCGCGGTGGATCGCCTCGGTTGGCTCGGAGGAGCCGTTCAGGACGTGCTGGGCGGCGGGCGAGCGCCGAACGCGCGGTTGCGTGCGGCCGTCCTGGGTCCAGGTCGGGAGCAGGGCGATTTCGTTCCAGTCGGTCGGGAGGCTATCGGGTTCGGAGGAGTTTTCGGTCTGTGCGGTCACGGTGCCTTCTTTCTCGCCTTTCGGCGGAGTTTCGGTCTTTTCGGACTTTGCCTTTCGGCCCTTGCGAACGACTAATAATACCTCCCCCTGCCGCCGTGTCAGGCGGGGGAACGAGGTTGAGGTTGAGGTAGCGTCCTCAATTATGTCCGCCACGAACCCCGGCAGCCTCGAAACGTGGTGCAATGCCTGCAGGCAGCCGCTGTATAGCCGCGGCGCCTGCCAGTCGGGCGGTCCGACCTGTAACACGTGATCTGTGCCGCGCACACGCACAGGACCCGAAGAATCGATACGCAGGCGCGGCGCTGCGACGACGTGCGTGTACGTACCCGTCATCTGTGCACCACCGAGGAGTACGATGGGGTCTCTCGGCAGAATCGGGTCGGTCCAGCGTCCGGGCATAATACGCACATGCAACTCCGCGACCGTATCGGGCCGTTGATGTCGCCGAAACTCGATGTACGCATCGGTCAGGGTCTGGGCAAAACTCGCGTCATCCCCAGCGTCAAATTCCACTGCGTTGTACCCGTTCGACCAGCGCAGTTTCATGTCGCCCCGTTCATCCTGTCGTAGCAATCCGGGCAGCTCGATCCATTAGCTGTGGTCATGATCAGATTTGAGACCGCTACTACATGACCGCACGCCAGCAATCGACCTGTCGGCTGATGCGGAGTTGCGTGACTCGCAGCCAGTTTGACGCGCAATTTGCTGTACCAGTCCCAATCGTGGCTGAGTGTCTGGCCTGCCATCAGCGCCGCGGTAATCTCGTCGCGAGTCACGGGCCGCACTGACCGAAATCGCGGCGCGAATTTCCCGTTGGTATCGATGCCGTTGAACCGTTCGGCGGCGCCCAAATACAGTTCTGCATGCTCGGGCGGTACATCAACCCACCGCCCATTGCTCAACTGCTCCTGTAGGATTGCCATTTCGTGTTCCGGTTTCTCAGCCTGCGGGCCGGGGTGTGATTCGGAACGCTCGACTGAACGAGCACCCGGCCCGACAGGTTGATTGAGTCTATTGAGGGGTGCGTTCCGAATCACGCATATATTCTACCCCCCCCCTATCTCCGTGTCAAGAAAAATCGGCGACGGGTGTTGCCGGGCAAGATGGGGTCGTATCAGGCGGGGGAACGAGGTTGAGGTTGAGGTTGAGGCCGGATTCGGTCAGCGGCAGACGAACACATGCCGGCGGGGCTATCTCCCGTAGTCGACGGCCGGCGGCCTCCCTGGCATCGACGGAAGCAACCTGGGACCGAGGGTGTCACTGGGGCGCCAGGGGCGCATCCGGTAGAAGGCGGCGTCGATGCACGGCAACGGTACCAGCACCCAACCTGTGTCGTCGATGAACGCGCCACATGGCAGGCTTCCGTCCTCTTCGCGCAGCGGAGACCAACGCGCCCAGAGCGTGCCTTCTGCCAGGCTGTCTCCGCTGGGGATTGGCTTCCTATATCTATACGGCGCCGTGATGCGGTAGGAAAAGGTCGGCTCGCGGTACTCGTCGAGCATTTTGATGTCCAGCCTGGCCAAACACGGGCCGAGAGTTTCCCTGAATCCCGGCTTCCGTTCGTAGAACCTGACCCGGAGCGGGCCGGCTAAGAGCACGGCGAGCTCGTAGGCCGAACGGCGACCGCGGTGCAACCACTCCCCCGGCGTGATCTGCCAAGTGTCGGTGTGTGTGTAGGTCGTCTCAGAACGGCAGAAAGACGCCACGTGTCGCTCCCGGGCCGGCACCCAGACCGGATAGATGTTCGCGTGACAGACGGGGCTGCAAAGCCAACTCCACAGTGTGATTCCTACCCCGACGATGACCATCCAGGTCCAGAAACGTTGCCGACGCAGCAACCGCTGAATCTCGGCCGCCGCCTCCGGCGTCAGGTTCGGCTTGATTTCGGGCATGACTCCTCCTTACTTGTAGTGTCGGATCGCGTACAGCACTTTACCGATGATAGTTGGGGACCGGGCGGCGTCAAGGATAATCGGCGGGTAGGCGGCGTTCGAGCTGACGAGGATTGCGCGCCCGCCGGCGCGGACGTACCGCTTCAAGACTACGTCGCCGCTGTCCACGCGAACCACGACCAGGTCACCATCCCTAATAGAGGAAGAGAGTGCCGGCGACACCACGACCAAATCGCCCTTCTCGACCTCGCCCTTCATCGAATCTGAATTGACCCGCAGACAGAAGGCATCGGGGTCGGTGACCATGGTGTGCGGCAGGGCAAGATGCCCCTCGACGCTTCCCTCGACCGGCGGCCGGCCCGGATAGCCGGCAGAGACGCGGCCGAGAATCGGCAGCCGGCGCCACTCCGATGGCTGGTCGGCAACGCGGTCGGCCGACTCTCTCGACAACCCTCGCTTCTCTCCTTCCCCCGTCATAAGCCATCTCGGACTGTAGCCTAGCAACTCCACGGCGGCGACGAGCTCGGCGGAAGGCGACGACTTACCATGTTCCACTTGCGAGATGAACTCCTGGGTACACCTCGCGATCTCCTCTGCGAATCGTTGCTGCGTCATTCCCAACTCCTGTCTTATCTCCCTGAGCCGCGTCCCCACGGCTCGGCGATTCACACCTCCCATTAGTGGCGCTACAGATATGCTTATATTTTTAGCTTGACACCATGAATATATTTATTACTCTTACCTCGTGCAGTCGCAAACATCCGTAGCCAAGAATAGCAAGCCTCCCCGTATTGTCAAGCCGCCGGTCCGACGTGCTGCGACGGTTCCGATAAGAATCCGCCTGATACATCGCGGGTGGATGGTTACGGATTTGGCGCGGCGGGCCGGCTTGTCTCGTCCTCACACCAGTCAAATAATCCACGACCGCAAGCGGCGCATCTGGTCTCAGAGGCGGGTAGCCCGGGCGCTGGGGATGGGGCTGGATGAGGCGTTTCCGGAGATCGGAACAGAGACGAGCAGAGACTCACACGGACGATCAGGGACATCGGAGTGACAGATTCAGCGGTACGTCATTTACCCGACCGGCCCGCCAACCTAGAGGAGAAACCCGCATTCATCGCGTATGTGCGATTCAGAGACTTCTACGGCGGGTGGATGGTGTACCGCTACCAAGACCGGCTCTATCGGTGCTGGATGGGATGGAAGACCGCGGAGCGGTTGCTCGGGAAGAGATTCGATGAGTTTCCGGTCCTGACCAGGAACACGAACGGACACGGACAGACACAGACTAACACGGATATGAGATTCCTACACCAGGGAGCACAACATGACACTAGTCGCAGTTGCCGCGGCCGGACTGGTCGCGGGTTTCGTTATCGGCCGCATCAGCGCGGCCAGGCGGTATCGCCGGCGGGTTTCGCAGCTCAACCAACAGAACAACCGTAGAGAAGACGGGCTCTGCGCAGTGATCGATAATCTGCGCGCGAAGAAGGATCGAATAGTCCAGAGTTCAGAGTCCAGAGTCCAGAATCCAGAGTTGGCGGACGGGGGTGCCAAGGCGGAAGCGGATCGTTTGGCCAGGATCTGCCAGCGAGCGCTGGAATACTTCAAGGGAACGCCCGGACCGTTCCGATTCTACGTGAACCCCATGCGGGATGACGGTGTATTCGTGGGGCAGGTCAAACCGTTGAAGCCATACCCAGGTGTCAGCGGCTTGCACGGCGAGCCTATTTTTCCAGCCGTGCCGGACGGGAGGATCTTACCATATCAAGTACCCGACGTCGTGGCAGAACGGGTCCTCGAGATTCTGAACAGTCCGTCCCGCGAGGTGGCGCATGGGTAGCGATAAGGAAAGGGGGAAGGGGAAAGGGGAAATGGAAAAGGGCGGAGAAGGGCGGACCGCGCGGGCGGCGGAGCTGTACGTGCAGTGCCTGGACATGCGGAACCGGCTCTATGATCACTATGCCGAGATGCACGTCGAGTGGATCGCGCTGAGGAAGGCCGGGAAGACGGACCTGAAGTTCAAGGATTACGTGGTCAGCGAGGAGATCAGAGGCGCAAAGGAGCGGCATCCGGGCTGGCCGGCTGGGGCGCTGGTTGGTATTGGTGAGATGGCCCGAATGTGGATGGAGGCATGGTATGCCTAACGAGATGGCGAAGCCGAACCCGGACCTCGGCGCGTTCTACGAGTGCCATGAGCAGATCGTACAGGGATTCCGGAATCAGAGGCTGGGCTGCCTGCAAATCGGCGTCTGGCTGAAGAGAATGCGAGACCTGAAGCTGTACAAGGCAGCCGGTTATGAGACGCTGACCGAATACCTCGGCGCCAAGTTGATTGGCGTCGGAGAACGCGAGGCGTTCTACTATCTTGAGGCCGTCGAAAAGATACCTGAGGTGTTACTGCAAAGATTGCAGTCGATGGCCAAACCTATTGGACTCACGCGACTTCTGAGAATATCCAACGACGAATTCGCCGACGTTTCCGAGGAGGAAATGGACCGTCTGGTGGGCCTCACAGATGAGGAATTGGACAGGGAGCTGACCGGCAGGGGCTATGACCGGAAGAAGATGGGCGGGCGGGGGCCGAGTGATCTCAGGCGGGCATTCATCGAGCGCAAGCGTTACCGCGACAACTCGAAGCAGGCCACCCTGGCGAGGGAGAAGGCGCGAAATGCCCTGAGCGAGCGGGATGAGGCACTCCGGATCCTGCAGACAGAACGGGAGGAAAACAAGAAACTGAAGGAGGTCATCGACTCCAACGACTCGCTGCGCGCCCAGCGGCTCCAGATCGAAGTCCTCACCCAGAAGGTGGCCGCCATGCAGACCGCCGAGGCCAAGACAGCGGCCCTGAAGGTCGACCGCCAGACCGCCAATCAACACATCGCCCAGTTTCTCGTTCTTTCCTGCCGTCGTCTCAACGACTTCCGCGACGAAATCCACGTCCCGGACCTTGAGTCCTACGCTTGGCTCGAGATGGCGTTCGACAAGATCCGCGAGTACACCCAGGGGATTTTCGATTTCATCGCGTCGGACGCACTCAAGCGGTTCTCCGAGAACGGCGCGCCGGAGCCGTTGGCCGACGCCGGTGCTGCCATGCACAGCCTCGTCAAAGACATCAAAGCCAACCTGCAGAAGTTCGACGTTGAAGTTGGCCTGGTGAAGGTCGTCGGGCGGCCGGACACAGACGAGCACGGACGGCGAACACAGACGAACACGGGCGGCGCACGAGCAGAGAAGAAAGACTAGGTCGTGGCCAAGTGGCTCCTCGATGACATTGTCCGTCGCATCGAATCCGGGACCATCACTGTGGCCCAGGCCTCCGAGCGGACCGGACTCTCCCGAGGTCGCATCTACCATGCGCTCAAACAATCCGCCGCCGCCGAAGAGCCAGTCCAGTACTCACCTCGCGAGCGCGACCTCGCCGTCTCCTGCGCCGCCGTCATCCTTCGCTCCATGTCACGCATCAAGAAGCGCGCTATCCCGACCCACATGGCCCTGGACGAACTCGTCCGCCTCGGGGTCATGGAGGCCGGCGAGCTTTCGGTCTCCCGTGCCAACCGCCTCCTGGTCGCGCTGGAAATCAGCGCCGACCACATGCGGAAGCCCAGCCCCTGCGTGCGTCTGCAGGCGCTCGGCCCGAACCATCTGCACCAGGCTGACTTCACCGAGGCCGCTTTCGTCTACCTGGACAACCTCAGCGTGCGCTATCAGACCGAGATCTCGAAGAAGCCGAAGCCGCGGCGGAAGATTCTGCTCGGCGTGGTCAAGGACCACTACAGTCGCGCCATTCTCGCCGCCCGGGCCTACGAGGCGCTGGGAGAGAACACCGCCGATACCCTCCGGCTCCTCTACGACGCCTGGTGCCCGAAACTCGGAACCAGCGGGTTGCCCCACGGGCTGCCCTGGAACTTCTACACCGATCGCGGGCCTGGGTTCATCTCCCACCCGGTGAAAACGTTGCTCAAGAGCCTCTACGTGACTCCCGACAGCCACTTCCCCAGCAACCCGCGAGCGACGGGGCTGGCCGAGAACACGATCAAGCAGGTCACGACCTTCCAGCATCTACTGAAGGCGCGGCTGTGCATGGGGGTGAGCATCGACCTGGAGCACTTGAACGCCTGGATGCAGGAGTGGGCCATCGACCAGAACGCGAGGGAGCACCCGGAGCTGAAGGGCGTGACCCGGGCCCAGGTGTGGCAGCAGATCGCGGATGATGAGATTCGGCGTTGCCCGCCCTGGAACGTGTTCGTGAAGCTGTCGGCAACCCGGGACGAGGCGCGGAAGGTGACGGAGTACGGCACGGTGAAGTTCGAGGGCCAGCAGTTCTCGGTCGGCGTCGAACATCGCGGCCACTGGGTCTACGCCTACCGCGGCCCGGACAAGGCGGTGTACGTCGAGATTCCGGGGAAGGGTGTGGTCGGGCCGGTGCGGAGCGGCATACCGACCGTGAACTACGGGACCTTCAAGGCGCCGCCGCTCACGCGGACGGAGATTCATCTGCGCGAGGTGGCGCAGCGGGCCGATACGCTGGGAATGGTGCCGGATGACGTGGAATACCAGCGGAAGACGGACGAAGTATTCATGCCGCGGGAGGGCGTGCCGATGACCGACGACAAGGGCGAATCCAAGCACTTCTACGAGGGCGCGGACGAGCGATTCTATTCTTCTATGTTCGAGGCGAAGTCGGCGTTGGCCGACTTGATCGACCTCGGCGGGCTTTCCGATATCTACCGAGAGGAGATCGAGCGGGTGCTGGAGGACAAGGCCGACAAGGCCGGCTGCATCCCGACGGAAGTCGTCGACCGAATCGCGGAGCTCGTCGCCGAGGCGGTATCGTGAAATACCATTTATGAATACGACGAACGGTCGTTTCAACGTTGAGCGCGAGCTGTACCAGGTTTTCTGGTGTGCCGTGGATCGGATGGTTCGACGCTCGAAGTATCACCTCGCCGGCCGCGCGACTGGGAAAACCTACACATTGATGTTTTGTTTCTCAAGGGACGAGGCCGTTGAGATACAGACATATCTGCACGAGGAGCGCGAGAATGCGGGCGAATCGCTGAATCAAGGATGGAGAGAACGATGCCTACTACGACTTTTGAGAAAGACCACCTAATCTATCGTCGTGCTACCGAGAAGGACATTCCTCGGATTCTGGGGTTCGTCGACATCTATCTGCGCAAGGATTGGCTGGTTCGACGCGACTATCTCTGGAGTACGATGCACACCGACGAAACGTGGATTGTTACCGATAAGAAGAGAGTCGTTGCGTGGGCGACCGTAGGACGAGCAGGACGTCGAGGTCTCTGGAATCTACTGGTCCATCCCGAATATCGAAATCGTGGCATCGGTCGCACGCTGGTTCAGCGATTGAAGCCGGACTACATTCGTAGCAAGAGCGATCAGAGCGATGGTGACCCGGCGGCTTTCTACGCGAGACTCGGCTACGAGACAATCAAGCAGAACGCCGGACGAAAGAGAAACATACAGATAATGCGTAGGAGAAAACCATGAAAGAACGTTGGATCTTCTTTCGAGCGCCGATACTCGAAGCTGTACGCAACGGAGCAAAGACACAGACTCGTCGAATTCGTAAGAGCGCACAATGTCCGTTCGGCAAGCCGGGTGATGTTCTTCGGATACCAGCCGGACCCGTGACGAAACACGTTCGGTTGCGGATCATCGAGATCAAATCCGAAAGGCTGCAAGAGATCAACGAGACAGATGCCGAGGCCGAAGGTGTCTGCTTCGGAATGCTGTCATTTTCGTCGCCGCGCGATGCTTTTTGTGACGCATGGAAATCACTTTTCGGACCGGAATCCTGGGATGAGAATCCCGAGGTCTGGGTGATTCGCTTCGAGCTTCTCCGATGATCCGCTCCGCCCGTTCCGTCTTCTGCCAGCCGGCCTTCACCGAAGACGAAGTCGCGCGGATATTTGCGGCGGCCGGAGGACAGACGCTGCACTTTGCGAAAATGGGGACAGTCCCCCGGAGCGCCCAGGGCGCGGTACAGTCCCCATTTTCGGCGTTGCTGGCTTACGCCAGGGGCGAGGAGTGGAAAGCGGGGCTGACGGTTTCGGTGCGGCGGTTTTACCAGGTGCTGGCCGCTGTGCGAAAGGAGTTCTGCCGGGAGCGCGTGCTGGCCTTTCAGCAGGAAGGGCTGTCGCTTCGGCAGTTGGCGCGGTTGTATGAGAGATCGGTCCCGACGGTGCAGGCAAAGATAGAAGAAAGAGGAGTGAGGACTGAGGAGTGAGGAGACAGAGTGTTTAGAGTGAGCTATCCGGAGCAGGTGTTTGAGACTCAGGGCGTGAAGCGGGTGGCCCGGGCTGTCAAGGAACTGGTCAATCAACCCGGCGCGACGCTCGCCCTGGTGGGCGACATCGGCGCCGGGAAGACGGTCGCGGCCTGGGCCGCGTTCCGCGCGTTCGATGACACCCGCGTTATCTGGGTGCAGCAGCCGGACCGCGAGCATCTGACTATCAACTGCGTGGTGTCGGCGATGGTCCGGCAACTCAAGGGCAAGGAGGAGGGCATTCGCCGCGACGTCGAGGCGCGCCTGGAGCAGTTCCGCGGACTCCTGGGCCGGGCGTCGGAGACGAACCGCATCTGCCTGGTACTGGACGACGCCCACGCCTGCCCGATCACGCTGTACCGGCAACTGAAGCGGCTGATGGAAACTCACTACGCCGCGCGCAAGGGGCTGTTCTCGCTGTTGCTCATCGGCAACCCGGAGTTGCAGATGCGGCTCGGGGCGGTGCCGGAGAAACTGAGCCGGACGCGGTTTGTGGAACTCAGGAAGTTGACTCCGAGCGAGGCGACTCAGCTCGCGCAGCACGTCGCCGGCCTGGCCAGGCCCGAAGTCACGGAGTCCGCCTGCGAGCGCATCGCCAAACGGAGCCAGAACCCGCTCGAGATATCCAGCCTGATGGCCGCGATCCAGGACCACGCCTGGGAGATTGGGGAGAAGAAGGTCACGGTCGAAATGGCGGACACATTCCTCTCCGCCTCGCTCAAGAACCTGGTCGCCATGTCGGCCGACAGTCAGCGCGACGTGGCCAAGCAGCTTGGCTGGAGCCCGGCCAAAGTATCGCAGGTACTCAGCGGCAAGTATCCGCATGCGCCGGCCGAACAGGACAAGCTCCTCTCCGGCCTGGCCCGGATCCGGACCGGCGAAAAGACCCCGGTCCCGGCGGGGGTATCATGACGACGCGGGCGGATGAGCTGATGGAGCGGGGGCTGGCGGAGATCGGAATCGGCATGCCCGGACACGGACAGGAGACACGGACAGGAGACAGGGACGAGCACGGAGCTGCACCAGAACCGGATAGAGCGAAGCGCGTTGTGGATCTGGTTTGCGGGCAGGTGCGGGCACAACAGGAGTCGCTGGATTCGAGCCTTGCGGTGAGCATGACCATAAGCTACAACGCGGACAAGCTGGC
>Ga0307380_10011417_pt1 | contig 11129 bp, 8 predicted proteins | sample UN3MG_FD_202239 | JGI IMG/M metagenome (GOLD analysis project Ga0307380, IMG submission 202239) | Soil microbial communities from Risofladan, Vaasa, Finland - UN-3 | ecosystem: Environmental > Terrestrial > Soil > Coastal area > Acid sulfate soil | place: Finland: Risofladan, Vaasa | collected... | reverse complement strand
TTCTTAAAAATAAAAACTTTGACCTGGTCATCCTCGGTATAGCAACAGCAGAGGGCATCCAGGAAGAAGTTGAAGAACGGCTGGAGGCCATCATCAAAGAAACAAATCCCGCTGTTCCCACACATCTCTTCTCTTACACTCGATTAAAGGACATCCATACACACTTGGCACAGAACGACCGTGACGATCTCATCCCTCTCCTACAGCTGAATGGTTACTCCAACGTGAGAAACCTGTGTGTGTTCGTGCCCCATCTTATGGGTTCAGAAGTATCCGTTCTCATCGATGACGATGAAATATTCGAAGATCCCCGGTTCATGGACAAAGCACGGGAACACATTGGCCGCACTCTTGGGGATGACAAAGTGCTTGCTGTTGCAGGTTTTTACATAAATCCTGACGAAGATTATTTCCTCCATAAAGAATTTATGAATTGGATGACGTACTGGGATAAATTCGACTGTATGAACCGTGCGTTTGCAGAGATCATCGAGAAAGAGCCACGCCTCAAAGTGACGCCTTTTGCTTTTGGTGGAAATCTGGTCATTCATAGCGACCTATCTAGGCTTATCCCCTTTGATCCTTCTATTCCCAGGGGTGAAGACATAGATTTTCTCATCAATGCACGGATGTTTGGGTTTAAAACTTATCTGGATAACACGCTCTCGATCAAACATGACGCCCCCCCAAAAACCTACCCTGTATGGCGAAGGGTGCGTGAAGACATCCTTCGCTTTGTCTTTGAAAAAAACAAGCTGGACTCTCAAGAAGACGTCCAGGATATGGTGAGAGTCTCAGCCAATGATCTCGGTCCTTATCCCGGCGAATTCTTGAAAGAAGACCTGGAAGAAAAGGTGTTTTGGTCAAACCAGATGCTCGCCATCGATTACCTCAGTCAGGGTGAAAACAAGGCGGCCTCAGAATGTTTGGAAAACATCGCTCTGGCCCATAGAAACCTGAATTCCAAAACGAACTCATTTCAAGATCTGTGCAACCTACAGAAAAAGTGGAAGGGCCTAATGGATTATTTTTCCTCAGACAGAGTGGCACGTGAGGTCTGCAGACAGATCCACCTTCCGAGGGAATAACTCGCTTCTTCGATGTTGCCTTTTATCGGGGAAGTTTACTGCTCGCTATTCCAAGAGCTTGAGCTAGCTCACGCAGCTTGGACTGGATCCTCAAGATATTTTCCGGTCCCATACGAAGGAGATGCTTCTGCGACTGACTCAAGCTTTCAAGCTCAGGATCCACGATCGCATAGGATATGATCTTTTTCTCCAGAAGGACGTCTTTCACTACGGGAACATTGAGGAGCTCTACAAAAGCCCGGCTTAGAGTGTCTTGAAAATCCACATTTGGATACCCCAGGTCTTTATACGCCTCCTGAATGACCGGTTTCAGCTGCTTGAAAAGTCTGACTGTGCCTTCTGTGTCCAAAGAATCGAAAACTTCAGCAACGGAGTTGTATCGGTCATATGAGGCGGGGTCCAAATACGTGCGGCCGTTTCCTTCCACCACATGAAATCCTTCTGTGAGAGTAAAAAAATCGACTTGGGCGCGTGGACTTTGGCCATTGGCGATATTGTCTACTCCAGCCACGAACTTCAGGACTAGATTATTCGTCTTGGCCCAATTTGTAAGTCGGGAATTTGATGTAATCCCTTTGATCAGGTCGCGGATGACTGGATCGCTTTTGTTCAGATCAACCTGGATGGGTTCGACGACCTCTGTTTCCGGAGCTTTTTCCTCATCCTCTGAAGCCGAAGGCACTGCCTGCTCTACAACCTCATCGGCTGTCGGTTGTTCTCCGCCCCTATCCAGAATGAAAAAATAATAAATAGCGATAGCCAGAGCGATCAATACAATAAAAATAATCCCTGCGAGTATAACTTTTTTCTTTTCTTCCATATCCATGTTTTAGCCTCCTTTTTTATTTTAAAGCTTTCACGGCACAAAAAAAAGAAACAATTTTTTTTATTTCTTTTCCGACAATTTTCTTGAATCCCATTTCGATTTTTGGCATATTGATCATTCATAAAACAGAATCAGAATGTCTGAAGCCACTTTCATCTTAAAAGTCTAAGGAGAGCGTTATGGGAGGTCTATTCGGTGTTGTCTCAAAACAGGATTGTGTCTTAGATCTCTTTTATGGGACAGACTATCATTCCCATCTAGGAACAAAACGCGGGGGACTTGCCGTGAAGTCCCATGATGGGTTCAAACGATTTATCCACAGCATAGAGAATGCACAATTCCGGTCAAAATTCGAGGACGACATCACTAAACTTAAAGGAAATAAAGGTATAGGCATTATCAGTGATAATGAAGACCAGCCCGTCCTCATCCGGTCCCATCTGGGCAACTATGCCATTGCGACTGTCGGTGTCATACAGAATGCGGATGAACTCGCAAGGAAAGCATTCGCGAGACACCCCACACACTTTGCAGAGATGAGTTTTGGCGAGGTCAATCCCACAGAACTCGTGGCAACATTGATCAATCAGGAGACGTCTTTTGTTGACGGCATACAAAACGCCCAGGATGCGATCGACGGTTCATGTTCTATGCTTCTCTTGACTGAGGACGGGGTTTATGCCGCCAGAGATAAATACGGAAGAACACCGATCGTGATCGGCGAAAAATCAAGCAGTTTTGCAGCAACCTCAGAGACATGCGCCTTTCCCAATCTCGATTATGAGATCACAAAATTCCTGGGCCCGGGTGAGATCGTACTCATATCCGAGGAAGGGATCGAATCAAAAAAACCACCTGGAGACTTGCTTCAGGTCTGTGCCTTTCTCTGGGTGTACTACGGATTTCCCGCTTCACACTATGAGGGCATCAATGTGGAGAGTGTCAGAAACAGATGTGGAGCATTTTTGGCCCAAAGAGAGGATTTTCCGATAGATCTCGTCGCAGGGATTCCAGATTCAGGCATCGGGCACGGACTGGGTTTTGCCAGCGAAGCAAGGATTCCCTTCAAGAGGCCATTTGTTAAATACACACCAACATGGCCGCGGAGTTTCATGCCACAAAATCAAGATACCAGAGATCTGGTGGCAAAGATGAAACTTATCCCGATCAGAGACCTGATCGAGAATAAGAAGCTACTTTTCTGTGAAGACTCCATCGTAAGGGGCACACAACTCCAAGACACCATCCAGAGACTGTATGAATTCGGCGCCGAGGAAGTCCACATGCGTCCCGCATGTCCTCCTTTGATATTCGGATGTAAGTTTCTGAATTTCTCCAGATCAAAGTCTGAATTGGACCTGGCTGGTCGAAGAGCAATCCAAGAGCTCGAGGGAGATGGCGAAGTCGAGCTGGACGAATATGCGGATACATCATCGGATAAATACAATATGATGATCAAACAGATAGAGAAAAGGCTCCAACTGACCTCCCTCAGGTATCAGAGACTTCAGGACCTCGTTAAAGCCATCGGACTCCCCAAAGAAAAATTGTGCACTTACTGTTGGGACGGAGTCGATCCCCGTTGAATAATTCAAGAGAAAGTTGGATTATTCGCGGACCGAGCTTGCAGTAGCGGCGAGGAAGTGACTCATGAAGTTGTAGTAAACTACCACGAATGAGTTACGACGAAGCCGATGCTGTGAGATCGGTTCGCCCGAAGGGTAAAAGATGCTGACAATAAAAATATCAAAAGTTATTAAATTTAAATGTGTCAGCAGATTTTACGAATAATTCAAGAGGTGGGTTTGTAGGTAACCTCGAGGTTAACCTCATCCTCTTCACCAAAAAGACGGAGTAAAACTTCAGTATCACGTGTCGACCATTTGGAAACATACTCCAAGTGCCCCATGCCAATAGCATTCCCCCATTCGGAAATGTTTTCCTTATGAGTGACATCTTCCCAGGAGATCTTATCTTCGGTCGGTCTTCCGTATTTTTGTATTAGCAGGTCTTTGATCCGCTTAAAGTCCACAATATTCTGGTTTTTGTTCGTATGCTGTTCCAAGAAGCTGAGTTTAGCCCCGTTTAATCTATCATTCGAAAAATAATAGCCGATCAGGCAATCCCGCTCTAAAATCTCTTTCTGATATCCGAATATTTTATAGCCTTGGGATTCTCCCAGGTGAGCTGGCTGTCCTTCTGTTCTCTTCAACTGATTGCTGTTCATCCCCCACTTGGCGTTCTCCAGGTAAACCTTTGAGCGGATAACCATAGTATTTTTTGTCGCGTCGCCCTGGATAGTGATCACTTTGGTCACATTAAAAAGCTTATCCACCAAGGACTCAAGAACATACCCCGACTTTGTACATCCCGTATTTTGAGAAGTAAAATACACATAATTGAATATTCGCCGAAACTTCCTTTCGCTGCTGAGAGTGAGGATATCACCCTTATTCAATGTCGCGATCACCCGGCTTTTTTGGTCGGGCTCCAGATAGATCTGTGCTTTATCCGCGACAATAATGAGTTTTTTTCCTGCAGAAAAGATCAAAGATGAGAAGGATATAAGACAGATGATCAAACACATAAAGCCCCATATTCGTCCATGTCTTCTTTTCATTATTATCCGCCTTTTTTGGCCTTATCGCTGTCAATTTAACATTATTTGTTAAATATAATGACAATTATTTGCATCGCCTATTCAAAAAGTACTCCGAAACGGACTTTTCGTCAATCGCCTCTAAGGGTGAATTTTTGGGGGTGATGACATGCCTACCCTCTCTCAAAGGTTTTTAACTGACATTTCCGATGTGAAATGGAGGTGCTTATCGCGCCCCTTGTCCTTGGCAACGTACATGGCAAGGTCTGCATTTTTCATCAGTGTCTCTGCATCTTTTCCGTCGATAGGATAAATGGCTGTCCCACAGCTTCCCGTGATGATGTGAGGATGGCCATCGAGTAAAAAAGGCTTCCGGATCGCATCGAGCACCTTTTCTGCTATCTTGTTCACATCTTCAGAACTTTTCACTTCGGGGAGTATATACATAAATTCATCCCCGCCCATCCGGGCGAGTGTATCCGTCTCACGCAGAAGATTTTTCAGGCGATCAGCCACCGCCTTCAAAAGCTGGTCTCCGCAACTGTGTCCCAGTGTATCATTGATGATCTTGAATCTGTCTAAGTCGATGTATATAAGAGCGAGGTTTGTCTGGTTTCTACGGGCACGTGCCAGCTCAAACGCTATCCTGTCATAGAAAACAAGTCTGTTTGTCAGGCGTGTCAGAGGGTCATGTGTTGCTGTATGGATCAACTGTTTCTCAGCGAGTTTTCGCGGTGTGATATCCCGGGAGATCACACAGAAGACTTTTTTTCCTCTATATGAGACCAGGTTCACATTGATCTCAACATCAACGAGTGTCTCATCTTTCCTGCGATACTGCATTTCGCCTTTATAGGAGGAGCGATCCTTAAGAATTCGCAGTATTTTTTGATAGATGTCATCCTGGCCATTGGCCACAAAATCATAAAGGCTCAATCCAGGAATTTTTTCGAGAGAATAGCCGAGGAGTCTCTGCATAGACTGATTGGCTTCAAGAATAACTCGAGTTTCCACATCTGCCAGAAAGATGCTCTCCGTGCTCTGTAACATCACGGCTTTGTATCTTTCCTCATTCTCGATCAGCGTCTCTTCTCTTTGTTTCTGAGCGGTGATGTTTTGAAGGACCACCACATAGCCAAAATAATCTTGTGTTTGTTGCTTGAGTGGTGATATTCGCGCGTTGTACCACATTTCATCTCTATTGATTGTCATGAGAAAATCAAACTGTTGGACGTTCCCGTAATCTTCCACCCTGTAAATGGCATTCTGGAACAGATCAGCTACATCCCTTGGCAAGACTTCTTTGAAGTGTTTTCCCAGGAAATTTTTGGGGTGTGCAAACAGGTCCTTTCTGTCCGGAGATTGGAAATACTTGTGGAAAGTGCCATCCGCGCTAAGGATAAAGATGAGGTCTTCAAGAGTGTTAATTATGGTGAGAAGGTTCTTCTCGTTTTTTTTGAGTGCATCCTCACTCAGCTTACACTCGATCACGGCTGTTTCTAGTTCTTCGATTCTATTGTTGATTCTTTTTGCTTCTGCAGACGTGTCTTTTTTCTTTACAGATTCTGTCATTCTAGCCCTGCGACCCTGGCAAATATTCCAATGAGCCAAACATTATTTTGCAATATATGTGCCAAACCTCAATATAGTCTAACTCATTAATTATAAATCAATTATGCTTTTCCCCCCTGGATGACCTAAGGTGCAATACCAATTTTTGTCATAAGAATGCCATTTATTGACATTTTTGCACGCCTCAAACAGATATGACCTTTTCTGCCATACAGAGCCTCTCCCCTATCGGAGGGTGAGAATAATAGAGAAGTTTCACCCACCAACTTGGATAGGCATTGGAGAGGTTTCGATTGGCTAGTCCTGCAAGTGCAGTTACGAAGGCATCCTTGTCGGGGATACTTCTCAGGGCATATCGATCGGCTTGGCTCTCAAAACGCCTGGAGAGGGCGTTGGAGAGTGGTCCGAAGAGAAAAGCAGATAGGGCGCCCATCAGTATGGCAAAGAAGGGGAATAAAGACAGGTTAGCGCGTGTGGACAAAAGAAACGAGGGGAAGACAGCCTTCATGATAAGGTTTAGACAAAAGAAGACGACAAGCTGTTGGAGTGTTCCCAGAACAATGTGCTTCCAGATATGACGGTATTTGTAATGCCCCACTTCATGGGCAATGATAGAGACGATCTCGGGAACTGTCATGTTTGCAATCAGATTATCCCCCAAAACGACCCGGCGCGTTTGTCCCAAGCCGGCAAGGAATGCGTTTTCTTTTTTTGTCTGTCGGCTCATATCCTCTACAAAAAAACCGGAGCTTTTCAGTCCCCCCTCGATAAGAATTCTGTCAAGCGCATCAGTCATTTCTTTGTTTTCGACCGGTGTATACTTGTTAAAAATAGGGAGAATCAGGACTGGAAACAGAGTGGCAAGAATTGCGCTCACAAAAGCCATGGCTATCCCGGCGATCCACCACCACTGCTGGGGATATCGCTCCAAAATCCAGAAAAGCATCCCTAAAAGGATTAGAAAAATGACAAGCCCAACCAAGTAGGATTTCATCTGTTCCCAAATCCAGCTTCTCCGTGTGTGATTGGAAAAATGCCATTTGTGTTCATGGATGTAGCCGCTGTAGAAATTAAGGGGAAAACCGAAGACGAACAGGACGGCTTGAAGCACGAAAACATAGATAAAAAATGCATATATGGCAGGTTTGTCTGAAAAAAGATTGGCAAGTCCAGAACTCAAACCGCTGAAATAAAACGCTAAAAGAACACCCAGAGAGAGAAACAGGTCCCAAAGGCCAAGCAGACGCTTCTCCTTTTCGTATCGCCTGGCTTGTTCTTGCTTTTCTTGATCCAGAAGCGGATGAATCTTTTCCATTATAAGAGCCTTCATCTTAAGGTTTAGATAATCCTAAAAATGATCATGAATTTCAAATTCCTAAGATAACATCCCAAGCTTCCGATAGCAAATTGCTCCTAAGGAATATACGCATTCCCAAATCCGTGATGGCATTATTGCTCATCACTGTATTAAATGATCAGATTGTGTGGTGGAGAAAACCGTGAGAAGGGCTGGACGGGCATGGCACATCTCCCGAGGGGAGATGTGAGGGAAGCCCGGATCCGAGCGAAGTTTCCTCGCTGGGGAAACTGAGCGTGTTTTCGAAATCATCAATCTGATCATTCTGAAAATCTTTTATCATGGATGGGGAATTGACTTTAGAGGGAGTTGAGTTTTTGGGGAAAGATGAGTATGATGCGGGATGATTGTTGGCGAACATGAATCTTGCACACATTGCTCTGTTATTCGGCGTTGGCGCTATCGCCGGATTTATCAACGTGAATGCCGGTGGAGGGTCCACCCTTACGCTGCCCACGCTCATCTTTATGGGTCTCGATGCCGCATTGGCCAATGGCACAAACAGAGTAGCCATATTCATACAAAATATTTTTGCAGTGGCCTCTTTTCATAAGAGAAAGGTTCATCAATTCAAAAAGAGCTTTGTCTTCGCTCTTTTCACCCTGCCAGGAGCCGTCATCGGGGCGATAATGGCCACCCGGGTGAGCAATATCCTGTTCCAACGCATCTTAGGTGTGGTGTTGATATTCATCGTCTTTTCCATGTTCTTCTCGCGTTCGTATAAGAATAACAATTCAAATCAAAGCGATACAAACCAATGGCTGATCTATCCTGCGCTGTTTGGAATAGGATTCTATGGCGGATTTATTCAAGCTGGTGTGGGATTCATGATCATGGCTGCTCTCTACCATTTGCTCCACATAGACCTCATTCGTGTGAACATGCATAAAGTATTCATCGTCCTGATATACACATTTCCAGCGCTCCTTGTGTTCGCCTTCACTGGGAATGTGAACTGGGCATATGGCTTGGTTCTCGCTGCAGGAAATGCATTGGGCGGATGGTGGGGCGCTCATGCGGCTGTTAAGGGCGGAGAAAGAGTCATCCGCATCATCCTTGCAATCGCCATAACCATTATGGCCCTCAAACTTTTCGGTCTCTTTTAAGATAGATTATTCATTTCTTAAAAGTTTGACGGACGAAGTTGAGGGCACTCCCTGCCAATTGGTATTGTCTTAGGCGGGGTGTTAACCGGAATAGCGTAATGATCGTTTCACCATCGACCTCAACAGGGATCTCTAATTCTTTCCTTTTCACTCTTTCACGAATATCTCGGAGGATCACTTTTGACCCCACATGGATACGGTCATAGTCTTCAGGATTTTTGAACTGCAAATGTAGCACACCAAAATTGCAGAGGTTTGCCATATGAATACGGGAAAAACTTTTGTCGATTTTGATCCTCACACCCAGGAAACGTGGGGCTAAAGCGGCATGCTCCCGGCTTGAACCTTGACCATAATTTTCTCCACCGACAATGACAACATTTTTTTTCTCTCTAGCTTTTCGGGCAAATTCCGGATCGATCTGGTAAAACACATACTCGCTGATGGCTTCGATGTTTGACCTCAGCGGTAAAACTTTGTTCCCGGCAGGCATAATGGTGTCGGTCGAAACATTGTCGCCGACTTTGAGTAGGACTTCAGCTTCAAGCATCTCCGGCATCGCATCTAGCTGTGGAAAAGGCTTTATATTGGGGCCTCGAATCACTTTGATTTTTTCTCTCTCTTCTTTTTTCAGAGGGAAGATGATCGATGAGTCATCGACTAGGAATCGCTCAGGATCTTTGATTTGGGGATATACCATTTCCTGTCCCAGATCCCGCGGGTCGGTGATTTCACCTTTCAGAGCTGAGGCAGTGGCTGTCTCTGGCGAACACAGGTAGACCTTGTCGTCTTTTGTTCCTGAACGGCCAAGGAAATTCCGAGGAAACGTTCGCAGGCTGATCTGTCCTGTTCCAGGTGCCTGCCCCATGCCAATACATCCCAGACATCCGGATTCGTTTACCCGCACTCCAGCCCTGAGAAGAAGAGTGAGAGCTCCGCGCTCTATCACATTTTCCAGAATCTGCCGGCTTCCCGGATTGATGTGGAGTGATACTTCCGGATGTATAACCTTGCCCTCTAAGATCTTTGCCGCAACCATCAGATGACGAAAGCCGGAATTGGCACTGCTCCCAATGATAACCTGATCCACTTTTGTCCCTGCCACCTCACGGACAGGAACAACATTTCCAGGGGAAGATGGGAGGGCGATCAAAGGTTCGACACTTGAAAGGTCGATCTCATCATATTCCTCATACTCTGCACTCTCATCCGCTGAGAGCGCGACCCAACTTGCGCTTCTCCCCTGAGCGGAAAGGAATTCCCTTGTCCTTTCATCAGAAGGAATAACTGTTGATGTTGCACCCAACTCGGTACCCATGTTCCCCAGCACCATCCGGTCTGCAACGCTAAGGGTTTTGACTCCAGGTCCATAGTATTCCACAATCTTCCCCAAACATCCCTTGACATCATACCTTCTAAGCATCTCCAGGATCACATCTTTGGCACTAACCCAGGGCAGAAGCTCTCCGATAAGCTTGACGCCCAAAATTTTCGGACAAGGAAAATGATACGGGAATCCAGCCATGGTCATAGCGACATCCAGACCTCCTGCCCCAATGGCTAGCACAGACACTCCGACTCCTCCGGGCGTGTGGCTGTCTGCGCCCAGAAGGGTATTACCAGGAACGCCAAACCGAGCCATATGAACCTGATGGGAGACTCCATTTCCCGGGCGGCTGAAATGAATCCCATATTTTTGGCATGCCGTTTGAAGAAAGATGTGGTCATCTGCATTTTTGTTGTCAGTCTGGAGGATGTTGTGGTCCACATATTGAGCGGAAAGCTCTGCTTTCACTGTATTCAATCCCATGGCTTCAAACTCCAGCATAGCCATGGTACCTGTGGCGTCTTGAAGGAGTGTGTGGTCTATAGTGATACCAATTTCCTGACCTGGGATCAGGTCTCCGTCGACAAGGTGAGCCTTGAGTATTTTATGCGCTAAGTTCACTCACTCCTCCTTATACCCAATTTCACTCATGCTTATAACACAACCGTTTTTTCCTGTCAAACAATGCCCATAGAAATAGTAAAGTTTGAATTGTCTCAGTTTTTTGGATATAACGAATTAACCTGGATAAATTAACTTCAAATGAGAGAACAGTATAAACTTTCTGTGGGATTAATTCGTTAAGAGTACGTGGAGGGACATCATGCACAAGAGCATCTGGCTAACAGTGCTCATTTTAGGTCTTCCCATCCTCCACTTTGCCCAAGAAGTGGGGACTTCTGCCGACACATAGATGAAGGGACGATTTGCATTCCAGCTATCCTATGAACATCTCACCCGGAACTTCACACTCGGAGGGATCAAGGAAAAAGTCGGAGATTGAGACGCAATCCCATAAACATTTCGTTTCGACTTAAAACACGATATCTTGACGGCTGAGAAACATCGGATTCTCGATCTCAGGGGAGAGCGGCCTCAGTCTAAAGGAATAGGAATAGGGTTTGGGCCAGAGAGTGCACCAATCATGGGGTCGGGCCCCCCAACTGTCGTCACCTCCCACGCCCATCTGTTTATAGTCGACGTTAAAAATAACATAGGGTTGCCGGGCCAATTTATAGCTGTGAGATGCCTGCT
>Ga0307380_10011416_pt1 | contig 11130 bp, 14 predicted proteins | sample UN3MG_FD_202239 | JGI IMG/M metagenome (GOLD analysis project Ga0307380, IMG submission 202239) | Soil microbial communities from Risofladan, Vaasa, Finland - UN-3 | ecosystem: Environmental > Terrestrial > Soil > Coastal area > Acid sulfate soil | place: Finland: Risofladan, Vaasa | collected... | reverse complement strand
TCCCGTATACGGGTCAATCAGTGCTTCAAAGGCATGAATGCCAGTGTTCGTCTCTGCGAAAATAACATAGAAGTTATATTCAAACTCCATGATTTCAGTTACTTCAAGATCGGATCCACCACGGTCTTGCAGGTAGTCCTCTACTATATTAATAGCTTGTTCCATGCTTATTCGCTGTCCACCGCTCTGGTAAGGGCCTCCCGAACCGATGCTACCAGGTCCCATCATACCACCGGGCCCCATCATACCTCCCGGCCCCATCACTCCACCGGGAGAATAGGGATATTGGGGAGTCTGCGTAGTACTGCAGGCAGTAGCAGCAAGAAGTCCTGCGATTAGTAAGAAACTTGCAACCAGGAGAAGAACTCGTTTTTTCATCATGACACCTCAGTGGAAATATTCCTATATTAACTCTATACCTGAACGTAATTCCTGTAAATGACTAATGTCTCAATTGCATTCAGGTAACGATAATTATATGATATTTTTACATAATATCAATAATATTTAATAAGTGAGGTGATTTTTATGATGTTTTTCGGCGGATGGATGATAATAGTATGGATCGTCATCATTGGTCTTATCGTATGGGGGGTTATTGTGCTGGTCAAGCACGGTTCTTCTGGATTAAATACATCGCAGAAACGTGACCCGCTGGAAATCGCCGGAGAACGCTACGCTAGGGGCGAGATCAGCAAAGAAGAGTACGAGGAAATCAAGAAAAACCTGTCCTAGCTACGATGAAGACAAAAAGTAAGAATACCGAAGCCGCGAGAAAGCGATACAACCGTATCGCCCCTTTCTATGACTTTATGGAGGGGCTGATTGAGAGGTCACGTTACAGCAGATGGCGGGAGATGCTGTGGAGTAAAGTTGAAGGTAGCGAAATCCTTGAGATTGGTGTGGGTACCGGTAAGAACTTTCCTTATTACCCCGTAGATAAGGATATAACTGCCATAGACTTCAGTGAAAAGATGCTTCATCGAGCAAAGAAGAAAGCTGGAGATCTTGGGATAAGAGCGCATCTAGAACAAATGGATGTGCAGAACTTGGAGTTTGAAGATAACGCCTTCGATACTGTTGTTGGCTCCTTCGTTTTCTGCTCCGTCCCTGACCCGATAAAGGGTTTACAGGAAGTCGGACGTGTCTGCAAACCTGGCGGGAAGATCATTCTGCTGGAGCACGTGCTCAGTGCTAACCGGGTGCTATCATGGCTAATGAATCTAGTTAACCCGGTTGTTGTCGGAATCATGGGGCCAAACATCAACCGACAAACAGTGGAAAATGTGGCTAACAGCGGACTAAAAGTGGAAAAGGTGACAGACTTAGCCGCCGGGATCTTCAAGCTAATCGAGGCAAGAAAAGAAAACCCTTTGAACGTGTACTAATATCCAAGAAGGTGGTCCTAATTCTATAGCATTAGTCTCAGCATCAATGGTAGATAAGAAACGCATCATACCTTTGAGACTAATATCACTTACAGATTTCTTAGTATCGAGTAATGTTATATTGGTGAATCGTACAAAAATCTAAAATTACGGATGGAATTCACACGGAGTCAGGAGAAATCGGAGCACTAGTAGATGAATGGTATTGTAATTAGCATAGATCCAGTGATTTTCCGATTGGGTAGCCTGGAAATTCGCTGGTATACGGTGGCGATTATCACGGCTATTGTGGTGGCACTACTTGTAACAGTTAGAGAATTTAAAAGAAAAGACATACCGACGGAGAATATATACTCACTGCTGCCATGGGTGCTGGCATCGGGTATAGTCGGCGCCAGATTATTTCATGTCGTTGATCAGTGGGAATACTATGCCAACAACCCTTTACAGATAATCCAGTTTCAACAGGGCGGTCTGGCGATATGGGGAGCTGTCATTAGTGGTGGGTTAGCTGCCGTTATTTATACGAGAGTAAAGCATATGCCACTGGGGAAACTTTTAGATGCGCTGATACCGGCACTGCTTGCAGCTCAGATAGTGGGCCGGATAGGCTGTATTATTAACGGCGATGCGTATGGTGGCGTTACGAGCCTGCCATGGGGATTTATCTATATCCATCCAGATGCTCTGATTCCGGGAAGTCTATACGGTGTGCCTACTCACCCATACCCGGTATATGAAATGATATGGAACGGTGCAGTCTTGCTGGTTCTACTCAGACTGCGCTATAGATTCCATAAGGATGGTCTTCTATTCTTGAGCTATCTCCCCCTTTACTCTCTGGGGCGTTTTCTGCTTACTTTCGTGCGGCAGGAGAATATGGTATTCTGGGATCTACAGCAGGCGCAGATACTGGCCGTTGCTATGTTTGTTGTCTCTGTCGCAGGATTCATTTACCTTTTTAGGAAGTCGACCCACCAGATAACCGCCTGAGGGGGGCATAGCCGTCAGGAGGAATCGTTTCTTAAATGCTAAGTGCACTGCTAATAACGTTTAGAGAAGGGCTGGAAGCTGCCCTTATCATTGGTATCATATTAGCTTACCTGGTCAGCACTGGTAACCGTGACAGGTTTAAGCCTGTATGGATAGGGACGGGACTAGCAGTTGTTGTCAGTTTAGTAGCCGGGGCAGTTATATATTTCTCCGCGGGGCAACTTGAAGGTCGTGGCGAACAGATTTTTGAAGGTATCGCTACATTGACAGCTGCAGGCGTGCTAACTTGGATGATTTTCTGGATGCGTAAACAGGCGATCAATATCAAAGGACATCTGCATGCACAGATACAATCTGCGCTTGGAAGTGGATCTACGCTGGGATTACTTGGGCTTGCTTTTGTGGCAGTGGTCAGGGAGGGTATTGAGACAGTGCTTTTCCTTTTTGCTGCGGTGAGAGTATCGGAGTCAGCTTTATTATCTGCCGTGGGAGGTATACTTGGTTTAGCTATCGCAGTAGCTATCGGTTACAGCATTTATAAGGGAACTTCAAAGCTCAACTTGAGTACATTCTTCAAAGTTACCGGGGTACTGCTAATTCTATTCGCCGCTGGCTTGCTTGCCCACGGCATTCACGAACTTCAGGAGGCCGGTATTATTCCTATTGTTATCGAGCATTTGTGGGATATTAACAACGTTCTACCTGAAGCTTCGGTAATTGGCAGATTCTTAGCTGCTATTTTTGGCTACAACGCTAATCCTTCGCTGTTAGAGGTTATTGCCTATTTTGTTTTCTTAGGGTTCACGCTTGTCAGCTATTTTTACCCTTCAATGCGTAAACAAAATGGTGGTACGTAAGGATGTGAAGGAAGCACATCAAGGTGCAGGTTAATGCTTCTTTACCTCAGAATAGGAGCGTCAAATGATTAGGATCGGTGGCATGAAAAGATTTCTAATGATTGGCACGATAATGCTGTTTTCTGTGATTTTGGGTGCCTGTGGGAATACGGTCCCCACGCAAACGGCAGAACCACAGCAAGTACAGGTGAACGGAGGCTCGTATTGGGATATCACACCGGGGCAACTCAGTTCAATGCTTGAGCACAAAGATTTTCTTTTGGTAAATGTGCATATACCCTACGAGGGAGAACTACCACAGACAGACTTATTCGTGCCATACAATGAGATTGAGGAAAACCTTTCAAAACTGCCCAAAGACATGAATGCAAAGATAATAGTTTACTGCCGTTCCGGCTCAATGAGTGCCATTGCTGCCAGAGAATTAGTCAAGCTAGGCTTTACCAATGTTTCAAATCTTGCTGGTGGCATGGTCGAATGGGAGAAACAGGGTTACGAAATCATTCGTAAGCCATAATGATGTCTCTCGTAGTTTATTTTCAAACTCTTATTTGATGTGCCATACTTAATTGGTGATTAACAGCGATTTTCTATCTATTTTCCTCATAGCTTTAGGCTTGTCTGCAGACTGCTTCGCCGTAGCCCTAAGCGGCGGCATTTCCAACAAGAATCATTCTTGGCCACAATGGTTACGTGTGTCCTTCTCATTCGGTCTGTTTCAGGCTTTGATGCCGGTTCTTGGATGGTTGGCCGGGAGAACCGTGGTCGAATTCATTGCGGATTATGACCATTGGGTAGCTTTCGGGTTGTTAGCAATTGTCAGTGGTAGAATGCTCTGGGAATCATTTCGCCCTGAACGTAGCCAGGACAAAGAAGTCGATATTACTAAGGGTTTTTTGCTTATTACATTATCAATAGCAACTAGTATAGATGCATTGGCTGTTGGCCTATCCTTTGCGTTCTTGAAAGTAAATATTGCTACGGCTAGCCTAACTATTGGTGTGGTCGCTTTTCTGGTTACAACGATTGGTTTCGTGGTAGGCAAGCGAGCAAGCAAGATAATTGGTAAACGGGCCGAGGCAATCGGGGGTATAATATTACTAGCTATCGCATTCAGGATTCTCTTGACTCATGTTGTCTAATGATAATGTTACGAAATTGCATAATGTCGCATTCAAGTAATTTGTTGGATAACAATATCCTGAATTGTTTAGTAACTAGAAATTCACTGCAAATAATATAGAAAAAGTTCTACCTTTTGTCCTGCACGGCCTATATCACACCGTAGTCTACCAACACCCCTTATCGCCCATACCGTAGTCTGTTCGCTTTCATGATTTTTCCTTACTGCCAGCACGTACTCAGACTGCTTCAATTTGCTACTGAAATAATTTTCCACAAATTCTTTGCAAACTATTGACAAATACTATTATATAGTTTACAGTAGTATTCAGTGCATAATATTACTTATTTGTAATACTATCGGAGGACTTCTGATCCTCGATATATCCCGGGCAATAAAACAGAAACTGCTCTATCTTTGAGGTAAGGTATGGACTTAAGAGATACGGACACGTTTGACCGGAAGTTCCAAAAGGATTTAAACGCCGGTATCGCTGCTCTGGTTCTTCTCGGCGTCTTGAGCCGGGCGGCGGAGCCGATGTACGGCTATCAAATCGCCAAGCTAATCGAGGAAGGCAGGGAAGAAGTCCCCACCATAAAGCAGGGAACGCTCTACCCTGTGTTACGGTCGCTTGAAAGCAGCGGCCTGCTGGAAAGTGAAGTAGAGCCATCCATATCTGGTCCGCCGCGGCGTTACTACCGAATTACGAAAACCGGCCGCGATACCCTAGAAAGATGGCGCAGGATATGGAACCAGACAAAGACCTTGGTTGATACTGTTGCCGAAGGAGGTGAGCAATGATTCAAAATATCGAGCAATATTTATCCCTTCTAAAAAAAGAACTCTCCGGTTGTGACCGGGCGACGATACAGGATGCTCTCTCCGATACAGAGGGACACCTGAGCATGGCCCTTAACAGCACCATGGCAGACGGTAACATCCCCGAATCCGATGCTCTGGCACAAGTCATCGAAAAATACGGTATGCCGGAAGAAGTCGCCAAAGCCTATCGTGAAATCGAAAACCGCATAGCACCTGCCCTATCCCAGGCTAGTCATACGGACGAGCCTGAAAAAACAGCGGGGAAAGACGAACGGCCGTTCTTAAAACGTTTCTTCGGCATCTTTGCCGACTCCAGAGCCTGGGGAGCATTCCTCTACCTGCTCTTTTCTCTGGCGACAGGCATCATCTACTTTACCTGGGCAGTAACGGGTATATCACTTTCCGCGGGTCTGATGGTATTGATTATCGGTCTGCCCTTTGCCGGTTTGTTCATTCTATCCGTCAGGGGCATCGGCCTAGTGGAAGGGCTCATTGTTGAGGCTTTGCTGGGAATCCGCATGCCGCGGCGGCCATTATTCTATCGGAAAACTATGGGATGGTGGCAAAACTTTAAGGCAATGGTTTCGGATAAACACACATGGTTATCACTCGTTTACATGATATTGCAACTCCCCCTGGGTATTATTTATTTCACCGTCTTCGTTACCTTGATTGCTGTATCGCTATATGGCATTGCCTTACCTATCCTGCAACTCGGCTTTGACCTGCCGGTCAGTTATGTTAATGGCGTTACCTACTATCTGGTTACATGGATGCTGCCTCTGGCTGTAATCGCCGGTATTTTGCTAGCTACGCTGACCATGCACCTAGCCAAATATCTCGGACGACAGCACGGTGCGCTGGCCAAGGCCTTGCTCGTGAGAAGCTGATGAGGTAGTAAACAAGAATTGTCATAACCAGATAATGTGGCACAATGTGGAAGATTAGAATAAAAGGGAGTAGGATACCATGAAAGAGAGAAAGGAACTGATAGCCATAGTGGCGAGTGTGATTGTAGTAGCCATAGTTTTGGGCATATTCCTAACCATGTTTCTGATTTCAAGCTGAGAGGCTTTGATGGTCAGAGATTCCGAATTACACAATCCATAGGGAGGATTTCGTGAAAAAAATAAAAATATTAACGGCTGTACTGCTAGCTCTGCTGCTCGTTACTTTCCTTATTTCAGGTTGCGGGACTATTCTAGTCCCGAAAAACGGAGAGACGGAGACCGGTGAGACGGAAACCAGACAGTATGATTTTAGTGAATTCACGCGTGTGGACATTAGTAGCGCTTTCAGTTACGAGATTATGCAGTCTGATACCTACAGTATTAGTATTACGGCGAACAATAACCTGTTTGACGATATCAATGTTGCTAAAGAGAGACAAACGCTAATCATAGGAATGGAATTTCCGGAAGTCTCCTGGGCAATCAAAATCAACACCAATCCGAGTCCAAAGGTAGTCATTACTATGCCGCAGATTCAAGGCCTGGATAGCTCCGGCGCCACATCTGGGATTGTTGCCAACTTCAGCTCAACCGTGGACTTGGATGTCACAGCGTCCGGAGCCAGCACGGTGGAACTGGTGAAAATATCCGCGGGCGATGTTAATTTCGACGTATCCGGAGCCGGTAAAGTCACCGGGGATATTGAAGCGAAAAACATGGAACTTGAAGTATCCGGAGCCAGTACAGTTCAACTGGAAGGATCAGCCGGCAATATCGCCGCCGATGTCAGTGGTGCCAGCCATTTAAAACTGGAGGATTTAAAAGTGGAAAATGCCAACGTTATCCTTAGCGGCGCCAGTAACGGCACCGTTAACCTTGACGGAAAGCTGGATGCCGAACTGAGCGGAGCTTCGACTCTGGAGTATATCGGCGAGCCTTATCTAGGTATCATGGACATCAGCGGGGCTTCAAAACTGAAAAGGAAATGATCTATAAAGTGGTCAGGTCAAATGCTAGCGTAAAAGTTCTGTCTATTTTAACCCCGTCTCCAACTGAGGAGATTCGGATTATTAAACGAAAGCAAAGGTCTAGAGAAGGTTTTAGTTCTGTCTTTTAACTTGCACGGCCTAGCAAAGCTGGAAGACCGCCCATACCGGGGATTTTAGGTCTACCGCCACACTGATTATAATTAATTGCTTGATTTGCAGTGTTACCAGAGCTACAATCCAATAATGTGAATAAATACATTGTAAGGAGGAAAAATGTGAAGAAACTAAGGGCACCTGCTTTACCGGATTCCACTACATTCCAGCAGCTTTGGGATGCCCTTGGCTCGAGGCTGATTGAAACCGCACAGGGGAACCTGCTTTACACGCAGGGGGTCAGAGGTTCAAGTCCAGCCGCGGCCAAGGAATGAATATTTGGTGGATATAAACGAATTTGATATTTTGGCAATAAAAGCATAAAATCAGGGTGTCGGTTGACCTAGTGTCTTGACACCCTGATTCGTTTGAAATCCTCTTGGTAGGGAAGGGTCTTCTGAATGTGGTAGGCCGTACAGGTCTCGAACCTGTGACACCCTGATTAAAAGTCAGGTCGTCTGCTGTCAAGTTGGTATTGTACTCGACTCCGTCACGCGGTGCCACAGACTGAGACTTCCAGATAGGCTTGTGTTCCTTCGGTTTCCCGTGGGATAATCAATACAGGTGATCCTAAACAATCAGTATGGTTTTGCTTGCTATTCCCAGTCTATCTGTTTCTGTACTAATTAATAACTTTAGCTTCGCATAGTGTTCATGCCTCTTCCTTAAAAGGGGAAGGGGGGAGGGTTTTGGAAAGAGGGGCTGACGCCCCTCTTAGACACCCTACTTTGTTAACCCGGCCAAGGGAAAAACTAAAGATGGGCTTTGTCTCCCTTAGACTCTCCTTACCATCCTAAAAAAGGAAAAGGGGAAGATTGTGAGAAAAGGACTTACGCCCTGGCTGCTAATTTATTGACAAAATTGATAATGGGATTATAGAATCAAGACGACGATAAGTTGTTAGCCATCGACCCGTTGGGCGGTGAGCAGCTTCAAGTAGTTACATTAACAATAGCAGTCGCTTGGATCAGACATGACCGAGACGGCAAAAATTGGCAGTGCATTTGAATGCCTTCTCTGGCGATGTCGAGGAGGTTTTTTTGTGAGTCAGGTAACATTATCAATGAAAGTCATTGAAACGATAGCCGAGATGAGGCAGCTCAGAAAGCAGCTTGCTGAGCCGGTGGGTTTTGTGCCGACGATGGGCTGCCTCCATGAGGGTCACCTGAGTCTGGTCAGACGAGCCAGAGTCGAGAACTCTTCCACAGTAGTCAGTATATTCGTCAATCCAGCACAATTTGGCCCAAAGGAAGATTTCAACACCTATCCCCGCGACCCTCAGCATGACCTGGCGATTCTCGAAAAGGAAAAAGCAGATATTGTCTTTATGCCTTCCGTGACCGAGATGTACCCTCCAGGGTTTGATGGCTGGGTAGATACTGGCAAGGTTGCCCAGCGGCTGGAGGGAGCTTGCCGCCCCGGTCATTTCCGGGGGGTAGCGACGGTGGTTGCCAAGCTGTTCAACATCGTGGAGCCGAACAGAGCCTACTTCGGGCAGAAGGACGCCCAGCAGACGATAGTGGTTAAAAAGATGGTGGCTGACCTCAATATGAACCTGGAAATAGTGACGATGCCCACGGTGCGCGAGCCCGATGGCCTGGCGATAAGCACTCGCAATGCCTACCTCAATGCCGAGGAGCGCCAGGCAGCTACCGTTCTTTACAAGGCACTTACTCTGGCGCAAGAGCTATGGTCGCAGGGGGAAAGAGGCGCCGAGCGCATACGGCAAGAGATGACAACCTTTATTCAGAAAGAGCCGCTGGCAACGATTGATTATGTGAGCATCGCTGAGCCGGAGAGGCTGGAGGAACTGGAAAGAGTGACACCGCCGGCGCTGGTATTAATGGCGGTGAAGATAGGCAGGACAAGGCTGATAGATAACGTGGTGGTGGGGTAAAGTAAAAAAGGAAAAACAAAAGTGAAGGCGAAGCCCGCTGGTCATTTTGGCTGGCGGGCTTTTGGTTTATGGTAAATCATCTCATTAAGTAGTCGGGGCCTAAATCGTGCTTATCCTTTGCGGTCTTTAGCTCGCTTCTTTTTGCAGTCAATCGATGCCAATTGTCTCTCTTTCCTGTGGGGTCTTCGGTATAGGATAACGAGTGTTCTGTAATGCCTTTTCTATTTAGGACCCAATATTGTATAGGTCCGGCAATTTTATCGAAACGCGGATTCTCTATTGCAATCAAACGCATCGCATCGGCAATAATCACAGCCATTGAAAAATAATCCTTTTCCGTTCCATTGAAATTAGATATATTCTCCAACTTAGGCACAACTACTTTCTTAACTTCTTCGTATGCTTTTTTATCGCCAATGCCTTCAATTCCAGTAACAAACTTTGCTTTGAAATCAGGTGACTCCAAAAGTACTAGCCTAGTTTCGCCGGTCTTAAGATATTTTCCCATTAAGAATGACAATATACCAGTTTTTACGCCGGTTTTGTCATTATGTCTCTTTTGAAACCTGTACGTTCGCTGAAATGTCTTTTGTACATTAATTATCTTATTGCCGGGACTATTTAGTTTTCTCTGTATATTCTCTACGCATTGCTCTGCGATATTAACTTTGCCCGAAAAAGCTATTACAGTACTTACATCAATATCGTGTAGCTTTATACCGTCGTCCTCGTAATGGTTTTGATAAGTATATCGACTATCGGTCAGAAATATTATCGCCTCTTGACGTAGTAAAGGCCGGATCTTCGATAGGCTTTCAAGCGCTTCGCGGAAACGTCCGTATGGATATTGTACTGCGATTGCCAATGTCATAGTAACATATTAACCATAATTACTATGTAAATATCATATGGCATAATTACTTTCGTAATCAATATTCTTTGAAGATAATGCCTTTACTCCCTAATCAGCGCCAGCATCCCCAGCATGGCGAGAAAGGCAAGTCCGGCGCCGAGGAAGAAGGGGGCGGCGGGGTTTATTGCGTCCCACAGCCAGCCGGCAATGAGGGAGGCGGGTAAGAGGGTGAGGCCAACGACACCGTGGTACAGTCCGTAGGCGGTGCCCCGCTTTTCTTCAGGCACGAGGTCGGCGACAAAGGCACGGGCGACGCCTTCGACGATTCCGTAGTAGATGCCGTAGCAAGCAAAAAGCAGCCAGATTAACCAGATACTGGTGGCGACGGCGAATCCCAGATAGACCAGAGCGTAAACCAACCAGCCCAAAATGATAATCCGCCTCCTGCCCAGCTTATCGGAAAGCACGCCCGCCGGCAAAGAAATCGCGCTATAGGCAACATTGAGCAGGACGAGCATCAATACCACGTGGATAAGCGGCGCACCCAGATTCTGAGCCCGGAGGATGACAAAGAAATCACTGGAATTACCCAAAGTAAACACCACCATAATCGCCAAAAATACTTTGAAACGGCTGTCAAAACGAGCGCTTAGTCTGCCGGAACTCAACACAGGGGCGGGACGACTACCCGGCGTAGTTCTTCTCTCGCGCACAAAAGCAAGCAGCATTAGTACCGCCAGCACCGCGGGAATAACACCAACCAGCACCAGCCACCGGTAAGTCTCCAGACCGAGTTCCAGTCCGCCGCCCTGCACAAAATAGATGATAACCGCGGCTATCACCAGCCCCAGGACAGCGCCGGAAGTATCCATCGTCCGGTGCAGCCCGAAGCCCTTACCTCTTTCCCTGGCGGAGACCGAATCGGCAACCAGCGCGTCACGCGGCGAGGTGCGGATGCCCTTGCCTACCCTATCGCTAAACCTGACCGCCAGCACCACACCCCAGGTCGAAGCCAAATACATAAAAGGCTTGGCTATGGTAGAAACACTATAGCCCGATACGGCCAGAAATTTACGCTTGCCCAACTTATCACTAATCCAGCCGC
>Ga0307380_10011415_pt1 | contig 11130 bp, 8 predicted proteins | sample UN3MG_FD_202239 | JGI IMG/M metagenome (GOLD analysis project Ga0307380, IMG submission 202239) | Soil microbial communities from Risofladan, Vaasa, Finland - UN-3 | ecosystem: Environmental > Terrestrial > Soil > Coastal area > Acid sulfate soil | place: Finland: Risofladan, Vaasa | collected... | reverse complement strand
GGCGGCAACTTCCTCGGGTGAGCCAAATTCTTGCAGCAAGGCTACAATATCATCCTCGGTCGCCTGACCTTTGTAGCGATCATCGGCCGTATCGCGTAAAAGGGAATTTAATTCGGCTTTGATATCAGCCCGTCCCTTACGGGGCAATTTCCGCCCAACTTCATTTACATAACGTTCAACTAGATCCATCGTCTTTCTCCATTAAGGTCGGCAGCAGGATTTCATCCATGATGCCGGCTAATCCATACCATTCGACCGTCAGTCCGGCCAAGATTTCAGAGCCTTCCGGGCTCAGGCGGTAATATCTTCGTGGCCGCGATCCCTCCGTATCCCAATCGCTGAGGAGCAAACCCTGCTCTTCTAGCCGGCGGAGCAAAGGGTACAGTGTGCCTTGTTCGATCTCCAATCCGTGCGCGCCCAGTTCTTGAATGAGCGCGTAGCCGTACCGGGCTTCCTTTAGCTGGCTCAAGGTGGCCAGGACCAGGATCCCGCGCCGCAGTTCGAGCATCAGTTTACTTTGTAGTTCCGGGGTTTCGCTTTTCTTAACCATGCACAACATTATACTATGCGTTACACAGTAATGTCAATATCTTAATATTGTAAATTGTTTAACAATCCGGGATATTGAACATTCGCCAGGCCCAAAGCACCGGCCGGAATTCCGTAGTCAACGTCGAATTAGCGACGGGAAAGCGGCGGGACGGCGTCCATGTAAGGGCGTCCAAGGAGGTTAAAGTTCAGGCACAATAAAATCTTGGAGGTTACTATGCTTGCTCGTATTCACCCAAATAACCAGACCTACCAGAAGCGGATTCAGAATGGCCCTTGTTTCATCTGCCAGATAATTGGCAATAATCCCGATTATCCTCATCACATTGTCTTTGAAGATGAAGTGGCCATTGCCTTTCTGAACCGTTTCCCGACTCTCTACGGCCATACCCTGGTCGCACCAAAAGGACATCAAGAGCAAGTGACCGGTGATTTTTGCCTGGAAGATTATTTGTTATTACAGCGCCGGGTTTATGCCATCGCCGAAGCGGTGCGCTATGAAGTCAACGCCGAACGAGTCTATGTGCTTTCACTGGGCAGCCAGCAGGGCAACGCCCACGTCCACTGGCACATCGCCCCCCTGCCCCCGGGCGTCCCCTTCGAGGAACAACAATTGCAGGCTTTGAGTTGGGGCAATGGCATTCTGGACCTTACAGCCGACCAGATGGCCGTCCTGGCAGCCCGCATCCGCTTTCGGCTAATCACCCAGAATACGGCAACCTACTCCTGGCACCTCGATGTAGCCGGTTAGCTTCGATTCGCTTTTCCAATATGGATGGCCAGCATCGCGTCCGCCAGCGCGCTGCTGATGCCCCCATAATCCGCGTCAAGAGGTGTTCCGGCGAAGATTGGCCGGTGCATGCCCGCTTGCTCGATACCGACCCACAGGGCAAAGGCATCGGCCGTGGCCTCTTCTCTATCGTCGTGGGCCTGGGCGCGCAACCAATAACCATCGGTCGTTTGCCAGGCGCCGTCATTGATATCCCCAACGGCCGCTCCGTTTTCTTCAGCGATTTCCGTTCCGGCCGCCGCGGCAACCTGCGCGTGGAACTGCTCACTCAGCGCCCGGCCCAGTTGGTGGTCGAGTGCATGGCCTAACTCATGGTAGATGTAGAATCCGCCCAGGCGGACGAAGGCGGCATCGGCCAGGCTGATGACCCGGGTATCGTGGTTGACCAGGCCAACCAGGCCCAGGGCCTCGTCGATATATTCGCCGGCCACTCGCCGAAAGCGATAATCGGCCAGCAACACTCGACCGTCCAGCCCGGCCTCAGCCAATGCCCGGAAAGTATGTTGTAACACCTGGTTCAAAACAGCCAACTCCTCTGTTGTCCATTGGCTACTCTCGTCAACGATATAGCGCTCAGGCTGGGAAGTAGACGGGGGCGCTGCCGGGGATGGCGCGGTGGCTTTGATGGCAGGCTCCGGGGCCATCAGGACTACTTCAGTGGCGGCCGGTTGCCACTCTGCTCCGACCTGAGTGACGAAAAAGATGACGCCGCTGATGAGGATTATGGTGATTAAGATAACTTTGCCGGCCATGTGCTGTCTCCTGCTCTGTGATTCGTTAAGAGCAGTTTCGCAGATAGCCGTCAGGCGTTCGTCGGGGTAGCGTCAGCGGGTAGATCTCAATCGTCAGAAAAGCGTCAGCAAGCTTCAATATTTGTGTTAAAATGCCCCATGCCTATTTTGTCACTGTCGATATTGGGGCCATTTAGCTCAACCGTCGGGGGTTCGTCGCTAACAAAATTCCGGACCAGGAGCGTGCAGGCTCTACTTGTTTACCTGGCGGTAGAGGGCCGGACCGGTGGTGTCATTCAACGGGAATATTTGGCCGAGATGCTTTATCCCGGCCTGCCGCCAGCTTCGAGCAAGAAGAACCTGCGCCAGACCCTGTATGAGTTGCGGCAGATGATTGCCGCCACAGCCGCCGAGGAGGAGCCCTTGCTAGTGGCCGACCGGCAGACGATGGCTTTAAACCAGGCCTGGACGATTGATCTGGATGCCAGTCGTTTCGAGTCCGGGGCGAAGAGTGAAGAGCCGGACCGCTTAGAACAGGCGGCTGTCCTTTACCGGGGTGATTTTCTCAACGACTTCTATCTGCCAGATAGCGGCGCATTCGAAAGTTGGGCGGCCGAGCGGCGGGCTTATTACCGGCGGCTGGCGGTGAGCCTATTTGACCGGCTGGCCGAAACGTTCCTGGCTTCAGAGGCATATGCCCAGGCAGAGGGTTATGCCCGGCGCCAACTGGTCCTGGACGATCTAAACGAGCCGGCCGTTCGACAGTTGATGCGAGCCCTGGCAGCTCAGGACCAACGTAGCCCGGCACTGGCCGAGTTTAAGGGCCTGCAACAGCGGCTGGTTGAAGAACTGGCAATCGAACCGGCCCCTGAAACCTTTGCCTTATTCCGGATAATCCAGGCCGGTGAGCTGGCGATGCCAGGAGGCTCTCTTCCTCAACAAGCCGTTCCGGGAGCGGAAGTAACGGCCGGTGAATCAGCCCCGACTGGACCGGTCGTCGTCCACAACCTGCCGGCCCAACCGACTCCCTTTGTGGGCCGGCAAGAGGAATTAGCTGAGATTGGCCGATTATTAGACGAACGATCAAATAACAGGCTGATCACTTTGCTGGGACAGGGGGGAAGTGGCAAAAGTCGCCTGGCGCTTGAAGCAGGTTCCAGGCTGGTAAAAGAAAAAACAGAGGCTTTTCCCGATGGGATATGGTTTGTACCCCTGGCTGCATTGAGCAATGCCGATTCAGTTGTTACGGAGGTGGCTCAGCGTATTGGGATGCGATTCACCGGCACTGATGTCCTTCGGGAACAGCAATTAGCGGATTTCTTGGCCAAGAAAAAGCTTCTGCTCATCTTGGATAATTATGAACATCTGTTGCTTAATAAGACGCTGCCTCTGCCGGCCACTATCTTAAGCCAAGCCGCTGATGTAAGTATGTTGGTTACTACGCGGGCCAGGCTAAATGTTCGTGGCGAGCAGTTCTTGCCAATCACCGGCCTGACTCTACCTGAGGAGGCGACTCCGTTTGACGCCGGAGAGGTCACCAACTTTAGCGCCATTGCACTGTTTGTCCAGAGCTCCACCCGTGTTCGGGCCGATTTTGAACTGGACGAAACCAATTGGCCGGAGATCGTGCGGATTTGCCGGATGGTCGAGGGGTTGCCGTTAGGTATTGAGTTGGCCGCCACCTGGATGGAAATACTTACTCCTGAAGAAATCGCGGCCGAGATCAAGCACAGCCTCGATTTCCTTTCGGCCGAATACTCCGATATTCCAGAGCGCCAGCGGAGTATGCGCGCCGTTTTTAATGCTTCATGGCAACTTTTATCAACCGTCGAACAACAAACAATCCAGCGCCTCTCCGTTTGCCGGGGAGCTTTCAGTCGCGAGGCGGCCGCGGCCGTCGCTTCGGCCGACATCAGGATGCTTCTGGCCCTGGTCAGCAAATCGTGGTTACTCCAAGAACAGGTGGGTGACTACCAGCTTCACGAGCTATTACGCCAGTATAGCCAGGAAAAGTTAAATGTTGAGCCGGTAGAATACCGTTCGGCCAGAAGGGATCATGCGATCTATTTTGCCAAATGGTTAGAAGGGTTGGGAAACGCGGTTCGCAGTCATGGACAAAAAGAGGCTTTAGAAGCTGTGGCCGGCTCTTTCGAGAACATTCGCCTGGCCTGGGCCTGGCTGGCCGTTGAGGGAGAAATATCAACTTTGACCCGCCAGATGTTACCTGCACTCGTCCGATTTTGTGGTGTCCGATCTCGCGGCCAAGATATGCTGGCCATGGTCGGCGCAGCTCAGAGTGGGATTAGCAAAGGGCGGTTGAAATCACTGGATGCTGCCATATTAGAGGTTGCCGGTTTGGCTTTTACCCAGGGCTTGTACGCCCCTCAGTTTCTCGAGGGTGGCAACCTGGGGTATGAAATACCGGCCGAACCTATTGAAAGGATTTGGTTAGCTTTTGAAGGAATTGATGCACGGCAGGTTGACGGTGTGTGGCCAACATTGGCCGCTGTTTTTTACGCCTGGGACACCAAACGAGATTTGGAATCTATGGCCAGGCTCCAGGAATTAGCTGCTGCCTATGAGCAAGCGGGTAACGATTGGTCCCGGGCATTCGTTATGAAATATTTGGGACTGATCCAGGGTTCACCCTTTTCCTTCAAAACCGATGAGTCAATGGCGAGTGCATCGGCAGCCAATTTGCACACCTACAACCGCCAGGTGGCAGCCCGATTACTTCGTAGGGCGGCGTCGATTTTTAAGAAGATTGGCGATCAATTGGAGCAAGCTGATTCACTTCGAATCTTAGGTGGCGTTTTTCTTTTCCATGAACCCGAATTATCGATAGGACCATGGCAGCAAGCAAAAACACTCTTTGAAGAGTCAGGCGATCTGGTCATGGTAGCGGATATATCGGCCGCCCTGGGGTTCCGAAGTCTCTGGCTTGGTGACTTCGAGGAAGGCTTTGCCTCCTTTAGGGAAGGCAGGTTAGCTCTCGAAGCCATGGGTTATCGCCAAAACCTGGCTCATGCCTGTGCCCGTGAGGCCATCCATGCTTTGCGCTACTCTGGCATCGATCATGCGCGGCAGCTACGGCTTCAATGCCGCACGCTTTACACGGACCTTGGGCTTACCTCCGATCTGGCCTGGACCTTGTGGGAACTAGGCAATATTGAGCGGGTAGCCGGCCATCTAGAGCTGGCCCTGGAATATTTTCGACAGGCCCACCAACTTATCGAACAAGAGAACATGCCGTTTGGCCGAATCTTTTATGCCCTGGGGTTAGGCGATTACTCTTTGGCGATAAGCGATAGCCGGGCAGCAATTGAATACTTTCAAGAATCGCTAAGTCGATCCGTCGTGTTGAACCATCATTGGGCCAAAGGTTACGCACTAAACGGCTTAGCTCGCGCTTACATGAGCGCTGAAAGACTCGAAGAAGCGGAGAGTAGCTTTCTTGAGGCCCTGGAATACACTCAGGAAATCGGTCAAAATAATCCCCTGAGCATGATCTCCCTGGCCGGGCTGGCCAATCTGAGATATCAGACCGGTGAACTCGAGCAAGCGCTGCTCCTGGCCGTATTCGTTGATCATTACGTGGTAACCTGGCTGGAAACTAGAGGGCAGGCCCAGGAGGTCATGGCGGCCGCAACCGGTCAACTTTCAGTAGAAACGGTCAAAGCCATCCGGCAGCAGGGCTCGAGCATGACCAAGGGAGAGATTCTGGAGATGGTCTTCACCCAGGAAAATTCAAGGGAGGAATAGTTTATGGCAAAGGTCTACTACATTGGCGATTGGGCAATCATGACCGGCCCGGTTTTCGCCGAGACGCCTTTCAATTACACTCACAAAGGGCTGGAAATATATAACTACGGCCACTGGCTCAAGGACGCCCTGGAATCTGACGGGCAGCACCAGGTGACCTCGGTGCCTACCTGGGATTTCTATAAGTTGGGCACGGGAGAATATGAGCAGGTGCTGGCCGATTATGATGTGGTCATCTTCAGTGATGTGGAGGCCAAGATTTTCCAACTGGCGCCCGGTTTCTTTGACCGGCAGAAATTCGGCAAAGGAGTGCTGACCTTCCCCGACCGGATCCGGCTGACGGTGGAGGCCGTGGAAGCAGGCCTGGGGGTCATGTTTCTGGGCGGCTGGCTCTCCTTTACCGGCGAGATGGGCAAAGGGGGCTGGAACCGCACCCGTTTGCGAGAGATATTGCCTGTCCGCTGCCTGGAGTTCGAAGACCTGATAGAGAGCACGGAAGGTTTCACGGCCGCAACGGCCGGGCCGGAAAATGAAGTCCTTGGCGATTTGGATCTAAGCACCTTCGCGCCGATCCTGGGCTACAACAAGACCTTGCCCCGGGAAGGTAGCCAGGTGGTTGCCAGGGTGAAGGAGACCGGGGACCCGCTGCTTGCCGTGGGCCAGTTCGGCCGGGGCCGGACCCTGGCCTATACCTCCGATCCCGCTCCCCACTGGGGCATCAATTTTGTTTTCTGGGAACATTACCACTCCTTTTGGTTGCGCTGCCTGGCATATCTATTTGAGCGACCGGCCGGTTAGCAGCGAGGAACAGCGGCTGACTTAATATCCGGTTTGGATCAATATCGCCATAGCCGGAGCGAACACCTTGCGACCATGCTCGGCTCACGGTTGACCGTTTCCGGAATGCGATAGAATGTGATTGTTCTATAGAATTTTATTTTTGGGATAAAATCGGCGTTTATGGTGCCCTACTGAAGCGTTTAATGCATCGTCTGATCAGAAATCGTCGTTTGGCACAGTTGCTGCCAATTTTCCTGCTTGTTGCCGTTGTTTTGGTTTTTCATTGGAAGGGCCTCAGGCCAGGTCAAACTTTCTTGCCGGTCGATCTCGCTAACAACAATCTCCCTTGACGTGAAGCTGAACCACGCCCTTTGCAGAACTGGTTAATCTCTGACCGCTTTATGCCTATTTCCCGTTCATCAACTTTAACGTGGAAACCATTCAGCAACGAGACTGGCCGCCGTGGAATCGCAATATATTCCTTGGACATCCGGTAGTTGGCGATCCCATCTACCAACTCGCGTATCCGGTGCTGACCGGATTAGGCCTCATATTCGGGACGGCCCGCGGCTTTGCATTGGGTCTCTGGCTGCAGTTACTCTTGGCGGCCGGCCTTACCTATGGCTGGCTTCGCGCTGTTGGCTGTCGAAAAACAGCATCACTAAGTGGGGCGTTAGTATATGTCCTCAGTGGCTACATGGTGACCTGGTTTGAGACCAATTTCTGGATTAGTACACTCAGCCTGTTGCCCGGCATTCTTTGGACCTACGAATTGGCAATTCAACGGCGCAGTTTGATCTATACTGCTCTGGCAGCCCTTCTCATGGGTCTCGCGATCCTTGGGGGGCAGTTCGTTTTCATGATAGTGTTCAGTTTTTTCCTGGCGCTTTACGCATTAGGTCGAACCGTGGAAGCGTATCGGCGTGAAGATAAAAACTTCCTTTGGCCATTATTGGCAGTGATTCTAATGGCTTTGCCAGTTGCCCTGGTAAGTGCAATCCTACTGCTACCGTCAATAGAGTTTCTTGGACTCAGTCGTCGCACCGTCGATGCAGGCTTGAATGATCCGTTGCCCTTGAATCAACTGGTTACGCTGGTCATTCCAAATTTCTTTGGCAATCCGGCTTCGATTGGCCCCTATTGGGGCAGCGGGAACTACAGTGGAAATACTATTTATGTCGGGCTTGTGGCACTAATATTGGCGCTCCTGGCCCCGCTAACCCATAGGCGTTTTTCCACCTGGTACATAGCAATACTGACAGGCGCCCTGATATATTTCGTCTTGGGCGGGCCAGGGGTATCTCTGTTGGGGCAGCTTCCATGGATCAGGTATGCTTCCTTACATCGTAGCAATTTTCTATTGCCGCTATTGATAGCCCTTTTGACAGGCTTGACCCTTAGCCAGCCGAAAATTTCTGTTCGTTATGGTTTTGGCGTAGTTGCCGGTCTGATGGTTCTGACTACTGCGGCCGTAGGCATGAATCGGGAGGCAGTTGCGCTTCACTGGGACGTATTACGGCCTGAATTCTTCAAAGCGGCCGGGCTGGTTATCGTTACCCTGGTCTTGCTCTGGCTTGGTCAACGCGGAACGAAGTCTCGATGGGCCATGACAGTGGGAATACCGGTTCTCATTTTCCTGGACTTGTTCATTATAGGCAGTAGCTATAATCCGAGCGGACCAATCGAGGTTTTTAATGCCGGTTACGCCGGCAATCTCATTTTTACAGGAGAACACCGGACCTTACCGCGTGGCCGCGCTCCAGCGGCATGACCAGGTGTTATTTGGTCCTAACATACCATCGCTGTTCGGCCTGGCCGAGGCAGGGGGTATTCCTCGCTGGTAATCAAGCGTTATCATCAGTTAGTGGTCGCCGGAGATCCGGAACTAGACGTGTGGTGGATGCGGCGAAGCGGAGATTTTGTAACCTTTAGCCACCCTTCAACACGATTACTTGATCTTCTAGGGGTCAAGCACGTCGTGTCACCGGATCCGCTGCAAGATCCTGGTCTTAGGGTGGAACAGGCAGTTGACGAATGTGACCGGACAACTGATTCGATAACTCGCGACCGGCCGGTAAGCGGGCATTTACGGGTATGGGACACGGCCATCAATCGTATCGATCTCTTATTCAATCTGCCGGAAGACGAGCAGAATTTGGTCGATCTCAAGGTTCGCCTTTGGCAAGATTCTGATAGAGATCGATTAATGCTTGAAGCAGAAGTAGCGGCGGTCGATGTGATGGAACAACCGCGGTCTACGCTATATTTTGCACCTGAAAGAGATGCGCCAGGTCAAGAATATCGTTGGGAAGTCAGCACGACAGCAACTGATAGTCATATTAGAGTATGTCTGGATCAAGATAGCCAACCGGCGTTAGCTTTTTTTGGTAGTGATTGGGTCGAGGTCTACCAGGACGAGGTCCATATTTTTGAGCGGCTCGCACCGCTTCCCAGATCTTATGTGGTGTACGCGGCCGAATATATCGACGGTGACGACGCTACTGTGGAGCGATTATTGGACGAAGGGTTTCCTGTTCGTCATAAGGCGGTGACCGGCGAACCAATTAGCTTACCGAATTCATCCGATCTGCCGGCTTCTGCGGCCGAGGTAATCGAATACGAGAACACCCGTGTCGTTGTCCGGGCTTCGGCCGTGCGGGAAGGCTTGCTGATCTTGGGTGACCAGTTCTATCCTGGCTGGAAGGCGATGGTGGATGGTCGACCAACATCGATCATACGCACAAACCATATTTTGCGCGGCGTTCTCTTGCCGCCTGGAGAACACACAATCGTATTTGAATTTCACCCAGCGATGTTCCGAACAGGATCTTGGCTGACCGTCGCGGGTTTTATCTTGTTAGCGAGCTTTTTTATTTTGGATCGGCGCGGTATTGCTCGACAATGGATCAGGAACGACAGAAACTGATTCTTGACTTAACAATAGTCGCAAGGAAACACGATTGATGGCTCGGTTGGATATCATGCTATTTGGCCCCTTCCAGCTAATGCTGGATGGCGAGCCAGTAGCTGGAATTGATTCTGACAAGGTTCGGGCTTTGCTGGCCTATCTGGCTCTGGAGGCCGACCGGCCGCATCGACCGGGGGGGTGCTGGCTGACCTGTTGTGGCCAGAACGAAGCGAACGCGCTGCCCGTACCAACCTGCGCCGGACCCTGGCCTACACTTCCGATCCAGCCCCCATTGGGGTATCAAGTTCGTCTTTTGGGACCATAACCAGGCGTTCTGGTTGCGTTACCAGGACTTTTTTTTAAATAAGTAATCCGGCCAACGGCGGCAATTACCCTGGACCCATTAGTTCGGCCACCTCGACCAAGGGGTAGATTTCGTAGTTATGGCCATCGGAAAAGCGAAACACCGTGACACCGTTGGGGTGAAGGGCGACCAGGTTGCCGCCAAAACCCATCATATAAGGCACATAGGTAGCAGCGCCAGAGTCGTCGGCAAAGGGCAGGCCGTAAAAACTATGGCCATATCGCACTTCCCCATCTGGCGAAGACTGGCCCGAAGGTAAATCTTGCTGTCCATCTTGATACAAAGCGCCGGCTAACTTTTCGGGATGTAGAAGCTGCTGCCCCTGGTAACGGCCGCCATCGTGGTAGAGTTGGGCCACCTTGGCCACATCGTCTACGGTCGGATAGAGGCCATAACCGAAGATGGGCAAGCCTCGGCCGCCATCCGGTTCAATGGTGCGCATAATGGGTGCGTGTTGTACGCCAATAGGCCGGTAGACTTCTTCGACCACCATATCCCAGATGTCGGCATCCAGCCCCTCCTGGCTCTTGAGGAAGGCGTCCATGGCCGCCGATAGCAGGAAAGTATTGATCGAGTTGTAGCGGGCGATCTCACCCGGCCCCCAGGGATAGTTACCGAAACTGAAAACATAAGCCAGCTTCTCTTCCCGACTATTGGCCATCATAAATTCATCGAATTTTTCCTCGTCCTCATCCCCGAACAGGACATTGGGTTCGACCGGCCGGGGTATGTGGTCGCCGACCCCGGTAGCCATATCCAGGGCATCGATAAAAGTCACTTGTTGCCATCCATCATGGTTTGCCTTTATGTCAACATAATCAGCGATTCGCAGATCGTAGACCTGTTCACCGAATTTTTGGGCCAGGCGCAACAAAGCCACGGCCGCACCTATTGACTTGGTGACGGAAAAGACGCCGTGGCGCATGAATTGGCAATAGGGGAAAGGTCCAAAACGAGTATAACAATCTTGCAGGTAGATAACCCTATCCATGGCCAACCCGGTGGCGCTGATGTCCTGGAGATCGCTATTGGCCACAAAGCCGGTTATCAGCTCCCTGTCGCGCCCCGCAGCCACTTCGCTCCAGGGATGCAAAGGCCATAAGCCGTCTATTTCATCGTTGAAGGCCGCTGCCAGCCGCTCCTTGTCCGGCAGGGCCTGTGATTGATAAGCTATTCCGGTCTGCCCCCAGAAATCCGTATGGTTCCAGGCAGCCGTTTCCTGGATTATCTGAATGAATAAAGAAGA
>Ga0307380_10011414_pt1 | contig 11131 bp, 7 predicted proteins | sample UN3MG_FD_202239 | JGI IMG/M metagenome (GOLD analysis project Ga0307380, IMG submission 202239) | Soil microbial communities from Risofladan, Vaasa, Finland - UN-3 | ecosystem: Environmental > Terrestrial > Soil > Coastal area > Acid sulfate soil | place: Finland: Risofladan, Vaasa | collected... | reverse complement strand
CCCGCTGGTGCCAGGGCTTCTCGGAGCCGAACTCCGGCTCCGATCTGGCGTCGTTGAAGACCACCGCGGTGCTCGACGGCGACGAATGGGTGATCAACGGCCAGAAGGTGTGGACCACGCAGGGTCACCACGCCGACTACTGCTTCTTGTTGACACGCACCGACTCGGACGTGAAGAAGCACGCCGGCATCTCCTACATGCTGGTGCCGATGCGCCAGGAGGGCGTGGAGGTCCGTGGGATCGTGCAACCCGATGGCACCGCTGAGTTCTGCGAGGTGTTCTTCGACAACGCTCGCTGCGCGAAGGACGCCGTCGTCGGTGGCGTCAACAACGGCTGGAAGGTCGCCAACTCCACGCTCGCGTTCGAGCGCGGCCAGTCGGCGACCACGGGCTATCGCCGTTTCGCCGAGGAATATCGCCTCCTGGTCGAGGCGGCGACCGAGAAGGGCCTCCTCGACGACGAGTTGATCCGTCAGCGCCTGATGACGTACTACACCAAGATTCAGATCTTGAAGATCAACGGCCTGCGCAACCTGTCGGCCACGCTGTCCGGCGGCGGTGACATGGGCACGATCGCCTTGGGTGCGACCAACAAGATGTTCTGGTCCGAGATGCACAAGGCGGCGATGGAACTCGCTGTCGACATCTACGGCGCCGACGGCATGTTGATCGACAGCGGTCCCGAGTCGGGCGGTTGGCCGGGTGCCGCGCGCGACAAGCGCCGCGAGGGCTACCCGGTCAGCCCGATGATGTCGTCGTTCTTCTTCTCCCGCTCCGAGACGATCTGGGGTGGCACCAGCCAGATCCAGCGCAACATCGTCGGCGAGCGCGTCCTCGGCCTCCCGAAGGAGCCCAAGCCCGCCACCGAGTGACCATTCTCGTGAACTCGTGCGGGAACAGTTCCCCGATCAGAACTCCGTTGGTGAGCTGCCAACGAAGTGTTTCGTCGGTGTAGCCGTCTGCGATGAGGTCACTGCGGGTGACGATGCCGTGGCGTCCAGCGATGGCCGCGGCAAGTGACGGGGAGATGGTGGTCATTTCGGCTCCTCCGGATCGGATCCAGCATTCGGGCCGACAGGCCGAGCGGGTGACCCCGTGCCGTCGAGATGTAGCTGGGCGATCCGATCGATCGACCACCTTCGCGTTCTCGTGAACTCGTGCGGGAATAGTTCCCGCACGAGTTCACGAAAACGAAATGTCGGGGCGTGGTCGGGGGCGTGGGCCGCGGTACGGTCACCATTCGTGGACGAACTCTTGGAGGCCGATGGCAGCCCGCGGCCGATAGCGCGTGAACTGATCGACTTGATCCATCGGATCGGGCTCGAGGAGGTTCGCGAGCGGCAGCGGGTGTCCGACCTCGACATCCTCACGATGGGGATTTCGTTCACCGTGTACTCCGATGGCGAGAACATCGACCGGGCCTGGCCGTTCGACATCGTTCCGCGCCTCATCGACGGTGCCGAGTGGAGCGTGGTCGAGCTCGGTCTGGCCCAGCGGCTGCGGGCGCTCAACCGGTTCATCGACGACGTCTACAACGACCAAGAGATCATCGCCGATGGCATCTTTCCGGCTGATCTGCTCGAGGATTCGGCCAACTACCGACCCGAGTGCCGAGGCGTCCGGCCGAAGTTCGGTGTGTGGGCGCACATCTCGGGCTCGGACCTCGTACGAGCCGGCGACGGCCAGCTCTACGTGCTCGAGGACAACCTGCGTGTGCCTTCCGGCGTGAGCTACGTGCTCGAGAATCGTGGGGTGGCGAAGCGGGCGTTTCCCGAACTGTTCCAGCAGCACTTGATCCGTCCGGTCGACGGATACACAGACGAGCTCAACAAGCTGCTCGCTTCGCTCGCCCCCGAGGGTCGGACCGACCCGACGATCGTGGTGCTCACCCCCGGCATCTTCAACTCGGCGTACTTCGAGCACTCGTTCCTGGCACAGCGAATGGGGGCCGAACTGGTCGAAGGTCAGGATCTCGTCGTCGGCGACGACGACTGCGTGTACATGCGCACGATTCAGGGACTCGAGCGCGTCGATGTGGTGTATCGCCGCATCGACGATCTGTTCATCGATCCCGAAGCGTTCAATCCCGACTCGATGCTCGGCGTTGCCGGTCTGATGCGGGCGTGGAAGGCGGGCAACGTCGGAATCGCCAATGCCCCGGGCGCCGGTGTCGCCGACGACAAGTGCGTCTACGCCTGGGTTCCCGACATGATCCGCTACTACCTCGGGGAGGAACCACTGATCCCCAACGTTCCGACCTACCGATGCATGTACGACGAGGAACGCGACTTCGTGCTGGCGAACATCGGTGAGCTCGTGCTCAAGCCGGCGAACGAGAGTGGTGGCTACGGCATCGTGATCGGCAGCCGGGCGACTCCGGAAGAACTCGAGACCGCGGCGGCGGCGGTACGAGCCGATCCTCGGAACTGGGTGGCGCAGCCGATTCTCGATCTGTCGACGGCGCCCACGCTCGTCGACGAGGGCATCGAGCCCCGACATCTCGACCTGCGGCCGTTCATCCTGACCGGTGAGCACAGCTACGTCACCGCCGGCGGGCTCACTCGCGTGGCGCTGACGAAGGGCTCACTCGTCGTGAACTCATCGCAGGGCGGTGGGAGCAAGGACACCTGGGTGGTCGACGGTCCGCTCGACGGTGCTGCGACTGCGCCGAACGGAACACAGACCAACTCGCAGATGCAGAACCAGGCGAACGGCTGATGGCGCTGCTGTCGAGGGTGGCGGACCGGATGTACTGGGCAGCGCGCTACGTGGAGCGCGCTGAAGATTCCGCTCGCGTCCTGCGATCGTACGGCGACGTGCTGGCCGACCTTCCGATCAGCACGTCGCGCTGGCATCCGTTGGTGACGATATCGGGCAGCGATGTTCATCTGCCGGCGGTCGCCGAGTCGGACGAAGCGCAGGTCGCGCAGTTCCTGATCTCGGATCGGGAGCACCCGAACAGCATCGTCAACAGCGTCGACAACAGTCGAGAGAACCTGCGCACGTGCCGTGAAGTCCTCCCGCGGGAGGCGTGGCAGACGATCAACGACCTGTCGATCTACGTGCGCGGCGCGGCCGTCACATCGGTCGAACGTCGACGCCGGGATCGATTCCTCGCACGTGTCATCGACGAGAGCCGGCGCCTCGACGGCGTCTTGACGTCGACGATGACCCGCGACGAGGTCTTCGAGATGTGGCGGTTGGGCCGGTACATCGAACGTGCCGACATGACCACCCGCGTGCTCGGCGTGAGAGCGGCCGGTCTGCTCTCGCAGCCTGAAGGGTCGGTCGACGAGTTCGCAGAAGTGCAGTGGATGGGTGTGTTGCGCTCGCTGTCCGCGCTCCAGATGTATCAGCGCGCGACGCGTGGCCCCATCGATGGGCCGGCCGTCGTGCGATTCCTGCTGTTCGATCACCGATTTCCCAGGTCGGTCGCCGGGTGCCTCGCCGAGATGCGAACGTCGATTCTCCGGCTCCCCGAGTACTCGACGGTGCTCGGTGCGATCGAGGCTGCCGATCGCCAGCTCCGACAGAGTCGACCCGCAGCCGACGACGGCGCGGCGCTCGACGCCGCGATGGAGAGCGTCCAGATGGCGCTCGCCCGGCTCGATGCGGTCATGCACGAGCAGTACGTCGTTCACTGATCATGACCGACCACGCGGGACTCGATGCAGGGCCTCACCAACCGGGCATGTCCGGCGCCGGCGGCATGGACGCTGCCTCTGACCTCATGTCGTCGATCGCCGGGCTCGGCGACATCTACGCACGTCAGGTAGATCACGATCGGCTGCTCGCTGCCGAGGGTGCCGGCCACATCGTGCACGACCTTCCCGTCCGAACCGATGGTCGCCTCGTTGCGCTCGAATCGAGGCCATGGAGACTCGACCCGGTGCCGTTGGTCATCGACGGCGACGAGTTCGTGGCGCTCGCCGATGGGGCGATCGCTCGGATGCAGATGTTCGAAGCGATCCTCAACGACGTCTATGGAGCGAGAACGCTGCTGCGAGACGCCGTGGTCGATCCGGCGACGCTGTGGGGGAGTCCGAAGTACCGGCTTGCAGCGTTCAAGACGCGCCCGCACCGGCGCTGGCTGACCAACTACGCCGTCGATGTCATCCGTGACGTGGACGGTCGGTGGCGCGTGGTCAGAGACGTCACCGATGCGCCGTCCGGAGTGGGCTACGCGCTGTTGGGGCGTGCGGTGTCGAGTCGTGTGCATCGAGACGTGATCTCTCGGCTTCACGTCGGCCGGGCGTTGCGCTCGTTGGATCCGTTTGCCGATCGCCTGCGCGACGGCCTCGCCGACGTGGCCCCCACCAGGAACCCGCGGATCGTCGTGTTGTCGGGCGGCGTCGACCACGCCTCGTTCGTCGAGCAGTCGTACCTGGCCACGCGGCTTGGGCTCAATCTGGTCGAAGGTGCCGACCTCGTGGTCCGGCAGCGCCGAGTGTGGCTCCGTTCGCTCTCGGGTCTCGAGCCCGTCGACGTGCTGTTCCGTCGGCTGGAGGACGACCGTGTCGATCCGATGGAGGTGAACGCCGAAGGGAGTGTCGGAGTTCCCGGCTTGCTCCTTGCAGCACGATCTGGCGGGGTGGCACTCGCGAACGCGCATGGTTGCGGCGTCCTCGAGGACCCAGCGCTCGGAGAGGTGTGGGACACCGCCGGCGCCTGGTTGACCGGTCGCAACTCCGACTACCAGGGCGTGTGGCCCCTCGAATTCATGCCGATGGCCGAGCGGGCGACGGCGCGGTGGGCGACGTACCCGAGTTTCGACGGTGCATCGCCAACGGAACGCGCCGTCACGCTACGTCTCCATCTTGTCGCGAGCGACAAGGGGATCGACGTGCTGCAGGGAGGCAGTGCCCGCGTACTCGCCGAGGGCGACGATCCGACGGCGACGACGCTCGCAAGCGCCAAGGATGTGTGGGTCGTCGGCGGCACCGTCGCGCCGCCGGAGGTCCGTCGACGCGACCCGTTGCCGCAGGTCGATCTCATCGCGTCGGTTCCGACGCGCGCAGCCGACGCGCTGTTCTGGGCCGGTCGCGCGATGGAACGGGCCGAGCTGATCGCGCGGGCGATGGAGGTCGTTCTCGACCGGACCAGCGGGGCGGTCGACGCCGAGGTCGCCGAGCCGTGGGTGGCCAACGGTCTGGACATGTTGGCCGCGATCGCCGGCATCGCCGGACGCGTCGACGATTCGCACCCCGACCGAGCCGGCGCCACGTTCGCGTTGGCCGTCGAAGCGCTCGCCCGCCAACTCGGATCGTTCCTCGCCGAAACGGCGTCGGTGCGTGAGTTCTTTTCGGTCACCGCGGGTCGGATGCTCGCCCGCTTGGCCGAGTCGCGTGCGCAGCTGCGTTGGTTGGTGACCGCCGACGGTTCGGCAGGGGCCGCGTCCGTTGTCGACATCGCGCAGATCGATGGTCGCCACCTCGAATCGATCCTGGTCGACCTGGCATCGCTCGTGGGCCTGTGGAACGAGAGCGTGGTGCACGGCCCGGCATGGCGTTTCGGCGAGGTCGGTCGTCGGCTCGAGCGAGCGTTCGGCGTGATCGACTGCGTTCGTGGGGCGTTCGGCTTCACCGGCGTCGACGGGACCGTCGATCACGAGCGCGGCGCCGGCGGCACCCCGGGATCGTTCGGGGTCGAGTCCGATCATCGACTCGACTTCCAGCGTCAACGGGTGATCGAGATCGTGCTTGCGTCGAACGAGAGCCTGGTCGCGTATCGCCGCCGACATCGCAGCGACGTCGAATTCGAAGCTGCACTGCATCTCCTCGTCGTCGAGGTCGACAACCCGCGAGCCGCCGCGTCCGCGATCCGTGAGGTCCGTGAACAGGCGATCAAGCTCGAATGGCAACGCGGCATCGAGGTCACCTCCGAACTGTTGGCGACGTTCGAGGCCGCCTCCTTCGAGTCGGTCGACTCGACGGTGGCGACGTTGGCCGAGATCTTCGCCGGTTGTGACCTCCTCGCCCGAGATGTGGTCGGTTCGTACTTGTCGGCGCCCGTCGATCCGCGGATGATGGGACGGAGCTGACATGCCGGGCCAGCACTACCGGGTGATCCACCGCACCGAGTACAGCTACGGCGCGACGATGCTCGATGGCTACAGCGTGGCATGCGTGCTCGCCCGTCAGACGCCCTCGCAGCAGGTGTTGTCGTCGGTGGTCACCACCGACCCCGAACCGGATGAGGTCGACGAGCGCGTCGATGTCTTCGGGAACAGGATCGTTCAGTTCGGACTGCACCGTCCGCACGAGGGGTTGGTCGTCGAAGCCCGCACCGAGGTCAGGATCTGGGAGCAAGAGTTGCCCCGCGGCGACCGTGCCTGGGAACGGGTGAGCGCAACAGTCACCGGGCTTCGCGGCCCGATGGCGCTCGACGTGGCACCGTTCATCGCGCCGTCGCATTTCGTCACGCTCGGCTCGAATCGGGCTGGACTGCTCGACTTCGTCAGCCAGTCGTTCCTGCCGGGTCGCCCGATCGTCGAGGCCACTCAAGCATTCTGCAGCGACATCTTCACCTCGTTCGTCTTCGATCCGTCGTTCACCGAAGTGAGCACGCCGATCGGGTCGGTGCTCGAGGAACGTCGGGGCGTCTGTCAGGACTTTGCCCACCTCGCGGTCGCTGGGCTGCGCACGTTGGGCCTCGCTGCCCGCTACGTCAGCGGCTACATCGAAACCGAACCACCTCCGGGTGAACCCAAGACCATCGGGGCGGACGCGTCGCACGCGTGGTGCTCGGTCTGGATCCCGGACCATGGCTGGCTCGACTTCGACCCGACGAACGGAGTGGTCGCTCCATCGAGGCACGTGACGGTTGGCTGGGGACGCGACTACGCCGACGTCGCGCCCGTTCGCGGTGTGGTGGTCGGACCGTCGTCGTCGCAATCGCTGTCGGTGTCCGTCGACGTGGCCCGTATCTGACACCGCGGACCCACCGGGCTGACGTTCGTTCGGCACGGCCGGCGCGGTGTGACATCGGTCTGGCGGGGAATCCAGCTCTGCCGGCCGTGTGTTGAGACGTCAGGATGGAAACGATGTCGAAGACCACGAGCCACGGGGCGGAGCGTGAGTCGCTGCTGACGCGTCCGTTCCTGATCGTGACGGCGTCGGCGTTGGTGTTCTTCGTGTACATCGGGATGCTGATCCCGATCGTCCCGCTGTTCATCGAGGGCCCGCTCGGCGCGGGCGAATTCGGCATCGGCGTGACGGTCGCCGTGTTCGCGATCGCAGCGATCCTCGCCCGCCCGTTTCTGGGACGACTCGCCGACCGATACGGACGCCGAGTGCTCATCGTCGGCGGCGCGATGCTCGCCGGATTGAGTGGCATGGCGTCGAGCCAGATCACGGAGTTCTGGCAGCTGCTGGTGCTCCGCGGGATCACCGGACTTGGTGAAGCAGCGGTCTTCGTCGGAGCCGCCACGCTGATCGCCGACATGTCGCCACGGGCGCGACGGGCGGAAGGGGCGAGCTACTTCTCCGTCGCGGTGTTCGGTGGCATCGGGCTCGGTCCCATCATCGGTGAGGCCGTGCTCGCGGACGACAACTTCGAGCGAGCGTTCGTCGTCGCCGGCACGTTTGCATTCCTTGCAGCGGGCGTCGCACTCTTTGCGCCAGCGCGCGTCGAGCCGGCGGAGGTGGTCGATGACTCGATCGCGTCGGCGGCATCGGCGACTGGTCGACGACGGATCATCCACCCTGCAGCGATCATGCCCGGGCTCGTCCTCGCGTCGGGTGTCGCCGCCTTTTCGTCGTTCGGAGCGTTCCTGCCGGACTACGCGCGATCGGTGGGCCTGGCCACCTCTGGTGGGCTGTTCGCGGTCTACGCGCTCGTTTCCGTGCTCGTTCGCGTCTTCGGGGCAACGCTGCCGGAGCGACTCGGGCCTCGCCGGGCGGTCACGATTGCTCTGAGCAACGTGCTCGTCGGGCTCTCGATCCTCGCGCTGTTCCCGACGGTCCCGGCGCTCTGGATCGCGGCTGCGTTCGTCGGTTTCGGAATGGCCTTCAACTACCCGTCGTTGCTTGCGCTCACCGTCAACCGGGCGAGTGACAGCGACCGGGCCTGGGCCATCAGTTCGTTCACGATGTTCTTCGAGGTCGGATCGGTTGCTGGTGGATTGCTGATCGGAGCGTTCGCTCAGGCCGTCGGCAAGCAGACCGGCTTCTTCGGTGGCGTGTTCTTCTGCGTCGTCGGCTTGTACCTGCTGCGGCATCGCCTCGTCCCTGCCGGCTCGCCTGATGCCGGGCCTGCGCACAGGGAGACGTCTGTGCTGTACGCGCCGGTCGTCGGCGACTGACCGGGCCAACCACACCGTTTGCGGCGGGTTGTGGGTGGGGCGGTCCACCCAAACCTCGACGCAAACGGAGCTGCGCGTGGGGGTCTGGGGTGTGATGTCCGAATTCCGCTAGTAGCGGGACCGATGTCGCGGCATGCTGGTCCGGTGCCGCCGCTCGATCCCGACCAGTGCTACGTCGCCGTGCAGAGCCGAGACCAGCGGTTTGATGGCTGGTTCGTCACCGCGGTGCGCACGACGGGGATCTACTGCCGTCCCAGTTGCCCGGCGATCACGCCCAAGCGCTCGAACGTCGAGTTCCATCCCACCGCAGCCGCGGCGCAGCACCGGGGGTTCCGTGCCTGTAAGCGGTGCCGTCCCGACGCATCCCCGGGATCTCCCGAGTGGAACATCCGCCAAGACGTCGTCGCTCGAGCGATGCGCTTGATCGCTGATGGGGTCGTCGAACGCGAGGGCGTCGTCGGCCTCGCCCTGCGGCTCGGCTACAGCGAACGCCACCTCAACCGCGTGTTCACCGACGAACTCGGTGCCGGGCCGCTCGCTGTTGCCCGCGCCCAGCGCGCTCACACCGCACGGCTGCTCGTCGAGACGACGTCGCTGCCGCTGACCGACGTCGCGTTCGCCGCCGGATTCGGCAGTGTGCGCCAGTTCAACGACACGATCCGTGAGGTGTTCGCCACGTCGCCGAGCGAGCTGCGCGCGGCGCCCCCTCCGCTGCCGGCGACGAACGTTGGGTCGGCGACGAACGAGACCCGCGTCGCTGTCACGGTCCGGCTCCCCGTCAGAATGCCGTTCGCATCGAATGAGGTGATGTCGTTCATCGGCGACCGTGCGATCCCCGGCGTCGAGTCGTGGGATGGCGAGATGTACCGGCGTTCGCTCGATCTGCCCGGCGGGGTCGGTGTGATCGAACTCGTTGCGCACGACGATCATGTCGCGGCTCGGATCGAGTTGTCGTCGTGGCGTGACCTGGGTGTTGCCGTGCAACGTGTCCGCCGGTTGCTCGATCTCGACGGCGACCCCGCCGCGGTCGACGCGGCGCTCGGGGCCGATCCGGCCTTAGCTCGTCTCGTCGCCGCCATTCCCGGACGGCGAGCGCCGGCGAGCGTCGACCCATACGAGACGGCGATCCGAGCGGTGATCGGCCAGCAGGTGTCGGTCGCGGGCGCACGCACAGTCGCCGGCCGGATCGTGGATGCGATCGGCTGCACGTTTGGCGACCCGGGCGACGATGTCACTCGCGTTTTTCCCCGGCCGGGCGAACTCGCGGCCGCGCCGGATGACGTGTTCTCGATGCCCGGTGCGCGACGTGACACGATCCGTCGGTTGGCGGCCGCTGTCGCCGACGGTGACCTCGAGCTGGATGCCGGCAGCGATCCCGTCGTCGCCCACCGCCAACTGCTCGCGCTGAAGGGGATCGGCCCGTGGACGGCGGATTACGTCGTGATGCGTGGCCTCGGCCATCCCGACACGTTCCTCACCAACGACCTCGGGGTGCGTCACGCACTCGATCGGCTCGGCCTCGGCGACGAACAGGGGTCGAGATGGGCGCCCTGGCGCTCGTACGCCGTGCACCACCTCTGGGCCAGCCTCTCCGCACTTCCGACCGATCTGGGCTCCCGAACGAAAGCAGAACAATGATGTCCGAACTCTTCAGCACAGTGATCGACAGCCCCGTCGGGGCACTGACCATCGTGGCGAGCGACCACGGACTGCGAGCGATCCTGTGGCCCGACGACGACCCGGGCCGGGTCAGAGTGGCTGACACGACCGACGGCCCCGGCCACCCACTGATCGTCGCAGCGGTCTCACAGCTCAACCAGTACTTCGAAGGCGACCGCACGGAATTCGACGTCCCGCTCGACCCCGTCGGCACCGACTTCCAACGGGCGGCGTGGGAGACCTTGTGCACGATCCCGTACGGCACGACGGTCAGCTACGGCGAGCAGGCCGAGCGGATGGGGGACCGTCGCAAGGCTCGCGCGGTGGGCGCCGCGAATGGGCGCAACCCGATCTCGATTGTCGTGCCGTGCCACCGCGTGGTCGGCGCAAACGGCGCGCTCACCGGATTCGCGGGCGGCACCGACACCAAGGCCTGGCTCCTCGCCCACGAGCAACGACACACGGTGCCCGGTCTCACGTGGCGCTGATGGGTGAACTGCTCGTCGCCGAGCGTCGCCGACCGTCACGTGGGGCCCGGCACCGTGTGTCGGTCAGGCGCGGTTGCGGGCGGCGGCCGACTGGGCCTTGCGGGCGCGGTCGGCTTCCTTCTTGGCGGCCTTCGCCTCGGCACGCTTGGCCTTCATGGCTGCCTGCTCTTGCGGTGAGCGCTTCGACGTGTCGATCAGCGGAGCGATCGTGACCTCTTCGGCCTTCGGAAGGGCCACGAGGTCGTCTGACTTCAGCAGGTCACGGATGATCGCCGAGGCCGGCGCCTCGCCGGCGACGGTGGCCGCAAGCATGATGCGGGTGACCGCCACGCCGTGACGCTCGGCGAGGCCGGGCAACACATCCTTGAGCTGGTCGGTCGACGGGTTGTCGGCGTTGTCGCCGAGCTCCTTGATGCAGTCGGCCAGGCACAGATCGGAGATGATCGCGGCGATCGCCTCCATGTCGCCGTTGATTCGCCCGGCCTTGACCGCCGTGCGCACACCCTCGGGCGTGGCCGCCTCGACGAACGAGTCGAGGCCCTCGCGATGGTCGTCGTCGAGCGCCTCGATCGCGGTCGCAAGTTCGTCGTCGGTGGCGGCCTTGAAGGAGCGGTCGAGCAATCCGAGCGCCTGCATCCGGTTCTTCGTCTGATTCACGTCGTTCAACGCTATCTGCGTGTGC
>Ga0307380_10011413_pt1 | contig 11131 bp, 10 predicted proteins | sample UN3MG_FD_202239 | JGI IMG/M metagenome (GOLD analysis project Ga0307380, IMG submission 202239) | Soil microbial communities from Risofladan, Vaasa, Finland - UN-3 | ecosystem: Environmental > Terrestrial > Soil > Coastal area > Acid sulfate soil | place: Finland: Risofladan, Vaasa | collected... | reverse complement strand
TATTCGATGACGAAGACCATTGTCACTCTTGCCCAGGTGAGCTGCCAGCTGCACGACAAGGAGGCCAACCTCAAGGTTATGCGAAAGGTGGTCAGACGAACAAAGGGCAAGATCGTCATATTCCCGGAGCTCAACCTCACTGGCTATATGCCTCGGGACGACTTGTTCAAGTTGGCGGAGCCCATGAAGGGACCGACAGTGAGAAGCGTTATGGGGCTTGCGAAGGACACTCGGAAGGACATCATATTCGGCCTGCCAGTGAAGGACGATGCCATACACGGCCACATCTTCAACTCGAGCCTGCTGGCGACCGGTGATGGCAGACTGTTCAGATATGACAAGATGTACCTCCCCACATTCGGACCTTTCGAGGAGCGTATGTTCTTCGCTGGTGGCAGGATGCCAGTAGTTGCCGACGGCCTGCACGCGAGAATGGGGTTGATGGTCTGCTACGACATCTTCTTCCCCGAGCTTGCGAAACTCGAGGCGTTGCAAGGCGCCCAGATCCTGGTAAACATATCCGCAGCTCCGACGACATCGAGACCAAGTTTCCAGAAAGTGCTTCCCGCCAGGGCGGTCGAGAACGGTGTGTTCATGGCATACGTGAACATGGTGGGCGTGCATGGGAGCCTCGTCTTCAATGGCGGGAGCGTGATGCTGGACCCGAGGGGTGAGGAGGTCTCCAGGGCACTGGACCTCAAGGAGGACATAGTGGAGGCGGAAATCGACCTTGATGATATAGCGGTGGCCCGTCGTATGAGGCCGCTTATCCGCGACATACGCCCCGAGGTGTTGTCTGAGATGGGCCGTCTTCTGCGGACTGGGATGGATAGGGACACCAGATGACACTTCTCATTGGGACACAGATCTGTGGATGTGGCCATCAATCGGATATTCTTAAATACGAACAGCATTCTGAAGGTATCCAAGCTGAGGTGGCCCAGCCTGGTAAGGCGCGAGCCTGGAATCTTGTGAAATCAAGCCTGTCAGCTCGTGGCGTTTTGCGCCTCGGGAGTTCAAATCTCCCCCTCAGCGCCTTCAACGAATTCTACGCAAGACAATAACGGCGCAATATGGTATAAATATCCAACAACTCATGCTCGAGATGGGATTGGCGAGACATTGCCCGGACAGAATGACCCTCCTATCCGCGTGCTGATCGTCGACGATGAACCCGAGTTCTTGGACTTGACCAAGTTCTTCCTGGAGCGAGAGGGTTCTTTCGACGTCGTGACCGCATCATCCGGCAAAGACGCACTAGCGAAGCTGCAGGAGGAGGAGTGCGACGCATTGGTATGCGATTACTCCATGCCGGGGATGGACGGCCTTGAACTGTTGAAGATCATCAGGGCTCAGGGCATGGAGACACCCTTCGTGCTGCTCACGGGCAAGGGCAGGGAGGACGTGGCGATCGAGGCGCTGAACGCTGGTGCTGACTTCTACGTACGCAAGGGAATCGAGCCGAAGACGCAATATGCGGAGATTGTGAACTCAATCCGGATGGGGGTTGGCAGGAGGAGGGCGATCGATTCGGCGTCCAGCAGCGACACCCTCCTGTTAAGGGTCTTCGCCAGTATTCGGGATGGGATATGTGTGCTCGACAAGGAGAGGACTATCGTCGCCTCAAATCCCGTCATGGATGAATGGTATCCAGATAGACTGCCGATTGTTGGGAAGAAGTGTTGGGATGTGTTTCATCCGTCTTCTGAGACCGAGCACGACTACGACTGCCCCGGCAAGAAGGCCCTCGAGACCGGGAAGGTCCACAGTGAGCTGCTGCCAAGGGATGACGCTGACGGCAATTCGGTCGGATGGATCGAAGTATTCGGCTTCCCTCTCGTCAAAGGCAGAGACAATGAAGTGGATGGCGTGATAGAGTACGCGAGAGACGTGACGGAGCACATGTCCCTCAGAGAGAACCTGGTAAGCGAGCTGCAGATCCGCAGGGCTTTGGACAAGATATCCAGCAGGTTGATCTGCCCACCCGCATCGATCCTTGAGATATCAAAGATGATGTTGGATAGCGCAAAGGAACTCACTTCCAGCAGGCACGGCTTCGTTTCATCCATCGACCCAGTGACGAAGAGTGTCATGAGTTGGACTATCACCGAGATGATGGGGAAAGGATGCACAGTGGAAGGGAAGGGTATAGAGTTCCCTATCGGACCTGATGGGAGATATCCTGGGCTATGGGGTCATTCGCTCAACACTCGGAAGCCATTCTTTTCGAACAACCCCAGAGAGCATGAGCTGTCCGTCGGACTGCCAGAAGGGCATATTGGACTCGAGAACTACCTTTCGGTGCCGGTCATTATCGGTGATGAACTCGTTGGGCAAGTGTCTCTGGCGAATTCGCCCAAAGGGTATTCAGAAGGCGATATCGAGATCATATCCCGGCTCGCGAACATATACGCCATGGCGGTCGTTCACGAGCGCGATGTCGCATCCCTCAGAAGGATGGAGGAGCAGTTTAAACTGTTCATGGACAACAGTCCATTCTTCGCCTTCATTAAGGATGCTGAAGGGCGATACGTCTACGTCAATCGTCGTTTCATAGAGTTCTTCGAAACGGGTGAAGACAAGATTATCGGACGCATGGACACGGACATCTGGCCAGGGGAGGCAGCCCGCCGCTCTCGGGAGGACGACTCACGCGTGCTTGTGGACGGCAAGGGCGTAAGGTTGACTGAGACCGTGCCCCAAGAGGATGACGTGCACGAATATCTCACAGTCAAATTCCCGATAATGGACATCTCTTCCCGTTCGAAGTTGCTTGGTGGCATGTCAATTGATGTCACTGACATCCGTCGGGCTGAGTCAGCGATGAGGACGGCCAACGAGAAGCTCAGGATACTCGGGAGCCTCACAAGACACGACGCTCTGAACCAGCTCACGATTCTCGAAGGATGGTTGGCGTTGACAACGGAGTCAAAGGAATTCGCGGAAATCACCAAGATGGTATCGAATATGCGGACGGCGGTCGACGCTCTCCGCTCTCAGATGGAGTTCGCAGCGGAATACGAACGGATAGGGACGGTCCCGTTGGAATGGATCGACCTTCACAATGCGTGTTCAGAGGCTCAATCAGCTATTGTCGCTGGTGACCTCGAGGTCGAGTGTAGTGTTCGTGACTTTGAGATTTACGCCGATCCAATGTTCAGCAAGGTGTTCCAAAACCTGTTCACAAACACAATCAAGCACGGCCAGCATTCCAGGCGGATCACAGTTGAGGCTGAAGAGCAGGATGATGGCCTAAGAATCGTCTGCTCGGATGACGGCGTAGGGGTGCCTACACAGGAGAAGGAAACGATCTTCGACGCAGGGGTGGGTAAGAACACAGGGCTCGGCCTCTACTTAGTCAGAGAACTGCTCAAGACCTGTCAAATGACGATAAGAGAGGTCGGCGGACATGGAAAAGGCGCAAGGTTCGAAATCCACGTACCCGTCAAGAGCTACCGTGTAAAAGCCGGTCGCCATTAGAGGCAATCGTTATTAGTGGAGACCGTTTCTTCGAAGCGGGGGCTGGTTGGCATATGGTGAGCGAGCAACCGACGAATGACATGCCGCTCGGGAGGTCCCGTCAGCGCGTGATCGAGGCGCAGGCGTCGTGGATCGCGAGCCTCGTCCTGTTCTTCTCTACGGTGTATGCCGTGCTGAAGCTCGATGTGCTGTGGATTGTCTTCGGGATGACGGCACTGTCGTTGTACGTCCTCCCAATCGTGTCTTTGATGGATCCGTTCAAGGCGATCCCATGGGAGATAACCATCCTGTTGTCGCTGCCGATGCTACTTCACATATCTGGCGGCTCGCAGGCTATGGACGAGCAGTTCGCCTGGTGGGATGACCTGACGTCATTGGCCTTTGCGTTCTCCCTCTCGACTATAGGGTTCCTGCTTACGGTCGAACTAGACATGTACACGAGCGTCCGTATGAATCGCCCATTCTCCCTGTTCTTCGTCGTCATGTTCACACTCTCTGCCTCGGGTTTCTGGATGCTCGGAGAATACATAGGCGACGAGTTGTTCGGCACGGAGAACCTGTTGTCGAACGACGGTGTGATGAGGCAGTTCCTTTGGATACTCATCGGCGGAATTATCATGGGATTCGTCTACGCCGTGTACACGAAGGCGATGTCGGAGAGGAGACAGCGCACTCTCGGCATCATGAACGTCTGGGAGGTGCGCGGCTGAAGGAGCGCCTGAAACTCGCCTCCAGGGCGATGCAGGCCGGCATGGCCGGCCTTGCTCTGTCTGGCATACTCACGGGCGAACTGACCTATGTCCCTGCGGCGATCGTCGTCCTGGCTATGAGCGAGTTGCCGAGCTTGGTGAGGAGGGACCTCAAGATAGTGCTCCCAGTGGAGCTGAACTTCTTAATCGTGCTGGCGCTGTTCACCCATATCGTCGGCAGTTTCTCTGGGTTCTATGACAACCTCCCTGGCTGGGACCACCTGACGCATGCTATGTCTGCGTCGCTCATCGCGTCGCTCGGATTCATAATCGTCGTTACGATAGACAAATACGCCGAGACCATCTGTCTTCCAAGGGCGTTCCTGGCATTGTTCATCGTCATGCTAACGATGGCGGTGGGTGTTATATGGGAGCTCATGGAGTTCATGGTTGACTTCACGACGGGCAGTCATCTGCAGTACTCTCTCGATGACACGATGAGGGACCTCCTGTTCGACACGATTGGCGGGCTGCTCGTGGCCTTTGCCGGCGCCTATTATCTGAGCCATACGTCTGTAGATCACTTCGTCGAAGGCCTCCAGATGTCCGCGGCAAGGGATAAGGTCGGCGCTATCATCGAGAGGCGGAAGAACCGATAAGGCCATTGACTACTGTGTGTCCAGATGCTGGATCGCTGCGGCGAGGTCCTCTTCGGAGTTTATGTTGAGGAAGCTTACAAGGTGCGGGTCGACCCTCCTGAGGTCCGTCTCTTCGACGGTTGCGAGGTTCAGTAGGTGATATGCGTCTTTTGGCCGCCTCCCACCCCCCTCAATCGCCTTGGCAAAGGCGTTGAGGCATGCAGCTCTGCTGTAACATGCGTGTAGAGGCTCCAAGAACCCTCTGACAACTGGGACTGCCCCGTCTTTGCCTTCTGCGCGGGAGATGGTCATTTCGCAGACCTCCCTGCGTAACAAGGGGGTGTCACAAGGGCTGACCAACACATAGTCGCCACTTGCCGAGTTCAACGCGGTCACGAGCCCCTGTATCGGGCCCAGACCGGATACGGAGTCCTCCACGACAAGGAAATCCTCACCGAGCAGGTCGTTGTAGAAGTCACCTCGTCCCGGTGCAACCGCCACGAGGACTTCGTCGGTCACGTCATGAAGCACTCCTAGGACGTGCTTTATCATATGCTCTGAACGGAACGGTGCGATGGCCTTCTCGCTGCCGAAGCGACTACTTGTCCCGCCTGCGAGAACCGCGCCTGTGATCATTTCATAAGGGGTAGTGGCAGCCTGTTCATCAAGCTTTTCGGAGCCATGGCTGCTGAACCGCCTCGAGTTTGCCAAAAAGGTTATAGTCACCTAGCATTTTCGAGCACTTGCGGGACACTACGATGCCGAAGATCACAATGGCCCAGGGAGCGGGCGGGGAGAGGATGCTGGAGTTCATCAAGGAGTTCGTCCTCAATGAGCTTGAGCACGATTGTGGCGAGATACCTCTTTCGGCTTTGGACGACGCTGCAGTGATCGAAGGCATCGTGTTCACAACCGATTCATACACAGTCAAACCACTCTTCTTCCCCGGAGGAGACATAGGTCTATTGTCTGTTGCGGGCACGGTGAATGACGTTTCTGTGATGGGCGCCCGACCAATAGCGCTGTCATGCGGAATGATAATCGAGGAGGGGTTCTCGACGGACGAGCTCCATATCATCATGCGCAGCATGAGCGACACGGCCCGCAGGGCGGATGTGAGGATTGTCACCGGCGACACGAAGGTCGTGGAGAAGGGAGCTGCCGACGGCCTGTTCATCAACACCAGTGGCATCGGGAAGCGTTCCGAGTACCTCGACAGGAACCTCGAGCGCGTGCGGGCGTCACGGGAGTATTCTTGGAATTGGCCAAATGACTCCGCCGTCTCTGAAGGGGATATATTGGTCGTGTCAGGGCCGGTAGGCAACCACGGTGTCGCGCTGCTGTCCTTCCGGGAGGGATACGGGTTCGAGACCACCGTGAAGACCGACGCGGCCCCTCTCAACAAGCTCATCGAGGCCGCCTTGAAGGTGGGCGGCGTGGTCGCCATGAAGGACCCTACGAGAGGTGGCGTTGCCAATCTGCTAAACGAATGGGCGGACAAATCCTCAGTCGGGATCTCAGTCAGAGAGGAGGACATCCCCCTGGATGAGGGCGTGATCTCTGCCTGTGAGATGCTCGGGATCGACCCGCTCGAGATAGGCAATGAGGGCAAGGTCGTTATCGCGGTCGTCCCAGAGGCTGCGGAGGATGTTCTGAAGGCCGTCAAGACAATGCCAGAGGGACGGGACGCGCGGATTGTTGGCAGGGTATCCGCTGATTTCGATGGAGTGATACTCGAGACACACACCGGTGGAAAGCGGATAATCGAGCCGCCAGTCGGCGACCCAGTTCCAAGAATATGCTGACTCACGCCTCAGGGGCCGCTCATGGCTTGCTCAGGTCGGCCACGACCTTGTCGACGACCGATTGGACCGCCGCTGCCACTGCTGGCGTCATGCTCTCGCTGACATTGACTATGTCCGCCGCCTCGATGGCGATGAACTGCGTCTCGGTCGGCATCCTGTCGTTTACCAGCTGTCTCCCGAGTGCCAGCGCAGTAGCTATGTTGATACCATGTGGGGAGGCGCCATGAACGGTCCTCTCGAAGTCGTCCTCCTCCATGATGTAGAACTGTCCCGGAGTGCCGCCCTCGGTTACGATGGCATCGATTATTACCACGCGGTCGTATCCAAGGACCATGTCGAGCAGTTCCAGTCCGCTCGCCGGCAGCTCCTCGACATCGACGCCCGGAATCCCCTTCTCCCTGAGCCTCCTCGCTATGTGGATTCCCACGCCGTCGTCTGAGAGTATTGGGTTGCCAACCCCAACTATCAGCGTCTTCTTGCCATGCGGATCCTCGGTTCGAGTCATGGAGTGTGCCTTCTCATCCTGGTTGAACATAAAAAACATGTTGTCGAGGGGGATTGCCCCTCGCGTGTGAAATCATCAGAAGTTTCTCTGCTTCTCGAGCGTGGACCCGTCTGCGCGCCGCACGGTTATCTCCAGCGCTGGCGAGCCGTTGAGCGCGTGTGTCCCGCATGAGTTGCATGGGTCGTAGCACCGGAACGCCATCTCCACCTTGTTCAGCAGGCCCTGAGAGATCTGCCCGTCCTTGATCAACGCCTTCGCGGCCTGGTTGACGCTCGCGTTGATGGCAGCGTTGTTGTTCGTTGTCGCGACGATCATGTTGATCATCGTGCACAAGCCATTCTTGTCCGAGGCGTAGTGGTGTATCAGCGTACCCCTAGGGGCTTCGCATATGCCGACGCCCTCCGTGGGCTCGTTGACCTCTCCGCGGGTGTCGTCGCTGGTGATGCTCTTGTCGCTGGCCAGCTCGAGCATTCTCTCGGCGGCGTACTGGAGCTCGATAACCCTTGCCCAGTGGAAGGCAAGCGTGTGATGGACCGGACCGGTCACGCCAAGGCCTTTGAATGTCTCCTTCCAGACCTCATACTCCGCCTGGGCGAGAGGCGTCGTATATCCTTCGCACACATTGATTCTGCCCAGCGGACCGACCCTGTATATGCCGCTCGATGGCCCGGTCACGAAGCCCTTCCAACCGATTTTCTTCAGGTGGGGGAACTTCATGTAGGACCATGGTTCGACGTGTTCAGCTATCACATCGAGGTACTCGCTCGGCTTGAACTTGACGACTTCCTTCCCAGTCTGGTCGACGACACGTATGTCCCCGTCGTAGAAGTTGCTCTTGTTGTTCGCGTCGACCATGCCCATGTAGTACGACTCCAGGTAGTATGCGTCCTGGTTGAGCACAAGATTCAGGTAGTCCTTGTTTCCGAGCACCACATCGTGAAACAGCTTTATGGTGAACTTGCCGAACTCGACGCACGACTTGGCCATCTCCTCCATCTGGGCGCGTTCCTCCTCGCTTATCTGCTTGGAGACGCCTCCTGGGAGACCGAAGCATGGATGAGTCGCTCTACCACCGACTATCTCCTGCACCTTTTGACCGTACGACCTGTGCTTGATGACCTCTCCGCCGATCTCCACGCCGACCGCGTCGACCACACCGAGGACGTTCCTCTTGTTGGCCGGGGCGGACGGGCCCAGGACGAAGTCGGGTGCCGCAAGAGCGTAGAAGTGCGCTATGTGGCTGTGGTTGTACTGTCCCATGTAGAACAGCTCCCTCAACTTGGTCGCCGTGGGCGTGGGTGTCGCGTCGAACACAGCATCGAGCGCCTTCGTCGATGCGATGTGGTGCGCGGCCGGGCATACTCCACAGAGCCGGTTCGTTATGATGGGAAGCTCCTGCACGTGTCGACCGATGCAGAACCTCTCGAAACCCCTGAGCTCAGGAACCTGCCAGTACGCTCTGGCGACGTTCCCCTGCTCGTTCAGGAATATCTCTATCTTGCCGTGCCCCTCGAGCCTCGTGATCGGGTCTATCGTCAGCTTCTTCTCAGTGGTCTTCGTGGTTTCGTCGTTGATTATTGGTCCTGGCATGTGCAATCACCCCTTCTTCTTGCGCTTCTCGGTCACAGTCCTCTTGAGCAGCGACTTCGGGAGCGTGAATGCATAGAAGGTCCCGAGCGGGTCCTTCACCTGCATCATTAGTTCCATTATCTGCTCCTCACTTAACTTTGACTCCGAATCTGTGATGTTCAGGAGCGATGACAACGCGCTCAGCATGCTTCCGCCGTGGTCCATGACAGCCTTCGTCGGGCCCATGCATCCCCTGCAGGGCATGTTGGCCTTCGGACACATGGATCCGCAGCCCGCTCTTGTGGCGGGACCTATGCAGATGATGCCCTGGTCGAGGAGACACTTCTTCGGGTCCGCCTTGATCTCGTAGGACTGGTAGATCTTGTCGATCCGTCGGTCCTTCTCCACCCGCTCACGGTCGCATTCGTCGCAGAGAGTCTTGTCCGAGGCGATGACCGTTCCCTTCGGGGGCAGGGCCGCACCTTCGGTCACGAACTTGGCCACCGCGTCGATCGCCAATGCGATGAGGTTCACCGTCGGTGGGCAGCCAGGCATGAAATAGTCCACATCCACGACCTCGTCGAGCGTCTTGACGCTGTCATAGAACTCGGGTAGGTCGACCTCGCCCTCTGGAACCGTGCAATGCGTCTGCGGCGTCACGAAGTCGGGGTTGTCCGTGGAAACGGTGTCTTTGTAGACCGTCTGGAAGACCTCCTTCCTGTTGGTCACGTTCGCCAGGCCAGGTGTGCCACCGAAGCACGCACACGACCCGAACGCTATCATCACCACTGACTTCTCCCTCAGCACCTTCGCGACATGCTCGTTCTCGCTGTTCCGGATGGCGCCGTTGTAGAACGACACGGTGATCGACTTGTCCGGCATAGCCTCTAATTCGCTGAGCTTGCCGTCGAACCCGATCGGCCAGAACACAACCTCGGCTATGGCGTGCACGTCCAGTATCTTCGCGTCTATGTCCAGGAGCGCTACGTCGCAACCTCCACAGCCCGCGCCCCAGTACTGCGCTATCTTAATCTTATCTGCCATTTCAGCTCACCTCCTTGTCAGGAACTTGACTCCTTGGGACTGCCATGTACTGCGGCGACTGGCCCTTGGTGCCTACCTGCTCGACCATCCTCCACCGCTTCAGCGCTATGATGTGCTGGACGATCTCAGGTTTGGCTATCCCCGTCGCGTCGTGCAGTTCGTGGACCGTTCTCGAAGCCTCCTCCATCTGGAGGAGCAGCATGTTCCGCTCCAGCTCGACCGCCGCCGCCTTCTGCAGCACGAAGCTGTATCTGGCATCGGTTATCGTCTCGCCGAACACGTTCTTGCCGGTCGTGAGCGACCCTTTCTTTCCGAGCAGCCATCTGATGCGCTCGCCCTCGAGCGTCCTCAGCGCCGCCCTGATCCTGGCGTCCCTTGGTGTCATGTTCAGTCACCACCCATCGGGGACGGCCCCAGCTCGTTTATCTTGTTCGTGAACTCGACGATGGTCTTCTGGAACTTCTCTCCCTCACCAGCGGATATCCATTCGAGTCTCAGCCTGCCCGGGTCATAGCCGAACTGCTGGAGCAGCATCTGAAGAAGAGCGACTCTCCTCCGCGTCCTGTAGTTGCCTCCGATGTAGTGGCAGTCCGCTGGATGACATCCTGCGACCAGGACTCCATCAGCCCCCTTCTGGATCGCCCTCAGGACGAACTCAGGGTCGACTCTAGCAGAGCACATGACCCTTATCACCCTGAAGTACGGGGGCATCTGCAGCCTGCTGACCCCTGCGAGGTCAGCGCCGGCGTATGAACACCAGTTGCAGCAGAACACGATTATCTTCGGCTCGAAATCCTCTTCCTCTGCCTTGGGCTGACCACCGGCGTTGGGCGTTACGCTGCTCATTGCCTCACCTCCTGCGTCTCCGAATCATCTTCAAGCGCTGCGTCGATCATGGCGACGATCTGTTCGTCCCTGAATCCCTTCTGCGTCAGCGCTCCGGACGGACATGCTCCGACGCATGCCCCGCAGCCCTTGCACAGGCCGATGTTGAGGTCAAGCATCTTCTTCGTCTCGTCCTTCTTGTCGACGATGATCTCCAGCGCCTTGTACTCGCAGGTCGGGACGCATATGCCGCATCCGTCGCAGAGCGTCTCGTCCACGAATGCCACGATGCCCTCCGCCTCGAGCGTCTTCTTCGACAGGATGGTCATCGCGCGCGACACGGCCGCCAACCCCTGGCCGATGCTCTCGTCCAGGAACTTCGGACCATGTGCGAGACCTGCCAGATAGACTCCCTCAGTGGCGAAGTCCACCGGCCTCAGCTTCATGTGCGCCTCAAGGAAGAATCCCTCCTTGATCATGGGCACCTTGAGCATCGGTGCGAGTGCTTCCGACTCAGCGTACGGTCTGGTACCAGAGGCGAGCACAAGGTAGTCCGGGGTCATGACGATCTCCTTG
>Ga0307380_10011412_pt1 | contig 11132 bp, 8 predicted proteins | sample UN3MG_FD_202239 | JGI IMG/M metagenome (GOLD analysis project Ga0307380, IMG submission 202239) | Soil microbial communities from Risofladan, Vaasa, Finland - UN-3 | ecosystem: Environmental > Terrestrial > Soil > Coastal area > Acid sulfate soil | place: Finland: Risofladan, Vaasa | collected... | reverse complement strand
ACGACCAGCGCCGCTTCACCTTGAACCTGGACTGCCGGTACACCAAGCAGTACCACGAGGTCTCCTTCCCCGTGACGCTCGAAGCGGTGCGCAACGCCGACGCCGCCACCATCGCCCGCTCCTTCCACGCCGACCACAACCGCATGTACGGCTACTCGCTCGAAGACGAGGGCACCGCCATCGAGCTGATCAACGTCCGGGTGCGGGCCGTCGGCCTCACCGACAAACCCGCCTACCCCACCGAGCCCTACGACGGAAAGGACGCCCGCACCGCCCTCAAGGGCGAGCGGCCCGTCTACCTCCCCGAGGAGGGCGCGTCCCGCCAGGTGCCCGTCTACGACGGCCACAAGACCCGTCACGGCAATCTCATCACCGGCCCCGCACTCATCGAGCAGGTCAACACCACCGTCCTGCTGACTGCCACCTTCGACTGCCTCTGCGACGAGCACGGCAGCTTCGTCGTCTACCGCAAGGACCACCGGCCCCGGCTCACCCAGCGCCTGCAGGAGATGATCGCATGAGCGACGTGGACCCCATCCTGCTCTCCGTTTTCGCCCGGGCCTTCAAGTCCATCACCGACGAGATGAGCATCTCTCTGCAGAAGACCACCCGATCCCCCATCCTCTGCGAGGCCAAGGACTTCGTCACCGGCGTCTACGACGGCCAGGGCAACATGCTCGAGCAGACCGAGAACCTGCCCATCCTGTCCTTCTCCCTCGGCCCGGTCTGCAAGTACATCGTCAAATACTTCGGCGACGACATCCATCCCGGCGACGTCATCTTCCACAACGACGTCTTCAGCATGGGCAACCAGAACAACGACGTGGCCGTCTACAAACCCATCTTCTTCGAGGACAGGCTGGTGGCTTGGTCGGCCTGCAAAGGACACCAGGCCGACATCGGCGGCGCCGTCGCCGGCGGATACAACCCCAACGCAACCGAAGTGTGGCAGGAGGCCCTCCGCATCCCCCCGGTCAAGGTCTACGACCAGGGCCGCTTCCGAAAGGACGTCTGGGACCTCATCTTCGCCAACATCCGCTTCGACATCGTCCAGCAGGACATGCGGGCCCAGATCGGCTCCTGCGTGGTCGGCGAGCGCCGCATGCTCCGCCTGCTCGAGAAGTACGGCCTCGACCGTTTCGAGGCCCACAAGCAGGCCCTCTTCCAGGCCACCCGCAAGATGATGGAGGCCGAGATCGCCAGCATCCCCAACGGCGAATATCGCGGCGAATCGACCATCTACTACGACGGCAAAAACAAGGGCAAGCAGTACAAGATCCGCGTGAAGATCACCGTGGCCGACAAACGCATCACCTTCGACTACGCCGACACCGACGCCCAGTCCAACGCCTTCGTCAACGGCACCTACACCTCCAGCGCCTCGGCCGCCGTCCTGACCTTCCTCCAGATGGTCAACCCCGGCATCCCGCACAATCAGGGCATGGTCGAGCCCATCGACATCCTCATTCCCGAGGGGACCATCCTCAACGCGGCCTTTCCCGCGGCCACCACCTACGGCAATCACCTGTGCCCGCCCAACGCGGACGCCATCGCCCGCGCCCTGTCCCCGGTCGTCCCCGAGCGCGTGACGGCCGGCTGGAACCACCTGCTCTGCTCCCTGACCACCGGCACCGATCCGCGAAGCAACGACAAGTACGTGGACATCTGCTTCATGGGTCTCAAGGGCGGCTCCGGCGCCGTTCGCGGAACCGACGGCTACGACCACATCGGCATGATCGACGCCTCCGGCGGTCTGCTCGACCAGGACTACGAGATGTTCGAGCAGCAGACCCCCCACCGGCTCATCCGGCACGAGTACCTCCGCGACTCGGCCGGCGCCGGCCAGTGGCGCGGCGGCCTCGGCGTCGAGACCATCTTCGAAATCGGCGCCGACAACACCCAACTGGTCGTCTTCGGTGACGGCGACGTCGAGGGCGCCTTCGGCCTGTTCGACGGCGGTGACGCCAGTCTGAATTCCATCACGCTTCGATACCCGGACGGAAAGGACTATCGCCCGCTCAGTCTGGACCTGATCGCAGGCGTGCCGGCCGGCACCGTCTACCACCAGGAGGCCGGCGGAGGCGGCGGCTACGGCCACCCGCACAAACGCCCGGCGGACGTGGTGGCCGCCGAGGTGCGTAACGGCGTCATTTCGGCCGACGCCGCCCAAAGTACCTACGGCGTCGTGGTCGATCCGGAAACCTTCCAGGTTGACGCGGAAGGGACGGCGCGCTTACGCGGTTAGCGCCCGTCGGAGAGGAAACCGGCTTATGGATTTCGCACTCTCCCCCGAGCAGCACCTGTTGCAGGAAACCTGCGCCCGCTTCTCCGACGAGCGGATCAAGCCGCAAGCGGCCGCCATCGACGAAGCCAGGGAGTTCCCACGCGAGCTGTTTGCCGAACTGGCCGACCTGGGTTTCTTCGGCCTGCGCTACCCCGAGTCAGTCGGCGGCAGCGGCGCGGATACGGTCACTTACTGCCTCGCAATCAGCGAGATTGCCCGCGGCTCGCTCTCGCTCGCAGCACTGGCCGCCATGCAGTCCCTGATGGGCACGCATTTCCTGTACTCGCGCGGCGACACGAGTATTCACGAAAGGTTGCTCCAGCCGGCGATCAGAGGCGAGAAAATCGGCACCATCTGCATCACCGAGCCCAACGCCGGCAGCGACCTCTCCGCCATCGCCACCTCGGCCGAAAAGACCGCCGACGGCTATCGCCTCAACGGGCAGAAGACCTGGATCACGTCGGCGGCCCTAGCGGATTTCTTCACGGTCTTCGCCCGCACTGGCAAGGACAAGCCGCTGACAATCTTCCTGGTCGAGCGCGACTTCCCCGGCCTGTCGGTCGGCCGGGAGATCGAGAAGATGGGTTGCCGGGCGACGTCCAACACCGAGGTCTTCTTTGAAGACTGCTTCGTCCCCGACGACCATCGGCTCGGTGCAGAAGGGGATGGTGAGGGCGCACTACGCGAGATTCTGGCGGAGATTCGCATCATGACCGGTGCCCTTGCCGTTGGTGTCGCCCGGGCAGCGCTGGACGACGCGGTCGAGTATGCCGGGCAGCGCGTGCAGTTCGGCCGGCCGATCAATCGCTTCCAGGCGATCCAGATGCACTTGGCCGAGATGGGAACCGATCTGGAGGCCGCCACACGGCTCGTCCACTACGCCGCCTGGCTCAAGGACAACAGCGAGTCGTATCAGGCCTATCAGAGCCAGGCCGCGATGGCCAAGCTCTTCGCCACGGAGCGAGCGACGGACATCTGCGACAAGGCCACGCGAATCCTCGGCTCCTACGGCTACGCCATGGAGTTCGGGGCCCAGCGATACTTCCGCGACATCCGTTTTACGCTCTACGGAGGCGGCACCAGCGAGATTCTCAAAACGCTCATCGCCAGAGAGATGACCAAGTGACGCAGCGCGAACCGAGGGCGGTGCCTGTTGTTCGGACCGCTCGGCCGGACTCGCCTGCGATCGTCCCGCGAAGGGAATCGAACACATGACCAGAACTCGGCCGGTTCGCGTCCTCTTTGCCAAGCCCGGCTTGGACGGTCACGACGTCGGCGCCAAAATCGTCGTCCGGGCTTTGAGGGAGGCCGGCTTCGAGGTCATCTACACCGGCCTCAGAAAAACGCCCGAGCAGATCGTGGCCAGCGCCCGCGATGAAGACGTCGACGTCATCGGCCTGTCCATCCTGTCCGGTTCCCACCTGCCGATCTGCCGGCGGGTCAGGGACCTGCTCACCGAAGCGGGCCTGCAGGACGTCCTCTGGCTCGTAGGCGGCAACATCCCCAGCAAGGACAACGCCGAACTCGAGAACCTCGGCGTGGACGGCGTCTTCTCCGTCGGCACTCCGACTCAGGCGATCGTGGACTTTATCCATGGGAAGTGCTCATGAAGGACCGGCAAAACGCTGATCTCGACCCCGTAATCAACGAGTCCGGCATCGAAATCAAGCCGCTATACACGCCCGACGACGTCGAACGCACCGGCCGCCCCGACGACATCGGCACCCCCGGCGAATACCCCTTCACCCGCGGCATTCACCGCCAGATGTACCGCAAGCGCCCCTGGACCATGCGGCAGTACGCTGGCTTCGGACAGCCCGAGGAAACCAACCAGCGATTCCAATACCTCATCGCCAACGGCCAGACCGGCCTCAACGTCGCCTTCGACCTGCCCACGCAGGTCGGCCTGGACTCCGACGACCCGGCCGCCGAGGGCGAGGTCGGCCGTGTCGGCATGGCCGTCGACACCCTCAAGGACTTCGAGATCGCCTTCGACGCCATCGACCTCGACAAGATCACCGTCTCCCTGACCATCAACGGCGCCGCCGTCACCCTGATCGCCATGTACTTCGCCATGGCCGAGAAGCGCGGCTATGACATCCGCAAGCTGCGCGGCACCGCCCAGAACGATATCCTCAAGGAATTCATCGGCCGCGGCACCTGGATCTTCCCCGTCGAGCCGTCCATCAAGCTCGTCGGCGACACCATCCTCTACTGCGCCGAGAACGCCCCCCTCTACAGCCCGGTGAGCGTCTGCGGCTACCACATTCGCGAGTCCGGCGCCAACCCCGTGCAGGAGATGGCCTACGCCTTCTGCATCGCCAAAGCCTACATCGACCACGTACTGGCCCGCGGCCTGGCCATCGACGAGTTCGCCTCGCGCCTCTCCTTCAATTTCGACATCCACGGCAACCTCTTCGAGCAGGTGGCGAAGTTCCGCGCCGGCCGCCGGCTGTGGGCGAAGATTCTCAAGGAGCAGTACGGCACGCAGAACCCCCGTTCCATGTGGTTGCGCATGATCGCCGGCGGCGGAGGCGGCGGCCTGACCATCGAGCAGCCGGAGAACAACATCGTCCGCGGGGCCTACTACGCCCTGATCAGCGCCCTCTCCGGCACGCAGACCATGGCCCTCTGCTCGTTCGACGAGGCCTATACCATCCCCTCCGAGCAGGCCGCCCGCACGTCCCTCCGCACCATGCAGATTCTGATCGAGGAGATGGGCCTCTGCGACACCGTCGATCCCCTGGCCGGGTCCTATTACGTCGAGACCCTGACCAACCAGATGGAGCAGCGGATTCGCGCCACCATGGACGAGCTGGACGTCGCCGGCGGCATCGTCCGAGCCGTCGCCGAGGGCCGCATCCAGAGCGAAGTGTCCGCCCAGGCCTACGAGCGCTTGAAAAAACTCGAGCGCGGCGAGATTCGCAAGGTCGGCGTCAACTGCTACCGCATCGACGAGGAGGAACCGCAGGTCGAGTTCCATCCCTTCCGGGAAGAGGCCTGCACCCGGCAGGTCGGGCGGTTGAACGACGTCCGGCGCCGGCGGGACAACGCCGCGGTGGACGCCGCCCTGCGCCGCGTGCTCGACGACGCCAAAGCCGCCCGCAACGTCATGCCGGCCGTGATCAGCGCCGTGAAAGCCTACGCCACCGTCGGCGAGATCACCCAGCGCTTCGTCGAGGCGTACGGACGATACCAGGAGCCGATTCGTTTTTAGTCAGCCTGGCCGATTATGTAGGTCGGAACATCCGCAACCCCACCGAGTCGCGAGCTTTAGCTCGCGCGGAGCAGCGAGCGAGAATGCCTCCCACAACCCGCGTGAAGCACCGCGACGAAGCTCACGGCTCGTGACCGCGGCGATCGGTCAGTTCGAGGCTTGTCGATGGTTATCCTTCAGCGGCACGCAAGCGAGCCGCTATCGCAGGAATCTGCCGTTATGACCGCCAGCAAAGCATACTCGGCACCACAAACGCTGCAGGACGCAACCCGACTTGCGGCCGACGGTGGCGCCACCCTGCTCGCCGGTGGGACCGACATCCTGCCGCGCTGGTCGAGAGGCCTTCTGGAACGCCCCGAAGCCGTCGTGGACCTGAAACGCATCGCGGACCTGAGGGGCGTAACGCGAGCCAACGGTGAGATTCGCCTGGGAGCCTGCACGACGTTGAGCGACCTCGCGTCCGACCCCATCATCCGCGACGCCGCCCTGGTGCTGGCCCAAGCGGCCGAACGCGTGGCCTGCCCCCAGGTGCGCAACCGGGCCACCATCGGCGGAAACCTGTGCAACGCCTCACCGGCCGCCGACACGGCCATCCCCCTGATCCTGCTCGACGCGGTGTTGGATCTCGCAACCGCCGGCGCCAACGGCGTAGCGCAGCGCGAGGTGCCGATTACGGACTTCTTCCGCGGTCCGGGTGCCACGGTCCTGACACCCGGCGAAATACTGACCTGTATCCGATTTCGTCCCTTGCCCGAGCGTGCCTTCGCGGCCTGGGACAAGTTCGGCACTCGCCCGGCCATGGAGATCGCCGTGGCCTCCGTGGGTGTCGCCCTGAAGGTCGAGAGCGGAGCCGTTACGCATGCCCGAGTGGCCTACGGTTCCGTCGCTCCGATCCCCTTGCGAGGGCGACAGGCCGAGGCCGCCCTGCTGGGCAAGCCGTTGTCGGCCGAGACGATCACCCGATGCGAAGCCGCCGCCCGCGATGAGATCGCCCCCATCACCGACGTACGGGCGAGCGAAACCTTCCGGCGGGATGTCGTGGCGGTCATGTTAAGGAGGATGCTGCAACGTGCCGCATGTAGCTGACACCGTCGAAGTCGCTCTCGTCGTCAACGGCGAGCCGGTCCGGCGCCGGGTTCCGCCGCTGGCCACGCTGATGGACTTCCTGCGCGACGAACTCGAGCTGACCGGCACGAAGTACGGCTGCGGCGAGGGCGAGTGCGGGGCCTGCTCCGTCCTGCTCGACGGAAAAGTCGTCAACTCCTGCCTCGTCCTGGCACTCGAGTGCGAAGGCTCCAAGGTCCTCACCGTCGAGGGTTTGAACACAGGCGACGAGCTGCACCCCATCCAGAAGGCCTTCGTCGATCACGGCGCCATCCAGTGCGGCTTCTGCACACCCGGCATGATCATGGCCACCTACGCCCTGCTCCAAGCCAACCCCTCCCCCACCGAACACGAAATCCGCCGCGCCCTGGAGGGGAACCTCTGCCGCTGCACGGGATACCGCAAGATCATCGACGCCGTGCTGTCCGTGGCGCGAGGGGGTGCCGCCCATGGGTGAATCCGCCGTCCAGCCCGACGTTCGTTCACCAAGCCCGACGCAGGTGCCGACGCTCATCGGCCAGCGAATCCCCAAGCTGGACGCGCCGGAGAAGGCCACCGGACTCGCCCGCTACGTCGAGGACATGAAGCTGCCGCGCATGCTCTACGGCAAGATCCTCTTCGCCGGGCGCCCCCACGCCCGAATCCAGAACATCGACACCGCCGCGGCCAAGGCTCTGCCCGGCGTCCGCGCGGTAATCACCGCCGCCGACATCAAGCTGGTGCCCTTCGGTTTCGGCCGGGACAACACCGCCCTCAAAAAGGACAAGGTCACCTGTGTCCGGGATGAGGTAGCCGCCGTCGCCGCGGACACGCCGCAGATCGCGGCCGAAGCGATCAAGCGCATCCGCGTCACGTACCAGGACCTGCCCGTGGTCGCCTCCGTCGCCGACGCCCTGGCCGACGGTGCGCCGGTCATCAACCCGAACGTGCCCGACAACACTCCTTTCCGCTACGACTACTCGCACGGAGACCTCGAGCGCGGCATCGGCCAGTCCGACGTGATCGTCGAGGAGACCTACACCCTTCAGCGCGTAGCCCACTGCTGCCTGGGCACCTCGGGCATCATCGCCGACTTCGACGCCACCGGCCGCCTGACGCTCTATTCGCTCACCCAGGTGCCCTTCCTCTACAAGAACGACCTGGCCCGCGTCGTCGGCCTGCCGCCCGAGAACATCCGAGTCATCCAGCCCCCCATCGGCGGAGGTTTCGGCAGCAAGCTGGACATCCATCCCTTCGAGCCCATCTGCGTCTTCCTGGCCCAAAAGACGTCGCGACCCGTCCGCCTGGTCTTCTCCCGACAGGAGGAGTTCCTGGCCATGCCCACCCGCCAGCCCATGGTGATCCGCCTCAAGAGCGGGGCCACAAAGGACGGCACTTTCACCTTCCGCGACGTGCACATGACCCTCGACAACGGCGGCCACACCTCCTGGGGTGCCACCACGCCGTGGATAAGCATGCGCACCTTCTCCTCCCTCTACCGCGTGCCCCACGTCCGGCAGCACGTCGACGTGGTCTACTCCAACAACATCTACGCCTGCGCCTTCCGCGGCTACGGAAACCCCCAGGCCACCTTCGCCCTCGAGTCCCAGGTCGATCAACTCGCCACAGAACTCGGCATGGACCCGCTCGAGCTGAGGATCAAGAACGCCCAGGAACCCGGCGAAACCACCGGCCAGGGCATGATCCTGGGCACCTGCGGCCTCCGCGAATGCCTCGAAACCGCCGCCCGCAACGCCGGTTGGCAACAGAAGCGGTCAGCACTCAGCGGTCAGCCGTCAGCCCCCAATCGGCAATCGTCAACCGTCAACCGTCAATCGTCGGTTGTCCACGGCATCGGCATGGCCTCCCTCTTCCACGTCGGCGGCGGAGCCAAGATCTACCGCTCCGACGGCTGCGGAACCATCCTCAAGGTGGACGACTTCGGCGGTGTCACCGTGCTGACCGGCTCTTCCGAGATCGGCCAGGGCTCCGAGACCGCCATCGCCCAGATCGTCGCCCAGGAGCTCGGTCTCCCCATCAAGAACATCCGCGTGATCAACAATGACACCGATCTGACACCGTGGGACGTGGGGGTTCACGCCAGCCGCACCGTCTTCATGGCCGGCAACTCCGCCTTAAGGGCGGCCGGCGAAGCGAAACGCAAGATCATCAACGCCGCGGCCGTCCGCCTCAAGCGCAAGCCCGCCGAACTGGTCCTTTCCGAGGGCAACGTGCTGGACCGCGCCACCGGCCAGCGCCTCGAATCCATAGGCAAAATCATCCGCGGCCTCCACTTCGGCGCCCGAAACGAACTGGTCATGACCACGGATTTCTACGAGCCGCCCAGCACCGCGCCCGACGACAAGCACATGGGAAACATCTCCCCCTGCTACGCCTTCGGAACCCACGTGGCCGAGGTGGAAGTGGACCTCGACCTCGGCGTCATCAAGGTGCTGCGAATCACCGCCGCCCACGACGTCGGCCGGGTCATCAACCGCCTGGGCATCGAGGGCCAGGTCGAGGGCGGAATCGCCCAGGGCATCGGCTACTGCCTCACCGAAGAGCTCAAGACGGAAGCCGGCCGCATCCTCAACCCCTCCTTCACGGACTATAAGCTCTGCACCACCACTGACCTGCCCGAACTGAATCTCTCTTTCGTCGAAACGCACGACCCCGCCGGCCCCCACGGAGCCAAGGGCATCGGCGAAGCCCCCCTCATCCCGGTAGCACCGGCCATCGCCAACGCCGTCTACAACGCCACCGGCATCCGCTTCACCGAACTCCCCCTGACACCCGAGCGAGTGTTCACCAAACTCAAGGAAGCACGCGCGAACCAGGAACCGAGCCGCGCCCGTAAGGAAGCGGACAAGAACGACGCCCCGACCCGCACCCAGGTTCCGAGCCGCGCCCGTAAGGAAGCGGACCGCGACGCCCCCGGCACTCAACAAGGAGGCGCCGCAACCCATGGATAACCTCACCGTCCTCTCCCTCGAGCAGGCCCTCTCGCTCTCCTACGGCACACAGCGCTTCGTCCACCTCGGCTGGCGCGTCATCCGCATCGAGGCCACCCCGTCCGGCAACCGCCTCCCCGGCGATCCAAACCGCTATGTCGGCAAACCGGGCGACCGCCCCGACCTCAGCGCCTACTTCATCGGCCCCAACGTCGGCAAGGAAAGCATCGCCCTCAACCTCAAGGACCAGCGAGGCCGGGACGTGCTCAAGCGCCTCATCGCCGAGTTGCCCGTCGACGTCTTCGCCAGCAACACCCTGCCCAGGCGATACAAGCAACTCGGCATCGACTACGAAACCCTCAGCGCCGTCCGCCCCGAGCTGATCTGGGTCGGCCTCTCCGCCATGGGCCCGGACTATCCCGACGCCCCGGGCTACGACCCGGCCATCCAGGCCCTCACCGGATACATGGACCTCACCGGCGACCCCGACGGCCCCCCCATGCTCTGCGGCGTCCCCTTTGTGGACCTCAAGGCCGGCGACGAGGTCTTCGCCAACGTCTGCCTCGCCCTGGCCGAGAGAGCCCACACCGGCAAGGGCCGCCGCATCGACGTCTCCATGGCCCAGGCCGCCGCCTCCTGGCTGCTCACCACCATCCCGCTCCTGGACCTGGGCTACACTCCCGACGAGGTGCGCCGCAGCGGCAACGAGCACCGCGAGTTCGTACCGGTCAACGTCTACCCCACCGCCGACGGCTACATCTACATCGCCATCGGCAACGACGTCCAATGGTCCCGCCTGACCTCAATCGAAGCGTTCTTGGGCCTTGGCTCGCCCGCCCGGGCCACCAACGAGGGACGCCGGCAGGAGCGGGAGTCGATCCACAAGGACATAGGCTCGATCACGCCCGACTTCAAGACTGCCGAGCTGGTGGAACTCCTCAGCGCCAAGGGCCTCGTGGCGGCCCCGATTCACACTGTGCCGCAGGTTGTGGATTCTCCGCCCATCCGGGACACGTTGCTTGAGACAAGAACCCCTTCCGGAAAGCGCGTGCGCCTGCCGCCGCCTTCGGTGGAGCGGGAGCACCTGGCGTCTTTGGGCCGGCGCCTCCCTTACGCTCCCCCTTACGCCCAAGACACCGACAAGGTCTTCCAGGAGGCGGGTTTTTCCCATACGGAGATCGTCGATCTGAGAGAGTCGGGGATTGTCGCCTGGGTTCGAAGGTTCAGGCCTGGAATACGCAGCAAGTGACGACGGATACTGCCACGGTGGTGTTTTACGTAATCGTGTTTCTTGGTTTGATACAGATTGACCGGCGGTTGCACGACATTGCCAAGACCCTGAAGATACTGCGCGGCGCACAGTAGGCGCGCAGGGTCCACGGTGCGGACCGTCAGTGGGGTGGGGCGGGCGTCCCCGCCCGCCGGATTGGTGCTGGTCCGCAGAGCGGACCCCACCGGCTGCTTGAGGCTCGTGATCATGGCCAGACGAGGGACTGGGCCAAAAAGCGTGGCCGTATGCCGCTTGTGTTCATCCGAAGGTAGAGGTGAGTACTTTGCATTCTCCTGTGCTGTGCTAACGTACGCTTCGCGTCCGAAG
>Ga0307380_10011411_pt1 | contig 11132 bp, 13 predicted proteins | sample UN3MG_FD_202239 | JGI IMG/M metagenome (GOLD analysis project Ga0307380, IMG submission 202239) | Soil microbial communities from Risofladan, Vaasa, Finland - UN-3 | ecosystem: Environmental > Terrestrial > Soil > Coastal area > Acid sulfate soil | place: Finland: Risofladan, Vaasa | collected... | reverse complement strand
GTAAAAATCTGAATAGGATCGCCGTCTTCTGTTTTAAAGACAACATCAGCACCCGAAGATCGACCAATCCAATTTGTCTGCATAACCCGAACTCTGTCGGGCCAATCTATGGTTTCAAAGTCCAATAATTCCTCGGCATAGGATGTTGTCTTAAAAAACCATTGCTCCAAATCCTTCTTGATCACTCGCGTCTTGCAACGTTCGCAGTGCCGATCATCGCCCCAGACTTGTTCGCGAGCCAAAGTTGTGTTGCAATTCGGGCAGAAATCAACCGCTGCTTTTTTCCGATAGGCCAATCCCATTTCTAGAAATTGCTTAAAAAACCATTGCGACCAACGATAATACGATGGTTCGGCCGATATCGCCTCCCTGCTCCAGTCAAACATAGCCCCCATGCTACGCATTTGTGTTCGCATCCGATCGATGTTTTCAAAGGTCCACTTCGATGGGTGAATTTTTCGTTCGATGGCCGCGTTTTCGGCCGGCAAACCAAAGGCATCGAATCCCATCGGGAACAAAACGTTATATCCTTGCATTCGTTTGAAGCGCGCCCGGGCATCACTGGGGGCCATGGCATACCAATGGCCGATATGTAAATCCCCTGAAGGATAGGGTAACATCGTCAGTGCATAATGTTTCGGCTTACTGCGATCGATTGACTGCTGGTAAAGATTTTCCTCTTCCCATCGTGACTGCCATTTTTTTTCAACCTCACCGGGAGTATATGTTTCACTCATTCGTCGCTCCTCAAGAGCTTTTCACTAGCTAGGAAATATTAATGCGTATTCGACTTAACCCGGGCGACATTTGACTTCTCCAGGAAACGAATCGCCTTGCCTGAAAAGTCTACGGCATTTTTTGGCGCGGCGCTGTGTCCGCCTTTATCATAAGTCACCAATTCGATATCAGGGATTACGGCAACGTATTCGGCCGCGTAGCTAATGGGAATGACCGAGTCATCCTGCGCCCAGGCCATCAATACTGGCTGGCAAAGTTTATCCAGCCTGCTAATCTCCGGGAAGGCAGGGGCAGTAACAATCAGCTTTGATACCAGATCAGGATATTCGAGCGCCAGTTGGAAAGCAATGCCCCCGCCCCAACTCTTGCCCATGACAGCAGCCGGTTGTTTATCCAGGCTCTTGATGATATCACGAGCTGTGATGACTGCATCGGCTGTGCGAAAGTTCGTTTCTTTAGCCAGCTGACTTTTTCCCCAGCCGGGCATATCAACACTCAGGGAAAAATATCCAGCCTCGGCCAAGGGATACAGCAAAGGTTCCCAGGTTTGCCAGCCATTACGCTGGCTCATTCCATGAATCCCCAATACCAATCGGGAATCAGGATTACCGGCGGACATGCCGAATACCTGGCCAAAGGTTGTGTCAATTATCATTTCCTGCAACATAGCTCACCAGATGAAAAAAGAAGGTCCCTCTCGCTTGTCGACGAAAGGGACCCAAAATAGCGAACAGATTGACAATCGCCAGATCACTGACGACCAGTGGACCTGAAGGGGCTCGAACCCTTGACCTCCACAATGCCATTGTGGCGCTCTCCCAACTGAGCTACAGGCCCTAGATCTGCTTAGGACTTGCTCGCTGGTGGACCTGAAGGGACTCGAACCCTTGACCTCTACAGTGCGATTGTAGCGCTCTCCCAGCTGAGCTACAGGCCCGAAGGCAGCCGGTATGTTAACCCAGCGCTTCCTGGTTGTCAAGGTTTCCCATAATCGTTATACTCCGGTGTCAGGAGGGTCAAATTCTATGACCAAATATAACATTTCGATCGAATACTGTGTGCCTTGAAACTACCAGGCACGAGCCGTCAGTTTGGCGGACGAACTCCTAGCTAATTACCAGCATGTTATCAGTGAATTGCGGATGATCACATCATCCGGTGGTGCGTACGAAGTGAAGGTAAATGGTGACCTTATCTTTTCCAAGAAAAATATTCAGAAGCGACATGCTGAGCCAGGTGAAGTATTTCAGATTTTCGCGGATATCGTAGGCCCGGGTGTTCTCAGGTACCCCGAAACATAATAGAACCTGCGGAATTATTTTAGTCCGAAAGATGATCAGGAGGTCGGGGAGCCAGATACAATTCGAATTAGCTGATCCAATCTCTATTGGCAACGTCCCATCCGCGATGGTTATACGTTCGATGACACGCCTGGCATATTCCCGTTGCCTCGAGCTCTCCGCTCTGCCGCCATCGCCAGCGTACTAAGGTAAGGTGATTGCTACAGGTTGGACGATAACAAATAGGACAAATCTCACCATCGGCCAGACCGGTGGATCCATAAAGCCTCTAGGCATCTAGATCGTCCACGCAAATGAAACATAGTCTCACGGGCATTTGCGAGACTCGCACTTCTTTAAGCATGATCGTTCTCGGGCAACCTCCGCTAGATTGCCAATAACAGGTCGCTCCAATTTAGCGAACCTCATATTCGTAGAATCCTCGACCCGTTTTCTCCCCCAATTGCCTGGCCAATACTTTCCAGCGTAATAATGGCGATGGCCGGTACCGGTCTTCCCCCCACTCTCTATTAAGTCCCGTCATAACATCATATACAATATCAAACCCGAGATGATCCGCCCAAGCGAGTGGACCTGGCGGATAATTTATACCCAGCCTCATTGCTCTGTCAATATCCTCTGCATTGGCCACGCTCTCCATCAGAGCGTTTATGGCCTCGTTTATCAGGCAACATAGAATTCGTGGTTTCACAAGACCGGGCCCATCAGTAACTTGCACCGGATCAAATCCACTTACCCTCCAAAACTCTTCGGTTCGGGAGAAAGTCCGATCGTCGGTTTGTAGGGCAGCTGCTATTTCGACCACCTGATCTTGGCCAAATGGCGGTATCAGACCATAACCCGCAACCCGACCAGGTTTTTGGGTCTAGGCGGCCGCCTGGGTAAAGCTCGCAGAGAGGGTTGAGATTAGGAGCAGCGGGACTTCTGGCTGGCTCCGTCAAGCCTCTGTAACAACAGCTGTTTTGACTCAACCGAATTGTCGTGAGCTTCAATGGTGATATCTGTCTTATCCACCAGGGCCTTCAAAATGTGGCTACCTCTTGCTGAGAGAATCTCCTCACTCATGAAGGTATCAACCCCATGGCCCGCTTCGATAAAAATATCTTCAAGCTCATCGACTATGGGATTCTCACCCACGATGATGACATCCACTCTCTTCTGCCTCGCTAATACTGATTCCACGAAGTATACGATCTTTCCAACCGCAGCATAATCAATGTTTCCGGATATATCACTGGCGGCCGCGTTTTAACATTGTAGGAATACAGCAGGCGTGATATCATTATGTAAGGTTGTTCTAACCCGAAGTAGTACATTTTACGCGAAATATAGGTTGCCTGACTAAGTACGATTATGGAATTACATGCTGTAACCGGACTGCTTTATATTGTTGATGGTCAGTATAGAGACAGCGCTAGCGTACCCGGCCTGATGGCTCAATCTGCCCCGTCAGGGTCGACCAGGGGCCGAGATCACGACCATTTATTCATACATCTGTCCGCAATTGGCGATCTCGAAAATATAGAAGTATTTTATCAGGACCTGCTTGATAACCTAAGTGCTACGTTCTACCGTACACCAGGGAGCTTAACCGCGGCATTGCGCAAGTCGATTTTAGATACAAACCAGTTGCTCTTGCAACACAATCTGAGTGGCCTTGGCGCGGCTATCGAAGGCGCCATAACATGCGCCGTACAACATGGACATGAATTATTCATAGCTCAGGCAGGTGAAGCGTTTGCTTTGGTTGGTCATAACTTTGGCATCGAAAGATTGTCACCTACGCCACAGCAGCAAGCAACGCCCCTGGGTAGAACTGCGGGTGTCGATATTCGGTTAAGTCACAGCCGGATCGTTGATGGTGACATGATCTTGCTGGCCGATCCTCGGTTGGCTCACTTATCTACTCACTCTCTGTCTCCCGTGTTGATAGAAGTCTCAGTGGACGAGGGGCTCAATGAATTAGGTCAACTCGTTGGCTCCGACTCAACTCGGGCCATCCTGGTGGAGTTTACCGATGAAGCTCCGGCACATTTGCCCGACGCCGAGCGATCCCACTCCTCCAAGGCATCGGCCCGAATTCTACCCCTACCGACCAGTGGCCCAATCCGGGAAACCAGGCCCACGCAGCCTCCGTCAACTCAATTGGCAGCAGCCGGGGCATTACGAAACATCGATGTTGAGTCCGTTGAAACTTCTGCAAGGAAAGTCACCTCTAAGGCAGCCTTAAGCGCTTCAAAGGGAACCGGCTGGTTTGCGGATTTGTTATCAAAAGTCCGCTCACCAGATCGGCCTGAAGATAACGCTACAAATCTGGCAATTCCTGCAATTATCGCCCTGGCAATACCCATTATTGTTGCGGTTGTCGTCGCTGGTGTCTATATACAGCGTGGACAAGTCGCCCTGCTCAGCAATACGAAGACCGAAATCAGGCAGCTGCTGAATCAGGCTGACCAGAGTGCCGACCCCGGACAGGCAGAATTGTTCTACAAAGAAGCCCTATCGAAAATAAGCGAAGCAGAAGATATACGCTCTGGTGACCGTGATATCGCCACAATGTATCAACAGGCTGGTCTCGGTCTGGACAATCTCGTCGGCGTAGCCAGACTTTCATCCCTGCCCATCTATCGTTTTGATAACGATACCATGCTCAGCTCTATCGTTGTGGACGAAGGGCAACTGGGAAGCATTTATGTATTGGACACCCAGAATGATCGTGTGTACCGATTATCAACTGATGAGTTGTTCCAAGCACTAACGAATGAACCAGAAACAATAGTGAGCCGTGAGCAGATCGTTGGCAGTTTTGTGGTAGGTCCGTTGGTAGACATGATGTGGCGACCGGCTGGCAATCAAGTTACTCGCGATGGACTGGCGGTATTGGATCAACGGGGCGCTTTGGTCAGCTATTTTTCAGACTTCTCCGACTTGCGAGCAGTGACGCTTGACCTTGCCAGTCAATGGAAGACACCATCCTCGGTTGCCGATTTCAGTGAACGTCTCTATGTCCTCGATCAAGGATCTTCGGCGATTTGGCGATATTTTGCGGAGGGGGAAGGCTTCACGATTATCGATGAGCAACAGTCCATTGAGTTCGTTGATGAGGCTGACCTTGAACATGTCGTGGACATGGCCATCTACAGCGAGGATGGCAGCCTTATTTTGTTGTATGACGATGGCCGTTTGAGACGCTATACCAACGGTCGTCTGCTGTGGCAGGAGAGCGACCTCCAGGCAAATGGCCTGGCGTCACCAATGATTTCACCTGTTGCCGTCAAAATCATCGGCCGGGGGTTGAACTCTTCAGTTTACGTAGCCGATCCAGCCAGCGACCGCATTATCCAACTTAGCTTGGGGGGAACTTTCCTGGCTCAGTATAAGGCGAGTGATGAAGCCGGCAATGAACTCTTTGGTCAAATTACTGATTTTACCGTTGCCGGCAACCCATTCCGCATCGTGGTCGTTACAAGCGACGGTGTCTATTCCGTTGGCGAAGAATAAGTCAAACCCAGGGACCGATTGTAGCCCAATAAATAACAGGCGATGACTGCGGCATATCAAGAATTGACATCAAAGCTCGTAACATGGGGCTCGATTGACAATAATCTTAGAGCCATGATCATTGTCGGTTCCAGGGCTCGATATCCAGAACCAGATCTCAATGCCGACCTTGACCTGATTCTGTTTACCCTCAACTCTCAGGAGTTCGCTAGAAGCCAGCCCTGGTTGTCCATTCTTCCCAAACCATGGATTAGCACTCATGATTACACATCGCAGGGCGACTCTGAGTGGGTGATGATATACGGGGCGGGGCTGAAGCTAGATATGGTGATTTCGAACACGGACCCGGAAAATGACCTAGCCAGTATGCTGGCCAATTCATCTTATCAAGAGGTTCTTGGACGGGGTTATCGAATCCTCCTGGACAAGACAGGGGGCAGCGGACCAAAGGCATATAGTGATATCCGGCCGTTCCAGACTCCGGACGTGGTAATCTTTGAAGAGACGATCGATCGCACTCTGATAGCCATCCTGCGGGCGGCCAAATTTACCAGGCGGGGTGATCTGTGGCGCGCCCAACTCCTTCTGGGGACTATCAGGCGAAACATGCTTCAGTTTATTGAATGGCATACTTTGCTGAGCAGAACCACAGAAGTTGATATCTGGTACGATGGACGGGACATCAATACTTGGGCGGATCCACGAGTGGAGGAGATGTTGCCACGACTTTTCCCTGGGTACCAGCAGAAAGAAATCTCCGAATCGCTTTCCGCTTCGCTCAAGTTGTTAAACCAACTATCGCTGGTGATTGCCCAGAAATTAGACTTTGCTTTTCCTAACGAAGGGCAAGCCAATCTCGTAGCCTGGCTCTACCAACTCATTTAAAGCATTCTGCTGAGGAAAAACAGGAAGATTTATCAGAATATACGGACCTATCATCGAGGGTCAGTGAACGAAACCGTTCACATCCCAATTACCTAGAATAATGCGATCCAACTTCTCACTCCGATTGGCCTATTTTGTTGATTCACGACGATAATCATAGAATCCACGATCGCTCTTACGCCCTAGCTGTCCGCTGGCGACCATTCGGTTTTGAATTGGATGCGGCCGGTATTTCGCATCGTGGTAAAACTGGTTATAGACAGAGGTGGTGACCTCCAAATTGACATCACTCCCGACGAGGTCCATCAACTCAAAGGGGCCCATGCGGAAACCCAGACTTCTCACCAGGCGATCGATTGTGGGAACATCGGCCGCATTTTCTCCAAGAAGGCGCAAGGCTTCGCCACAGAACGGCCGGGCCACGCGGTTAACGATAAAAGCCGGTGTATCTTTGCAGTGAACAGCCGTCTTTCCCAATGAGAGAACGAAATTATCCAACTGTGGCCATCGTTGCCGGAGAGGTGTCATCCCCACGGATTACTTCAACCAAGGTCATAATGTGAACAGGGTTAAAAAAGTGTAAGCCAACAAATTGATCGGGGCGATTAGTACAGACCGCCAATGCATTAATACTGAGACTGGAAGTATTGCTGGCCAGGACTGTGTGCCTGGGTGCAAGAGCAGCGAGTTTAGCAAATAGATCCTGTTTCAACGCTAATTGCTAGGGGACGGCCTCGATAACCAGATCAACGTCGGCGGCAACACCTATCACAGTCGAGGTAGTAATGCCCTTGCGCGCCTGGCTCGCTTCGGTCTCAGCGATCTTGCCACGTTTTATACCGGTTTCGAGAACATGATGGATGCTCGCCAACGCATCTTCCAACAATCGATCGGCAATGTCATAAAGGATGACCCGATAGCCTGAAAGCGCTGTGGCTGTCGCGATCCCCCGCCCCATCGTTCCCGCACCAATCACTGCTACTGAATCCATGTGCACCTCCGGTTTTCTTTACAACGAAGATTATTGCCTCAATCATGATAGACAAGCGTCAACCAGGCTCGCCGCCTAAAAATGTTGATGCGTGATGGAATTCTGGCTCCTGAGAAATATCCAGAATCAATAGGCATCGTGGTTTGCCGAGATTGACGTGTCGACGGCCAGTAGTGAAAGCTACTATCCTTTGAATTCCGGATCGCGCTTTTCCAAGAAGCTTCGCACGCCTTCGTTAAAATCTTGAGTCCGTCCGGCAATATCCTGTAACTGGGATTCGTATAGTAGGGCCTCGGGCAGGCTCATTCCGATCGCCTTATGCATGGCTCGTTTAGTCAAGCCAATGGCCAGCGCTGGTCCGGCCGCAAGGGATCTAGACCAGGCAGCTACAACTTCCATTAATTGCTCGTCGGGCACAACATCATTGACAAGGCCCCATGATAACGCTGTCTCAGCGGATACTCGTTTGGCAGTAACAGCCATCTCGAAGGCCCGCGCATAACCAACCAGGCGCGGCAGCGTCCAAGTCGAACCACTATCGGGAATTAAACCCACCTTGCTAAACGCCTGGATGAAGCTGGCCTTGTGAGAGGCAATGCGAATGTCGGCCGCCAGAGCAATGCCACATCCCGCTCCAGCCGCCACCCCATTAACCGCGGCGATAACTGGCTTCTCAATCTGGACTATTTGTAAAACCAGCTTGTTATAGCCCTGCCTCAAATGTTCTCCGAAAGAGATTTTTTGTTCCCGAGCCTCGACATCCTTGAGATCTTGTCCGGCCGAGAAAGCTCGCCCTCGACCTGTAAGCACGATACAGCGCACGGCAGGATCTCGAGCAGTCTCTTTCAGGGCAACAATCGTCTCTGCGATCATCTGATCGTTGAAAGCATTTAAAGAATTAGGCCGATTGAAGGTTATTGTTGCTACACCATCGATCGCATCATACTCAATTGTTTCGAAATCCATCTCGTACCCTCTAAATAGCCCAGTCCAGATCCTGATAAGACCTGGCTGAAGCGATCCAAACTCAAGCTATTTGGGCCATCATGGTCGAAACATACCAATACCCTTCTGCGCGAAGAATCAGACCCCTGTCATCGATCGTGAATATATTTAAACCTGAGAAGTTTGCGCTTTTACCAGTAATGGAACTAGCCGTAGCCAGCGATTGAATCGCCAAACGATCCCCGACCTGATAAGAAGATTCAGGTCGAATGTGAAATTCGGTCAAGTTGCGCTGCATATTTTGAAACCACTTTTTTAGCCCATTAACCCCTGTGATAATCCTTCCCCCATAGGGTCATGAATTTCGGCATCCCCGCTGAAGCAATCCACATAGGCGGCCTGATCCAGGTTATTCAGAGCGGAAAAATATCGCTCAGATGCTGAAGTCATCTTCGCCGTCATCATGTTCCTCCTCCAGGAAATCATCGGCTGGCTGCCGGACCCATATATTTAGCAGAGGGCCCTCATCCGTATCCTGTAATCTCATGGCGACGACGGCGAGTTGTTGGCGCATTCGCATATAATCAGGAAAGTCGAGTTTAACACTCCTTCCCTCTTCCCAAGCATCACGACACCTGTCGACGATGCTTTCTCCATTCAACGTCCTCAACTCACAAAGCAGAACTTCCGCATCTTCTGGGCTATCGTAGACGGATTGAAACCAGAGGTATGGGCTCGGCCGAAATTCAGGAGTTGGCCCTTCAACAATCGTGATAAGTTCTGGTTCTTTTCCTAACACCTTTTACCATCCCAGTAGAATAATTGAATAATCGGAGTGCATCTGTGAGTTACACAATAGTTGGTTGACATTCAACAGCGAACGATTTTCAAGGATTAGGTAATAGTACTGTCACCGGGTTCTCACGGCAACCTTTTTTGAGAATTCGTTGATCTAACCCACCCCTTCGGGGCTTTCAGCCAATTGTTGGAGTTGGGCCAACTGTTCCCGAGTTCCGATGACAATTAGGACATCACCAACCTCGATGGACGTCGAGGCGTCGGCCATTAATGTCTCACCCGTTACATGGCGCATTAGTCCAACCATCGTTACCCCGGTTGCCTTTCGAATATCAGCCTCAATAACAGTCTGCCCGTCAAGCTTGGAGTGACGTCCGATAACCATCTCCTCGAGCCAAAGTTCTAGACCACTCTCCAGGGTCACTTGTTGGAAAAAATCTGTTACCCCCGGCCTAATCAGAACGCTAGCCATAAAACGTCCGCCTATTTGATATGGCGATATGACTCGATTGGCGCCTGCTCTAAGCATTTTGGATTCGCTGGCCGGATCCACACTACGCACAACAATCGTCAACGTTGGGTTCATTGTCCTTGAAGATAACACAATGAACAAGTTGTCAGCATCATTGCCGCCGCAGATCATGAGACTTGCCGCCCGATCTATGCCCGCCTTCCGCAATGTATCATCACTAGTGGCATCGCCATGTACCACCTGCAATCCCTGGAGACCTACTTCCTCCGAAACGTTGGCATCTTTATCGATAATGACCAGATCACTCCGGATTTCCATCAAGCTACTGACGGCGCTTCGGCCGACACGCCCATAACCACAGACTACAACGTGATCACTCATATTGTTAATCATACGCTCACTTCGCCTTCTCCTTAGCCTGGGTCCCAGATCGGAAGCTACCAAATATTCGCCAAGCCTACTCAATGCAAAAGTTATCGCGCCTAAACCTAAAAATATTAGGACGATGGTAAATAACCGGCCGGGTGCCGAAAGTGGGTGGATTTCGCCGAAGCCCACGGTGGTCAGGGTGATGGCTGCCATGTAGAATGAATCCAGCGCCGACCAGCCCTCAATAATCATATATCCCAGGGTGCCAAACAATAATATGGCAACTAACGTGGTGACAATGGTTAAAAGCGCACGCTTCAATCCAGGCATATCATTCCCGAACAGCTTTCCACTCGGTCAATTCATGACGAGCTTCAAACTTTATTCTCAAGCTTGTGATGCTGAGGCGATGCATTCTTCACACGGGCAGGCCGCACGCAACAATTCCCAGGAAAAAATGCCGGCCGAATGGCCGTCGCTCCATACAAATTGTACCGCGTACGCGCCTACCGTTTCTACCTGTTCCAAGTCCAGCGAGCTATCAGGTGCAGCCCGTACAACCTGGGGATCAGGTAACAAGCCCATATTTGCATGACCGCCTCGGCACTCGACGCATGGACAAACCGCTCTCAGTCCGTCAAATGAATAAGTGCTGCTGTGGCCATCGGTCCACTCAATTGTCACTATACGCAAATTGCGATCAGCAGTGAGCCCGGCCGGAGATGTTGCGTTCATTATATTTTCCTGGTTATCTTAACTGCTCTAGCCGCTCTGATAATTCCAAGTGGCTGGTTTTGAAGCCATCCAATTTCTCTCGCTCACGTTCCACCACACTCGCCGGCGCCTTATGAGCGAACGCCCCGGCTAGAAGATCCCCAACTCTTTGTATCTGAGCCTCCAAATCTTTGATCTCACTTTTTAACCGGGAGCGTTCCTTCTCCAAATCAATCAGATCCGCAAGGGGCATGTAGGCCGTCATCTCCCCCACCGCTACCGTCACCGATTCGACCGGCGCCTCTCCCTGATCTACGATTGTCAGGTTATCTATGTCAAGGTGCGCCAGGAAGGCCATGATTGATCTCTGAGATGCGATAATATCTGTTCTCTCACCGGCTATGATGATTGCCGGGAC
>Ga0307380_10011410_pt1 | contig 11133 bp, 5 predicted proteins | sample UN3MG_FD_202239 | JGI IMG/M metagenome (GOLD analysis project Ga0307380, IMG submission 202239) | Soil microbial communities from Risofladan, Vaasa, Finland - UN-3 | ecosystem: Environmental > Terrestrial > Soil > Coastal area > Acid sulfate soil | place: Finland: Risofladan, Vaasa | collected... | reverse complement strand
GGCCGGTGATGTTAAGTACTCCCTGGAGCGCGCCTGCGACCCGGCTACCGGCTCAATGACGGCGGCTACCTATCTTGTTGATATTGTCGGGGTAAAAGAGGCAATGCTGGGCAGTGCTGATGAAATCAGCGGTGTCAGGGTGCTTGATGATTACACGCTCCAGATTACCATAGATGCGCCCAAGTCTTATTTCCTGTCCAAGCTGACCTATCCGACTGCTTATATTGTGGATAGAAACAATGTGGAGTCGGGTGATGAGTGGTGGCGGCAGCCGAACGGCACCGGCCCATTCAAGCTCAAGGAGTGGGAGGAAAACGACCTGCTTGTCCTGGAGAGAAACAAGCGTTACTACGGAGAACCAGCTATGGTCAAATCCGTGGTCTTCAAGCTGTGGGGCGGGGTGCCGATGAACATGTATGAGACTGATGAAATCGGTGTCACCGGCGTCAATCTGCTTTATCTGGATAAGGTTACCGATAAGACCGGTCCTTTCTACCGGGAACTGCAGATAGAACCGGAGCTGAGCTTCAACTATATTGGCTTTGATGCCACCAGGCCGCCATTTGATGATGCTAATCTCCGCCGTGCTTTCAGTCTGGCTATTGATAAGGACAAGGTGGTTTCGCTGGTATACCGGAATATGGTGCGTCGGGCGGATGGTATCCTGCCGCCGGGCATGCCTGGATTCAATGAGAATTTGACCGGGCTGGGTTTCGACGTGGCTAAGGCAAAAGAGTTAATCGCCGGCTCCAGCTATGGCAGTGTGTCGGGACTGCCGCCGATTACCATCACCACTGCGGGCTGGGGAGGATTGATAGCCCAGGGGCTGGAGGCAATCATCAATGAATGGCGGCAAAACCTGGGGGTGGAGGTAACGGTCAGGCAGCTGGAACCGCAGCAGTTTATGTATCACCTCAAAGAAGAAAAAGACGAGATGTTCTTCATGGGCTGGGTGGCTGACTATCCTCACCCGCAGGATTTCCTGGAAATCCTGTTCCGTGCCGGGGGTGATAATAACTACAGCGAGTACAGCAACTCCGAGGTGGATGCCCTGCTGGACAAGGCGGGTGTGGAGATGGACATTGACCTGAGCCTTTCACTGTACCAGCAGGCGGAGCAAAAGCTGGTTGATGATGCTGCCTGCATACCCCTGTGGTCCGGGCAGAATTATATTCTGGTCAAGCCTTACATTGAGGGGTATGACTTGAACCCGATGGGCATTGTCATGCTGAACAAGGTCGCCATCAGGTCTGATTGAGCAGTGAGCGCACTTCCCGGCTACTGAGCTGGCGTATTCTCCCCTCGGCAAGACTGCCCAGACCGAGATTGCCCATCCTGATTCTTTTAAGTGCCAGTACTTCGTGCCCGAGGCTGGCGAACATGCGGCGCACCTGCCGTTTTCTGCCTTCGTGGATGGTGATGCTGTAGTTGAAGGGCGGCGAGTCTATTTCCCTGACTTTTGCCGGGGAAGTCATGCCGTCCTCAAGTTTGAGTCCCTTCTCCAGCTTTCTTTTTGCCTCCGACTTCAGTTTCACCGAAAGTTGAACCAGGTATTCCTTATCGTGCTCAAATCTGGGGTGGGTCAGCCGGTAGGTTAGTGCCCCGTCGTTGGTCAGCAGCAGAAGTCCGGTGCTGTCCCTGTCCAGTCGCCCCACAGGGTGCAGCCTGAGTCGGCGGTACTTCTCCGGGATGAGGTCAATAACAGTGCGCCGTCCCCTCTCGTCGCGTGTGGTTGACATAATGTCAGGAGGCTTGTTGAGGAGCAGGGTTACCGTCTCCTCAGGTTTGAGGTTAATTGATTTGCCGTCCAGGGTGATGCTGTCCCCGATGTTTACCGGGTAGCGGAAGTCGGTCACCGGCTGGCCGTTGACGGCGACCCTTTCCTGCTTTATGGCGTCAGCGACTCGCCTCCGGGAGCCGATGCTGGCGCCGGTGAGCATTTTGAGCAGTGATTCAGGTTTCATGTCTGTTTACTTTCGGTAAAAGTTGGGAAGATGGCGGAGGGGGTGGGATTCGAACCCACGGTCCCCTTGCGGGAACAACGGTTTTCAAGACCGTCACCATCGGCCACTCGGACACCCCTCCTAGCTTCAAAAACAGGGGTTAAAGATTGGTATAAACAAGACTTGCTACTAATTTGCTACTAAACCTTTTCTTTAACCGTCTCATTATGACTTACTCGGAAAGCATCGTCAAACCGCTGAGCAGCGGCTTCCTGTAAGCCTGGGGCAACATGGGAGTAGGTATCAAGTGTTATCTGTATGCTGGAATGTCCTAGCCTTTCCTGAACTATCTTGGGGTGTATACCTTGCTTTAACATTATACTGGCATGGGTATGCCGGGCATCATGAAGCCGGATCACCACGACACCGGCCCGAGCTGCCAGGATAGGCCAGGCGCGGGTGATTGTATCAGGGCGTAGTGGCTTGCCCAGATTGCAGAATACCAAGTCATTATCGGCTAGTGTTTGACCGAGCAATAAGGCTTCCGCTTCCTTTGCTTCCCAGTGTTCTTTCAATACCAGATAAGCGGAGGGCGGCAAGGCTATGGTCCGGCGGCTTCTCTCAGACTTCGGTTGCGTGAATACGTAACTGCCATCTTTTAAGTGATGCAGACTGCGTGTGACGTAAATCTGGCTATATATGAAATCAATATCCTGCCATCGTAATGCCAGGACCTCAGACCGCCTCATGCCAGTAAACAGAAGTAAGTAGAATAGGGCATAGTAGGGTGTAGCCTTGGCAGCCTCTAGGAAACGGATAACCTCATCCTCATTCCATATCTGCATTTCCGGGCGTTTGGTATGGGGAGGTTTCACGGCATCTGCCGGGTTCCTTGTAACTAAGCCCCATTCTACCGCAGTTTGCAGAGCCTTGTGCAGGGCAGTATGATGATGCCTTACTGTTTGAGCACTCAGACCGCCAGGTCCGTGGCAGCGGCCGGTTGTCAATTTCATCGAATAATACTTTTGCAGATGTTCCGGCCGAAGTTGCGACAGTGGTATATTCCCTAATGCGGGAATGAGATAACTCTGTATGATTTGCGCGTAGCCCTCTGCCGTCCTGGGGGCAAGGTTTGGTTTAACGTAGTCTGTCAGCCACCTATCTAAGTAATCTGCAATGGTAGTCTTGCCGGGCTTCATGTAAGCACCGGTGTCTATCTGGTGTAGCAGCTCTGACAATCGCCTTCCAGCATCCTTTTTGCTGCCCTTGACCGTGAACCATTGGCTCTTATATTTGCCAGTGGCCGGGTCCTTCCCGGTGCTGATTTTTATTGAGTAAGTACCTTTACTTCGTTGTGTTATGTGACCTCTCATTATTCACCGTCCCTTTCTGTTATTTCAATAGCAGTTTCCAATTTCCCTACATCGGGATACAGTAAGTCAACCGCATTATTGGCAGTGATAGGCCAAGCTCCTTGCCAGATTGCTTTATCAAGTTGGGTAGTAGCAAGGGCAAGCCGTTCACACTGTGCGTAGGCTTTCGACCATGCCCATAACCATCCCCAGAGGTCAAGATTCTTATTCTTTCCTTTTGCCTTACTAGCACGCGTGACTATAGTGGGCAAACTATCCAAATACGGTCTCCAGGGCTTTCACTTGTATTACGTTGACGAGCCAGCCGATATGCCTCAGAGGGAAGCGGAAGCGGAAGGCAGATTGGTTCAATACGAGGCTGAAAACTGGGAGTATTTTTAAGAATGGGACACAGGGGAAGGCTAAGGAGTAATAACGGCAACGGTTCTTCTAAACGTCATGCCAAGCAGGGTAAGGCGGGATTCCTCAGCTTAAAAAAGGAACGATTCAAGCCAAGGCAGACTTTGTAATCACTAGTAACACTAACTTAAGAAGTGGTATCCTTTATATGGCAGGTCAGGTGCGTCTACAAAGATATCTGACGTAATCCCCAAATAATTCTGATAGTGAGCAAAACTAATGAGTTTTAGTAAACATAAATCAGATCTCCCATTTATCAAGCCCAACGATAATTTAGTCGAGCTGGTGTGGGGCGGTAATTATATTGAGCAAATGAAAGGGCTTCCCCATTCGATAAGACGCATTGGAGAATCTTGGGAGTGTTCAGGACATCCTGATAACCCTTCAATGCTCACCGTTTCAGACGGTTCCACTATTCCTTTGACCGATTACATAAAAGATAAAAAGGTGGAGATACTTGGTAAGCATGCTCGAAATTTGGGTGGTCGTCTTCCTATTTTGGTTAAATTTATCGATGCTAGGGAGAACTTGTCCGTACAGGTACATCCATCAAATGATCAAGCCAAAGATTTGGGTGAGAGTGATTTGGGCAAAGACGAAGCCTGGTTTATTCTTGAGCGTGAGGAGAATGCCGTTATATATCTTGGATTGAAAGAGAATATTGACAAAGATGAATTTAATACTGCTTTATCTTCACCATCTGTAGATATCGCTGCGAGGTACCTTAAAGCTATACCGGTAGAAAAGGGAGATATATTCTTTGTGCCTGCCGGTACACTACATTCAATTGGAAAGGGAATTGTACTTCTGGAATTGGGACAGACCTCATCCATTACGTACCGTGTTTGGGACTGGAATCGCCAACCTAAGAGACAATTGCACGTTCAACAGGCGTTGCATGTGATAGACTTCAATTTGCATACTGAGGATACATTCCGGAGAGTTCCGAGGAAACTGAATAATAATGAAGAATCCCTTCTTGATAGTTTGTACTTTTCTTTTGAACGCCTAATCCTAAAAGGGGGAGAGCAAATTCATCTAAATACGCTCGATAGCGTTCAAATAATATCCTGCATAGAGGGTGAAGCCGAATTTGAAAGCAATGATTCAATTGTGGGGCTAAGGCGAGGGCAATCGTTGCTCGTTGCAGCTAGCGCGAACCATTACGCAGTGTCTACTCGTGAGGGCACGTGGTTATTGAAAGCTAGTCCGAGCAATTCGAGTTATGTATAACCTTATTGTCAAAGGTATATCTGTCTCATACTGGTTCGTCGATAAGGTCAGGGGATTTTTAGAGTACTACAAAACCAAAGATAATACGTTTCATTGTTTTACAACCTGTTGGAGAAAATTTGATTCCAGTTACTGGTGGAGTCTCTCTCCTTATCTTTTCCGCAAACGAGACAATCTGTGCGATTAGCCAATTAATTAATCCGACCTGTTAAAAAAATGCCATTTAATTCACGCTTGAAAGATAAGCGTGAAACCATTTTGTAAATAGGAATGTTTCTAGTTGATCGAGAGAGAAGAATAAGTCAAGAGGTGTATAGAATTATCGATGGACATAGTTACTTGTCTGAATACTGTGCTAAAATCAAAAAAATGAAACTGCCACCATGGAGCACTCTGTGCTAGTCTACCATGAATTTGATTGAGGATAAGATGCTTTCACTGCTAGGGAGGGGTTATCGGTGACCACTGACGGTAGGTTTGGTAATTACCAATTTTCATTTTTAGGCATGCCCTCAGAAGCTGGAGAGGGGCTTGAGCCCATTCCCACCGAGGAATCTGAGAGACGTTTCAGACAGATGATGGAAGAGCCTCTGAGCCAGGTTGCAGAAATAGGCTCGGTTGATATCGTGGTGGGAATCCCATTCTATAATGAAGCTGATACTATCGCCTCAGTGGTGGAGACAGCAAGAGAAGGTTTGGAGGAATTCTATCCAGGCCAGAGAGCAATCATTGCGGCTGTCGGCTCGCCGATGGGGGATGAATGTCTTAAGGTTCTAAGTGAGATTCCCCAAGGCGAGGCAATTCGACATATAGCCTTTTTACTTAAAGATGAAAATATAAACGGCAAAGGTTGGGCTATCCGTGCAGCCATGGAAATTGCCCAAACAGCTGCTGCTGATTTAGTGATTCTTGAGGCCGACCTTACAGGAATGGAACGCAATGGTGAGGTTGAGGGACTAGCTCCAGACTGGATACATCTTCTTCTTGAGCCCATCAAGAGAGAGAGGATGGATCTGGTTATTTCTCGATTCAACCGCCACCCCCTCGAAACGCCTATTTCGACACAGTTGATTTACCCTCTGCTTGCCTCCATTTATAACTGTCCTATTCATGATGTACTGGGAGGGCAATGGGGAATCTCTAACAGTTTGCTGCACACATACTTACAGGAATCTTTCCCCCGGCAAGGTAACCAGATTGGCGGCTATGGCATAGACGTCTGGTTAGCAACCAAAGCTGCTACCCATGGTGCCAGAATATGTGAAAGTAACCTGGGTCTGAAAATCCACGGTTCCTCGGGGAAAATGGAATACATATTGCATCATGCTACGGAAACGCTATTTGAGCGTATCCTAGCCGACAGGGAGTTGTGGGAACAAAATGGAGCTGCCGCAACGCCTTTACAGAATCGCTTACCTGTCTTTGGTCGTCGGAAGGTGCATCAAACAGAGCCGGTACCGATAAACGCCCAACAGTTGTTATCAAATTATCGGCGCGGTTTTAACAACTTTCGTGGGCTTTACGGTGCTATTCTACCTGATGATACTTACCTGCAGCTTGAAGCAATGGTCGGGAGTAACGTCAAGAAATTCCATATTCCCGCCAATGTATGGGCTAAGGCTATTTACCATTTCCTGCTTGCCTTTGCTTTTAATAAAGAGTTTGCCAGGGGTGACTTACTCGGCGCAATTGTCCCCCTCTTCGAGGGACGCCTGGCTGGGTTCGCCCTTGAGACACAGTCGTTATCAACCAACCTGACATCACTCCCCACTGGTGATGCAATGGAACTGGTATCTCTTCAGGCGGAGAATCATATCGAAGCGCTCTTAGACGAATTCATCCTTGAAAAACAGGACTTTCTTACGGAGTGGGAGAGAAATGAAGAGATACTCAAACCTCCTGTGCCCAAGGTAACTTACCGGGAATTCATCCCTGGTGTACACTTAGTCGTACCCCTGGAGGTAAGCAATCCGGAAGGAGATAAAGTAAGTGCGAATGCCGTCTATGAAACAGTATTTTCAAGATACGAGAAGGGGTTCGATGAATTCATCTACGACAAGCTAAAACTCCATCGGGATGCCCGTCCTCCTCAAATAGTCAAGCTGATACACGATTTCATGTACAGGGTAGAAGTGTTACTGGGCATGGGCCTATTACCCGGGGATCTTACGACAGTTGGGGGAACACGCCAAGTAGTTGAGAGTATTTTCAGTCACTTTAATCAGGAAAAGGCTTTCGCTCTGACTCCAGAAGTATGTCACCAGGTTCTATTGAAGAATCCTCCTTCCGAATTGCTTACCCGGCTGGGGTACGGAAACCTTCCCGCTCTTCTGAAGGAATATGAACCGAATAAGGCGCTTGCACTGGCTAGCTGGTCTGAAGAACCGGAATATCAAGGAGGGGTATTAGCTCTGCTCAAGCGTACTCTTAGGCCGGAGCACTTCCAATCTACTGCCCTGAATCTAGTGGTGAGCAGTCATGAACAGGTCCCGTTACTGTCAGAAATGAGAGAGGGTAATGGGCTATGCAAGTTAACCGGTCAGGTGGTGGTTAGTAATCTACGGAAGGGTATTGGTGGTAAGTTTCCTAGATTACGGTATTTAACTACCATTGCCAAGACGATTATTGAAATGGAAAGGTTCGGCAGTATATGGCAGAAGTGGTCCAGCGATAAGAGAGACTTTGGAGACAAGATAATAAATTCCCTGGAAGGACACTGGGGAGAAAAGCCTCTCTCGGCCCACAACATGTTTGAGAACGGGCATCAACGTGTGTTGGTGCAGCGGGTGAAAGAAATGGCACAGAAGATTATTGAAACGCCTGGTAATAATGGCACTCGTCTGTCCCAGGCTGAGAATCTCCAGAAATTGGCGGACGCATATCACCTGGCTCTGACACTGCCCGATGGCACATTTATCTCCTGTTCAGCCTGGAGCTGGGCGAGTTACAGTTTCAAAGGAGGGGTCGGGCTTCCCACGCCTCTTTCCTTGCATGTTGAGCGGGACTGGTCTTCGTATGATTTCCTGGTAGAGTACTTCAGGGCATCCGGTGGCAAGGAGGAAGACATTTATAAGAAGATTGTGGAGCTTATGGGGCACGGCAGGGAGTCTGAGGACCTCGTACCTATTCTTCTCGGCACTACCGAAGGCGCAGACGCCATAATTCAAATAGCCTCCGTCCCACCTCAGCAGCCTCCGGCTGGCACCCTAATACGGTACGAAGGAAATCCTGTACTTAAGCCCATTAAAGAGCATTCATGGGAATCCAGGTATGTTTTGAACCCGGGTGCCATAAGACTCAATGAGAAGGTCTATCTGATATACCGGGCTTTCGGAGAGGATAGCATCTCACGGCTCGGCCTGGCTGTGAGTGAGGACGGATTCAACTTCACCGAAAGGCTGGAGAAGCCGATATTTGAACCGAAGAACAGGAATGAAGAAAAGGGATGTGAAGATGCCCGGCTGACCTTAATGGGCGACAGGGTCTTTATGCTTTATACGGCCTATAGTAGCTCCGTTGCTCAGATCGGGATGGCTTCCATTAAAGTAAATGATTTTCTAAATTATAACTGGCAAGGCTGGCAAAGGCACGGTATGGTTTTCCCTGGATTCTCCAACAAAGACGGTACTCTATTTCCCAAACAGTTTAATAAGAAATATGTCATGCTTCATCGGGTTGACCCACATATCTGGATAACCTTTTCTTCTCATCTGAACTGTCCCTGGCCGAGGAAGGAGCACAAGATACTGACCGGCTCAACATACGGAATGATGTGGGACGGGAAGAAGATAGGCGGCGGCGCCCAACCCATAATGACCAGGTATGGTTGGTTGCTGATAACTCATGGCGTTGACTACCGCCGAATATATCGGCTGGGCGTGTTGTTACTCGATCTGGCCGACCCGACGGTTGTCATTTACCGTTCACCCAATGCTATTTTAGAACCTGAAGAGAAGTATGAAGAAGGCGAACCTGGCAGGGACTGGGTGCCAAACGTGGTATTTACCTGTGGTGCTGTGCCGGGGGAAGCCGAGAAAGAGATGCTTGATACTGATGATGAGCTATTTGTCTACTATGGAGCAGCCGATTCGGTAATTGGAGTGGCTACGGCCAGAGTGGGTGATTTGATTCCATCTGAATTCCTGAATGATTCTCTAAAAGATACCAGCGATAAAAGCAAACCAATTTAGACTTTAGCCCACCATGAACCCTCCTGGTTTTCTCAGACCTAAACCGACTATATCCGATGGTGAGCCACCACATGCCCTAGCCGATTGCAAGCCGCGCCAGCAAGTATGAAATGGTTGATTCTGCTCCCTGGTTAAGATTAATTGTTGTGCTGCCAATCCCGTCATAACAGCCTCCTGTTGTCCGGTCGTAAACAACCTGGTTGAGACTATTATCTCCTAGGAACCAATTGAAAGCTTGACGCATTAATCTGGAGTATTCTTCATCGCCGGTCACTGCGTAGCCAGCACTGAGAGCATAGACCATAGACATAACCTCTTCCGGCTGCTGGTCAAAGTGATAACGCCTGCCGTTCTGATTATACCAGCCGTGCTGTCCTATAGGCATGTAAATGCCATTAACAAAACTCTCCTTAATCAGGAAGTCAAGAGTTGTCTTGCCTACGGTCAAGTACTTTTCATCCATGGTGGCACGGTACCCCAGAAGCAAAGCTTCAGGCATGACTCCATTGGAATAGGTTAGATAACCTTCAAACCACTGCCAATCGGCTTGACTAGTAGCTTGATATAGTTCAACCAGTCGGTCACACTGACTTCTTAGTGTCCCATCCAGATCAATACCCTCGATTTGTGCCTTCCTGTTCACTAAAACACAGAGTGCTTTTATACAGCGAGCAGCCGCCCGTGGGGAGTCAAAATATATGCCGCTCTTCATCCTCTTTTGCAGAAGGTCAAAAGCCTTCTGCCTGATATTCTTGGGGAGCGAACCGACCGTCGATGTCAGAGCAAGGGCATAAATGGCGCGAGAGTTAGTTTCCTCAAGGTTAGTCTGTTTGTTGAGAACATCGCCGAGCGTTCTGTCGGCTTTAACAAAATTTTGGAAGTGACCATCAGGTTGAGCAACGAAACTGATATAGTCGAGATAAGTGTTGATCATTCTTAATAGCTCTTTTTTCTGCCTGACTACAGATGGGTTTTGCGCAGGTGAACCGAGTTTCCCGTAGTATAATGCCGCTACCACCAGTGCACGAGCAACATCGTCCAGTGAGTACCCTGACGAAATATCACGTTTGTTTAATTTGGCGAACTGGATAATACCAAAACTATCCGTAAGATGAATCAGATGGTCTAGCTTTATCCTGGGTAGGCTCTTCTGTCCGATTATCCCGGATAGGCTCGGAGCATATTCCGAAAAAACTCTGGCATACTTAAGGGCTACATTGGACCAGGTCATATTTCTGGTACGGAAGTAGGCATTCTTTCCCATTTGCAGTCTACGTTCATCGTCTGTCAGAAGCTGGAGAATAGCATCGGCGTAGGAATCTGGACTCCTGAAATCAACCACAATGCCAACTTCACCTGTCACCACTTCCCTAGCTTGGGCAAAGGCTGTGGAGATAACCGGCCTGCCCATGCCAAGGGCATAGGAGAGAGTCCCCGAAACTGCCTGATTTGGCTCAAGGGATGGCGAAACATATATGTCAGTTGCCTTCAGGAAATGGAGTAGTTCGCTCAGGGGGAAATACCTGTTATATAACTTCACGTGGTCATAGAGACCAAGCTTGTATATCTTTTCTATAAGAAAATTGCGGTAACTCTCCCCTTCCTGATTCAGTACCACAGGATGAGTGGCACCAAAGATAATGTAGACGAAATCAGGAAATTTCCTGACCACCTGTGGCAGAGCCTCGATAACATATTCCAGCCCCTTGCTTCTGCTTATTAGACCGAAGGTCGATAGAACCACCTTGTCTGAATAGCCAAGCGTCATCTTGGCCTGTTTGGGTGAAGTATATGGCTGGGGATGGATGCCGTGGGGAATGACTCTGATTCTTCGTTCTGGGATGGCATATTGCTGGGAGAGTATCTTTTTAGAGAGGGTGGTCATAACGACGATGGCACGGGCACTTTCTGCCAGATTTCTCACCGTACTGTAGAGTTTTTCATTGGGGTCAGGCAGGACAGTGTGGAAGGTAATCACCACAGGTTTTCTGAGTG
>Ga0307380_10011409_pt1 | contig 11133 bp, 15 predicted proteins | sample UN3MG_FD_202239 | JGI IMG/M metagenome (GOLD analysis project Ga0307380, IMG submission 202239) | Soil microbial communities from Risofladan, Vaasa, Finland - UN-3 | ecosystem: Environmental > Terrestrial > Soil > Coastal area > Acid sulfate soil | place: Finland: Risofladan, Vaasa | collected... | reverse complement strand
GAAGGTTATAATTTAGATAGTTACGCATATACTAAAGTAGCTGATGTATCTAAAGATGCTGAATTCCAAACAACATTTTCACAAGGCGCAAATAAGCGTGAAACTGGAAAAGTGGACCAAGTAGGTCAGAAGATGTCCTATGTTGTACCTAAAGAAATTTTTAAAGATTTAGATTTTATGAAGATTGCTGATGAACAAGAATTGAAAAATAGGGTCGCTAAACACTTTCAAATAAATCCGTCACATTTATTATCTTATGATGAAATGATGCAAACACCTAAAGGTTCAATACCTAAATGGTATGTTATTGTAACACCTAAAAGTGGTGATGATGCAGCGTTTAGAAAAGATGTTAAGGGTATTTTATTAACACAACATTAATGAAATCTTTAAAAAGAATATATGAGGCAGTATTAAAAGAGTTTACCAAAGATGGTGAGGTTGATTACGAAATGTGGGAAAGATATCAAAATTATACTCTTAGGATTTTACAATTATTTTTAGAACAAAATAATGATGATTATACCGTGAATATGCCTTGGAAATTAATCCCATATCCAAGATTAAAAAAAATATGGGAAGACTGGGCCAAATTTGGGTTTGTAAGAGATGAGAAGGGGTTAGAAAGTATTTGTGATGTTATGGAATCAAATACCCTTAAAATATCAGTTATAACAATGTTAGCTGGACACACACCTGATAGCCCAGATGAATATTATGAAGACGCTTGGGGTGAACATATAGTGGGAGTAATTCAAAAATTTTATCAAAATCAAGAAAGGCCCGAAGACCCTCATCATAGCAATGACCCAGACCAATTAGAATTTAATTGGGGTCACCCTGATGGTAAAAGAAAAGAGATTGTTAAAAACGATGTTGAAACCACTGATGACCCATATTTGGAAAGTTTATTAAGTGAGGTAGACCCAAAATCTGTTAGTTTTGAAGACCTTAAGAAAATGTTAATGGATGAATTAATAGAAAAATTCTTATGGTACTATATTGATGACCCAGCAATTGGGCAACCAAGACTTAGTGATTATGGATTAAAACCATTGGTTGATTTAACTTCGGAATTAAGAAGTGCATATGATTCAGCTCAAAAAGTAGTAATAGTAGATAAGATGTTAAACGTAGTACACCAAAGGTCAGATTTAGCATCATGGTATGTAAGAGGTGGGTCAAACGCATTGAGCGATTTATCTGCATCACCAAGTGAAAGAGTAAAAGAAGAATAATTATGAGCAATAGAAAAATACACCCAAAATTAAGAAATTTAACTGAAGAAGAAATTGCAGAATGGGAAAAACAATTACAAGAACTTCAAAGGGATAACCAAAACACACATAAGGTGAACACGATAACACAAGGTCGTGGATGGATATTTTAATATAATTAAAAAATGAAAAATAAAGAAAAAATAATTTTAGAGAATTTTGTTAAAATATTTAACAAAATTAAGAGGGTGAATGAATCTGAATTAGATGAAATCTCTACGGATATGAGACAAAGAGCTATTGACAGTATGAAAAATAAAGGTCAAGAAAGAAGAGCTGATAAATGGACTCAACATTACGGGACAAAAGATTTGAAAAAATTTGAAGAAACAGAATTCGAATTAAATGAAAGAAAATCAATTATTTATGCGTTTAAAATAAATGGTGATTCTTTAGATATTAGTTATGGGTCACCTAGAAACCAACAATTCAATAATCATTCTGGGTCTTTAGAATATATAATTAGTGCTGATAAATATAGGGGCGAAGATAGAATGAGAATGCCTAGAAAAACTGCAAGACTTTTTGCTTTAATTGCATCAACAGTGAATCCTAATACAAAATTTAAATCAGGTACGGGAGAATTTAAAATTAATAATTATTAATTTACTTTTGTTTTAATTTTTCATATATTTGTTACATGAAAAAAGGAATATATATAGAAACACCCCATAAAGGCATTTTAAAAGTTAGTGATGGGCCTATGACAGTTTTACAAGTTCATAGAGCGTTACAAGAATGGGCAGATGATGACATAACCCAAGAAAACGATAAATTGGATATTATAGATTTAAATCCTTCTAGTAGATTTACAGATTATATAATAAGGATTCTAAAACCTTATAAATTAACCAAAAATAGTTTTAAATTTATTACTAAAGGAATGATTATTCAAGGCGATAATGAAGTTTATTATGATAAAGTTTCTAAGGGCGATATTTTAGATGACCACACACGATTAATGGAATATTATAAAAAAAAACCTCAAAGCGTTTGATGATATGGAAAAAAATCTAAAAGAATTACTTGATTTACATTGGGATACGGTTCAAAAATTTTATAAGTACAAAAATAAGGAAACTGGAGAGAATAGAAAGTATCATTTCTCAAAAGAAGAACATTCAGAATACTTTACCGCAATGGATAAAAGGGCTAAAGAAGAAGGTGAACAACCCAATTTTGTGTTTGGCCTATTATCACATAATATACATGCATCCAATTATGAAATGGAAACTGGTGAAGAATTATGGTATCATTTTGGGGCTTAAATCAAATATTTATAAAAATATTTGGTAGTTTAAAATATTTGTAGTATATTTGTATAAATAAAAACTCTTTGATTGAAGATAAACTATAAGACTAGGAGATAGAAGGATTGGGATAAGGTGAAATGCTTTATTTTAGTTTAGACCATTATCAGGTGGTTGTGTTTATTGAAATGTATGAAGTCAGTCACAGCAAAAATTGATTAGGTCAAGACTTTATTATCCCATAGCTGAATTGGGCAAAGAGTTTTTTATGGTTCCATAACTCAGTTGTGTAGAGTAGCGGCTTCTAAAACCGAAGGTCGTGGGTTCGAGTCCCACTGGAATCACTAAAATTTCTCTGCTAATTTCGAGTGTTGATTCAGTAATGACTCTTAGATAACTTAGCTAAGGAAACAGGAACTTCTCATGAGTCCTACAAAATAATAATCTGGTAAAAAGAGCCAGAATATGCGTAAGTGAGAGGGTATGTCCACCTTGTAAGGATATAGTTATTCCAGTACTGAAAACTGGACGGAGAAATTTTTTTTAAAAAAAATGTTAAATAACTTGTTTATTAAGATATTTATTATTATATTTGTAACATAAATAAAATAAATGTTTAAATTAACAAAAATAACTGACCCAAGATGTATAGAATTTTATCAAACCGCATTCCCTAATTTTAGTAGTGATGCTCAAGAAAGATTAAGAACAAATTGGATTAGTAAATATGTTAAAAAAAATTAAATTATGAAAGACACTTAGAATAAAAACAAAAAATTAATAGTAATCACAAGACGTGATTTACCATTACCTTACCAAGCTGTACAATCAGCACATGCGGCTGTTCAATTTCAACACGAACACCCAGAATTAGCAAAAAATTGGTACCACAACTCCAATTATTTAATATTCCTTACTACAGGAGCTGAAGATGATTTAAAACAATTCATCGATAAAGCTAATTCCAAAAATATTCAATTATCAATTTTTAGAGAACCCGACATCAATAACCAGATTACCGCTATTGCTTTAGAGCCATGCGAACAATCTAGGAAAATGAGTAGTTCATTACCTTTAATGAGAAAGGAGGCTGTCATGGCTAAATAACTCAACTATTAATAATGGCTAATTAACTCAGTGGTAGAGTCACGGTCTCTAAAACCGATGGTCGTGGGTTCGATTCCCATATTAGCCACAAATAAGGTGAAACTCGCCATGTGAATGTGTGTAAACATCGTGCTCAAGTTATGCAAGGCTAAGCTTATATAGGTCAGACAAAGTACACACCCTTATTTTTAATTTAAAATATAATATTATGAAAAAAACGTAGATTCGGATAAGATATCCACCGTGACGCTCCATTTTAGGAAACCTATACACAGCCAAAAGTAGGTTAAAAAAGTAAGTTTTGGCTAATAATAATTAAAAATTTAAAATACAATTAAAATGGAAACACAAATTAAAAATTCAATTAGAATGCAGTTCAGTAAAACTGAATTGGAACATAACTATTATGAAACTATAAAAACAATTAGTGAAGTAGTTAAAGATAAAGATTGGTTAATTTCAATCGATGGTGAAGAAACCGATATAATCTATTTAAAACCAGATTTTGGCAACCTATCTAAAAATGCTAGAAAAAATTTAGCAAAAAGAATGTACTATGTTGATAAGAAAAAAAGTAGGAAAACAATTAACACTTTTTTCCTTGTCGCAAGAAGATTAGGTGTGTTAGATAATAAAGTCTATATAACATTAGGTAACAAAGAACGTGAGATTCAAAGAAAGCGTAAAGTTTGGACCATAATGAGAGATAAATCACAACAAGCTTTAATTGACTATAAAAAAGAAAAAGGCGATTTTTATAAGACTCATTAACACTTATCTATAAGTTACAATTTTCAAAATGGAGGTATTTCCTCCATTTTTTTTTGCTGTTTAACGGTATTTATAAAAAAAATTATAAAATATTAGGGTTTCTCTTGTTTTTTTATATTTTTATGAGTATAATTGTATTCAATAATAAAAAACTTTAAAAACAAAAAAATTATGTTAAAAAAATTTAGTTTAATAATTGGTGTGTTTCTTATGCTATTTGCATGCAGTATAGAAAGAGACCCTAATTCAATTGCCGCTCTAGGCCCTGATATTACACAAGATTGTATTGAAGCTGGTGTTAGTGAGCAATACCCATACGGGGGATGTTACATTATTTTCTGGAATAATGGACAAGAAACAAATAGAATCTTTATCAGTAATGGTGCGCCAGGTAAAGATGGAATAAACGGTATCGATGGTATCGATGGTGTAGATGGCGTTTCAGCTACAGTAAGTATCGAAGTGGTACCACCTAGTGAGGAATATCCTTGGGGTGGTTACTTTTTAACTATTGGAGTAGGAGAAGATACAGAAACAATCTTTATATCTAATGGTGCAGACGGAATTAATGGCCTTGACGGTATTGATGGTCAAGATGGTGCCAGCGTATCTATCACAACTGAACAAGTTGAAGGTGGTACAATAATTACGATTACACAAGGAGACACAGTAACAGAAGTCTTTGTCCAAGATGGACAAGATGGTGCTGACGGACTTGATGGTCTTGACGGAACTTCTTCTACAATTAGCATAGAGCAAACTGAAGGTGGTTACTGGTTACATATTACTACAGGTGGTGAAACAACAACAGTATTCGTTTCAAACGGTATTGATGGTACTGACGGTCAAAATGGGCTTGATGGATTAGATGGTATTGATGGAATTGATGGCCAAGACGGTGTTAGTTCAACAATTAGAACTGAATACGTAGAGCCTTCTGAAGAACACCCATACGGTGGTTACTACATGTACATTACAGTAGATGGAGAAACAACAACTATCTTTATATCTAATGGTGCTGATGGCACAAACGGTCTTGACGGACAAGATGGTGCTGATGGATTAAATTCATTATTTGCCATAAACACAACCGAAGCGTGTGAAGCTGGTGGTATTGAAATTACTATGGGATTCGATGTTAATGGAAACGGAGTTCTTGATTCAGATGAAATTCAATATACTGAAGTTCTTTGTAATGGTGTCGATGGCATCGATGGCGTAGATGGCGAAGGTGGTGAAGAAGGTACTATCGTTATTTGTCATGAAATGAGTGGCCAACAAAATAGTGGTACGTATGATGAAGAATGGGATGATTATGACTTCATTGAATTAACAATGACATTTTCGGATTATACATATCACAAGCTTGTTGTACATGGTGGGCAATCTACTCAAAATGATAATTGGAGTTCATGTGACCCAAATGATGGTACAATATTAGAAGTAACTGGTGGTATTCCAGAATAATAATAAAAACTAAAACAATTATAATAATGAAAAAAATAATAATTTTAATTGCGATACTATTCGCAACGATAACAATAAATGCTCAAGACTATAATAGATGGGCAATCAGCGGAGAATTCGGTAACCAAAAGGTTGCCGATGAATCAGCGATTCAAGATAACGAATTTTACCATATTGGTTTAGGCGTTAGATATAACATTAATGATATTGTAGGACTTGGCGTAACTGGTGGATTTGATAAGACCAGTTTAGTTGAAGAAGTCATTTATGATGGTGTTTCTTATTATGACCAGCCATATGATTTACAATACACTAGAGTTAACTTAGAAGGTTACTTAAACGCATTTAAAGCGGTGGATTTATATAGCAAAAGATGGACTCTTTTGTTCCATGGTGGACCAGGTGCTAGTTTTATAAAAAGTAATGGTTTTAGAGACCGTGATGAAGCTTCTTTTAATCATAAAGAGACTGTATTAAACCTTAGAGGTGGTGCAAGTCTTTTATATAAGGTTTCAAAAGGTATAGCAGTTTATGGTGATTTCTCAACTACTTCAAATGTTAAACAAGAAAGAAAGTTTGATGGAAGTGGGCCAACTTCAACTGCGGGTATGAGTTCTAATCTTAGTAACATATCAGTAGGATTAATATTTTACTTAGGTAAAAAAGATAAAGATGGTAACCGTAAAGAGCATGCTGATTGGTATGTTGCTGAACCAATTAAACCTGTTGTTACCAATGTAACCACAATAAATGAATATCCTACTACTACTGTTACTAAAATAGTTAAGGGAGATTGTGAATGTAACACAGAGCCAGTTTCTGAATATGTATTCTTTGACCATGATAAAGATGTTATTAAAGATACTGAGTTGAATGCGATTTATAAGGCTTTTGCTTTATTGAAGAAAAACCCTAGTTATAAATTATCAATCTTAGGGTTTGCATCACCGACTAGTAGTTCATCTGACTATAACCAAAAATTATCTGAAAGGCGTACAAACACTTTAAAGACTAAATTGGTGTTAATGGGTCTTGATGAATCTAGAATCACAACTGGTTCATTTGGTAAAGATGTGAAACGTGATGATGAGAAAGTACATGATGTTGCTCGTAGAGTTGAACTTCTAATTACTAGAAAATAAAAAAGTTGTGTGAACAACAGGCTATAGCGAGAGACCTTTGGGTTAATCTATGACTGACTAATCTTGCGAGTGCATTCAAACACACAATAGCCACTAATATGGAGAGAACCGTGAGGTGCGGTGTAAAAACTATAACCGAGCATACGTCACACTCCTAAAAAGAGATAATTGTAAAAATTATCTCTTTTTTTTGTTTAATTAAAATAATTTATGTATATTTGTTTAATATTTATAAAATATGGAAGATAGAACAATTTTTATATGCGATTGTCATTCATTAGAACATCAATATGTATTTTGGTATGATGAAGAATTTAATGATGTTTATTTTGAACCTCATTTATATAACGGTGGTGCGTGGTACACCAGATTTTGGAATAGATTAAAATATGTATTTGGATATAAAACACGATATGGTGCTTGGGATGAAGTAATGATTAAACCAGAAGATGGTAAAAAAATCGTTGAATATTTAAATAAATCAATAAACACTGAAATAGAAGCGGTTGCTGATAGAGGAAGAGATTAATGAGAATTAAAAAGAAAAATATATTATTTGAAGAAAGGGTTAAATCCAACATGGCCATACCTAAAGAGATTAAACATCTTTACAACTTGTTTCGTAAAAATGGTAATGAACTTTATGTGGTGGGTGGTGCTGTACGTGATACTCTTATGGGTAAACCAATCAAAGATTATGATTTGGCAACTGATGCTCCACCAGAAACGGTTGAGAAGATGTTGAAAAATGCTGGAATTAGAACAATTGGTACTGGGGCCGCATTTGGAGTTATTAACGCATTTGTTAATGGTGAAGAATATGAGATTGCTACTTTCAGGGAAGACATTTACAATACAACAGATAATACATCTACTAATAGTGATGGTAAACATGATTATAGTGATGGTAAGGGTGATGGTTACGATTATGACCCCGAATATAGTAGTTTCGGAGCTGATGATAATTGGGATGGTGCTGATAAGTATAAAACAAATAATCTACCAGATGGTAGACGACCAAGTGGGGTTAAATTTTCTGATATTGAAACTGATGTTAAAAGACGTGATTTAACCATCAACGCTTTATTCTATGATATTGGCACTCGTGAGATAGTTGACCTTGTTGGTGGAATAGATGATATCAAGAATGGTGTTGTAAGGACCGTAGGAGACGCTGGAGAGCGTTTTGGTGAAGATAGGCTAAGAATATTGAGAGCGATTAGATTCGCTGGTAGAACAGGCTCTAAATTGGACCCAGCGATAGATAAATCATTAAGACAAGATAATTCATTAGAAGGAATTTCTGGTGAACGAATTATGGATGAATTTGTCAAAGGTATCAAATCAGCAAAATCAACTAAATACTTTTTATCTTTATTGGATAGATATAAATTATTTGATTGGGTTTTTAGAGGTATGTCGCCAATTAACAAACAGTTTGTTGATTCAAACGATGAATTAATGGTAATTGCGGTATTATTGAAGAATATATCATATGATACTATCAATAAACAATTGAATGGGCTTAAATACTCATCCAACCAAATAAAACCGATAGTATTCATGGTAGCTTATTATCAATTATTTTCTGAAAACACATTTTATACATTGAAAAAAATGCATATGAATTCAGGTGTAAGTGATGATACATTTTTAGCATTTATAGACTTGATGGGTGGTAATGTTGAGCTTGCTAGTAAATTCATTAAATACCAATTATCAATTACTGGAGATTTTGTAAAACAAAAATACGGAATGAGTGATGGTCCTGAATTAGGTGCTAAGATTAAAGAGTTAGAAACTCAAAGATTTTTTTCTAGTTAAATTTTCTTTTTCATAAGTTGGAAAATGGTGTAAATGTGATGTTTATACCATTTTTTTTGTTAAAAACTTGTTTATATCATTTATTTTATGTTACATTGTGTAAAATATGAAATTATGAAAAAAGAATTTTATGAGAATATTCCAATAGTTGATGTTACAATAACATCCAAATCAGAACTTAAAATGGAACCGTATATAGAAACATATTCAGGTTATAGAGTATATTTTAACGATATCCATAAAGATATAATATCAATATACGATATTGCACATTCACTATCTCAAATATGTAGATTTACTGGCCATACTAAAGAATTTTATAGTGTTGCTCAACATTCAGTTCTAGTAGCTGATGCACAAACTACATTACCTGAGAAAAGAGCTGGATTATTACATGATGCTAGTGAAGCATACGTAAATGATTTACCAAGTCCTTTAAAGGCTTGTGTAGATTTAGGTGATTATAAAACTTTAGAAAATAGGTTTCACTATGCTATAAATCAAAAATATAAAGTTAATGATGGTATGACACCTAACATTAAAAAAGCTGATTTAGCGGCTTTATTCACTGAAAAGAGAGATGTTTTAAACAAACCTAGTAATTGGGGTTGGGGAGATGACATCGAACCATTTAAAGACGTAATAATACCCTTACCACCTAAAGAGGCTAAAGCATTATTCCTTAAAAGGTTTATTGAGTTATTTCCTATTGAAGCTAAAAGAGAAGGTTTGATATGAAAGCATACGTCCAATCACAACATGGTCAATGGTTAAATGATAATTGTTATACTGTATGGTATGGCTTAACAAGAATGGGGTACAATGTACACCCATTTTCTATGGATAACTTACCTGATGATATGGATAAAACAATTTTTACTCATGGTGGTATTAATACCATTAGAAAAGTGTTTGATAAAATAGGTACCACTCAACCACCAATCCATAATCCGCATGAACATTTACCTGAATTTTGTAATCGAGAATTTGTTTCAATAACAATGGGTCAAGTTAAAACTCTTGATAAATTTCCTTATTTTATTAAACCAGAAGTTGACCATAAATTATTTACGGGGTTTGTAGTTAACAATTGGTTAGATAAAAATAAATTAAAACAATATCCAGATGATACAAAAGTTTTAGTTAGTGAAGTTATTGATATAGTTTCTGAATATCGATGTTTTGTTAATAGAAGAACTTTAGTTGGTAGTAAGAATTATACAGGTGATTTTACCAAAAATATCGATTATGATGTTGTAACAAAAGCAATCGAGGTATACAAGCTTCAACCTATATCATATTCATTAGATTTTGCATTAACTAAAAAAGGGGAAACCCTTTTGATTGAAATAAACGATGGTTTTGCTTTAGGTTCATATGGACTTAACCCAATCACATATACTAAAATGATGATGGATAGGTGGAGTCAAATAACGAATAGTTAATGGTATTGGTTGATACTGCAAGAAAAGACGGTTATTGTCATATGGTGGCTTCTTCTATTGAAGAGCTGCATGAATTTGCAGAATCAATTGGTGTTAAAAGATGTTGGTATTGTAATAAGAGAGGAAAAAAAAGACCTCATTATGACATCAAAGGTGAACAAATTCAAAAAGCTTTAGATGCTGGTGCCGAATTGGTACCTAGACAACAGTTAAGAAAATTTTTAAAAAAATATTATGAGTAAATCATTAAATAAACTACTTTTTGATATGTGGATGAATAATAATCACCCACATTTCCACGCTATTTTAGGGTTAATAATAATCTTACTTATGTTAATTGGAGTTGTTAGTTTAATTTTAGCATTCTTTAATATTGAATGGTGGTGGAAACTATTATTATTATCAATAGGGTTATTTATTTTCGTTAAAGTAATAGGGAAAGCAATTCTATTACATTACGTTGATGAGTACAAATCAAAAAAATAGATTAATTTACTTCAGCTTCAGTTTTTCTTTTTAATCTAATAATTTTTATTAAAAACACGTATTTTATCTTAAAATTCAATATTTATTATAAATACGTGTTTTTATGAAAACCAAATTAATAATTACTGAAGCACAATATAAAAAATTATTCACTATATTAGTAGAAAGTTCAGGTGAAAGAGCTGAATTTGAAGACTTATTTAAATTCATTGCCAATGACCCACAAAAAGGTGCTATATCCACAGTTTATTACACTAGCCCAGTTGCTATGAATAAAGGTGGTAGAGGGGGTACGGAAATCAACCCATATTACGGTAAGATATTTAAAAATTCTGCATTTAATTTTAGATGGGAAGACACTTAT
>Ga0307380_10011401_pt1 | contig 11136 bp, 12 predicted proteins | sample UN3MG_FD_202239 | JGI IMG/M metagenome (GOLD analysis project Ga0307380, IMG submission 202239) | Soil microbial communities from Risofladan, Vaasa, Finland - UN-3 | ecosystem: Environmental > Terrestrial > Soil > Coastal area > Acid sulfate soil | place: Finland: Risofladan, Vaasa | collected... | reverse complement strand
GATATCGTCGGAGGTCACGTTCCGATGGTATCGATGCCAGTCTCTCATCGGCTTGATGAGTTTACAGACTTAGTTGTTAAAGCTTTGTCCGATAAGTCTTTTCAAGACGAATGGAAGCAAAAAGGCTCCGTTTTCGCTCAAAAGATGACTTGGGCTGAGTCTGCTATCAATCTTGAAGCGATCATAAATGAAAACTTACCTGGAAAATCATGACTCGTCTTCAAACAAAAATATGACCTCTGCTGTCGATTGCACGACCGAATCTTTTGTCTGAGTTATTCCGCTCGCTTTTATGAGATCTTGAATAGCCGGTTCTCCTGTTTTTATTATTTGAAGGAATAAACCTGACCGAATGGTGATTACCGGTATTCGTAACTCAGTTCTGTTTGGTACGTACTTTATATAACTATCATGCCCTTTCGGGAAATCTTCATTCGGTATGAAGTGAAAACACACTTCCATTAATCTGTCTAAGGCGATCTTTTGACCTGAATATTTTTGCCTTTTGATCGAATCTACGACAGCCAGATGTGCTTTACGACATGCAAACTGCACCTTTTTTGGTGCATCAATGACTCTGGTTGTCCAACCGTTATCGGTGAAAGTTTTACGTTCCCCGTCAGGGAACATTGGACGTAATACTGCTAAGACAGCATATGTTAATGCTATCAGTATGACCGCCCCGACGATCCAGAAGTTCATCTTATCCTACATAGTAGGATTTAAAAAGACTTGAATATCTATGAAAAGGCCACTATCTTAAGCCAGTCAGGGTGCTCTGTTGACCTAGTTGCGTGATCCCTTCTTGGTGAACCGAGTCTCTTTAGAACAGCCCCGTGAATGAACCCGGATCTGGACTGATTTGAAGCTTTGAAGTCCTTCGCTTCTTTTACTATCTCGCGATACTTATCGAGACTTGCCGGAGTCTGATTTATGACTGAAATATCTGTGGCTTTATCTTTAATTAGTCTGGAAAGTTCTGCATACCTTTCCTCAAGAGGAGCTAAACTCATATCTCGCGCACCAGATTTGATAACATCCCAAAGAGTCAAATTGCACTGAACAGTTCGATTATGTCTCCAGGAACCCCGCTTTGTTGGGGTCCAGATCTCTCCGTCAAGGACTGTCCCGTCCGGTAAATTTAACATGTGAATTTGATCCCGTAGGTTGTCCGGCATGTCGATGCGCCTACGTTCCCTTGTCCATAGTTCGGTTCCACGGCCAGTGATCATAATCACCCTCCAGCCATCGACCTTCTTCTCCATTATATACTTAGATGGGTCGATGGAAGAGAAGATTGATTCGGATACTCGAACCGGCTTAAAAGGGTACTTCCACCATAATGATGGTGTCTGAGTTGTCTGTGTCATGTTTATGGTACGACGCATTTTTGGAAATTTACAGATGAACCTTTTGTCGGCAACTATAGGCATGGATCATATCCGTATAGCCGCTCGCATATCTGCCGGATTGTCCCAACCGCTCTCAGAGCGGCCGGATTATGGCACTCGCCAAATGGTATCTCAGGATGATGAAAAGTCAGACATCCCATTCTTGAACGGGAAACTCTATAGCCCGTCTTCACTCAAGGATGATATGCCTCTTACTGAGAAGCAGAGTCAAGAAGCGTATGATGCTGGCTATGAAGCAGCTTCAAAAGCCCATTCGCAAGGACGTCCATTTTATGATCCTACGGACGCTTTTCTATGGGCTTCGAAGAATGATGATCGAGTCCCAAAAGTTACAGAGGATGATCAGTCTTTCTGGGAATGGGATTACTGGGTCAGGAAGGGCGCAGAAGATTTTAACAAGAGCAATAACATCAAGGCCCCATGGTTATCAGACGATGATGATATTCATTTAGGTAGTGATCAACTCACGTCAGGAATGCAAGAACAGGGTGTTGTTCGTAAAACTCCTGGTAAAGGTTATTGCGTCAAGTCTGAAGATAACTCTGATTGGAGTGGTGGATGTTATCCAACCAAGGGCGAAGCAAAGAAACGACTAAATCAAGTTGAATATTTTAAACATAAGGGTTCTTCTGATCGTATTCCTGGCGATAAAATTGACATAGGAAAAATTGCTAGTCGGATTGCATCCGCATCCCGCCAGTCCACTTCTCATGATGACGCTTCAGAGAGCGTATCGAAAACAGTCGCCATAGAACAGAACCCGATCTCTGTCACTATCAAAGAATTTGAATGGGACCATGGCGATAAACGTAGTTTCGGTAGTTTTCGTATTGTAGCTGACACTCCGCATGGCGAATTGGTTGGTCGTGGAAGTATCGACTCAAACAATGATGCGGATGAAGAAACCTGGACTCTTGGTGGAAAGCCGATTTCAGTAAAAAGCCCAAATCTTGGAATACCTCATTATTATGCTGGTAATGATGAGATGGCACGATTTGAGAAAACTAAAGATACGGAAATTCCGGAAATTTTGTCTGACTGGATTGTTAGACACTATGGTCCAGTTTGATAATGGATTTGTCAGAATCTTCGTATAAGCTCTGGTAAAGTTTTTCATGTCAGTCACATTTAGAAGAGGTCAAGAAATCGGTAGAACTGATCTATCCATATTTACGAAATCGCGTGATGGTCGACCTAAGAACGCCGCAGAAATTTTCTATTCCATATATGATTTTACAACCAATTGCGAAGTTTTACTTCCACCAGCAAATCGCGTTCCGATAAACGCTGCAACTGGTGAATACTACGCAAACTTCATCGTTCCGATCGATGCTAACATCGGTGAATATAGAGTTCGCTGGTACATGCGTGAGTATTTAAACTCACCTCAAGCACAAGTTGTTCAGAAATTCGCCATTGTTAATGATACGACTCAGGTTATTACGGTTCCTGGAATAACTCCTGTTGAGTTTGATCTCGTTCGTGGTTTGCGAATCATGCTTCGGGATAATAATCCAGCTCGAAATTACCATTTTGCTCCACCTGCTGGTGAGGAAGCGGTTAACCAATTCACTCGAGTTTTTGGTTATATTTGGGAGGACTACGAACTTCTTGAATTTCTTCGTATATCAAATGATTCGATAAGCATGTATCCGCCTCAAACGTTTTACGAAACGCTTGACCAACTCATGCAGCAACATAGGAATTGGCGAACACTTTTACTCACCGGAGCTATGGTTCATGCCATCAACGCTATAGCCTTGAATTGGGTTCTTGAAGAGTTTGGTTACTCAATTGGTGGCGTATCGCTTGACCTCGAGAAGTCTTCTAAATATCAGAGCATGGCGAACGATTCTCAAAATAGATTCCAAGAGTTTATCGTTCAAGCAAAAGACACTGTCAAAGTAATCCGCGGTTTAAAACAATCCCGTTATGGTGTCGGAATACGTTCATCATTCGGCCCTTCAGTGGGTAGAGGCGCACTTACCCCTCGTCGTTTCTTAGGAATCTAGTTCATATCACTGTGATAGTTTCTTTAGCTTGACGGTTTCTTCGTTGCATGTTACGTTTTTCTCGTGAAGACGTGTCGCATTTGCAATATAATTCAGCCGCTTGATGCTTTTTCCCGTACTAAGGGAAACTCAGATGGACTAGATAGTCGTTGTCGGAAATGTAGGGCGTCTGTTTATCAGACGAATAAGCTCGAGGTTCTCGAGAGGGCAAAAGCGAGATATATCGCGAATCCTGATTTGTTCAGGGCTCGTAAACGGGAGTCAAATGCTAAACATACTGATTCAAGGAATGCTAGAAGAAGATCTAGATGGGACCATAAATCTCGTGCTCTACAGAACAACACTCGTCATTCCATTCGATCCAAGTGTTTTGATACTTTAGGTGGTAAGTGTTTAAAATGCGAAATTACTGATTATGATGTGCTTTGCGTTGATCATATTGAAGATGACGGTAAGCAAGAACGCGAATCCGGTGTCGCTTCTATCACTATTTGGCGGAAAGTAATACGAAGTTCTAATCCCGGAAGATATCAACTTTTATGTTTCAATTGTAATTTACGGAAATCAATACTACGCGATCGAATAGGTACTCTTACTAAGAATTATAAGAAATGCGCTACATGTTCTTCGATGAAGGACACCTCTTTTTTCAAGTGCCATTCTAAACACCAGGATGGGCGTTATTACGAGTGTCGTTCTTGTACTAGGAATCGAGTCATTTCATTGAAGGCCGTGGCTATAACCAAGGTCGGGATGAATAAATGTTCTTCATGTGATGAGCATGATCTAATAACTCTCACATTTGATCATGTGAACGAAGATGGACATTTATCTCGTCAGCATGATGGCCTGGGGGAAGTTCTATATCGAAGAGTTATTAATGGGACTGTAGACACAAACCGTTTTCAGGTTCTTTGTTTGAATTGCAATTTAAAAAAACACAAACGTTTTTCTGGTGCTAAGTTATCAGTTTCAGGTTTTGAATCTCTTAAAGAAATTCATTTCATTAATCATTCTGAAATTCTTAATTCAAATACTGCCATAACGGATCCAACTGAGTTTAATTTTAAAGATTCTAAAATTAGTATTACGAATTCCATTCCTGATATGGTCACTTTTTTGCAAAAATGGCATTATTCTGGGTATGGTAGGAGTGGGTCTATTCACATTGTGTGTCATATAAATGGAGAGATAGCTGCGGTGGCAAAGTTTGCCTCTGCCATACGTCAAGAGGTTGTTACATCGTTGGGACTCAAGTATGGAAGCGTGCTTGAGTTAGATCGATTCTGTATAAATCCAAAGTATCAAAAAAAGAACTTCGGTTCTTTTTTTCTTGCAGCGTCTTCGAAAATTGTCAAATCAGTCAGAACTGATTTGACTGCTCTCGTTAGCTTTGCTGACCCTGCACAAGGTCACCAGGGTACTATATATAGAGCTTCTAATTGGACTGAAGCTCCTGGCCGTTTACGAAATGATTATCAATACCAAGATGTTGATGGAAAAATAATCCACAAGAAGACCATTTTCGATTCCGCAAAAGTTCGTGGACTAAAAGAACTTCAGTATGCTTCTAATATAGGACTTATTAAAATCAAAATTCCAGCCAAGCGAAAGTTTGTCTTTCGTTACTAAACGTAATAAGATTTTACTATCAAAGTGATCGTTGATCTAAAGTGGTGTTGGTGATATATTGGGCAATCATTTTACACTTAAACTGTTCATGCTGTTTAAGTAAGAAATATGTTAGTTCAATTCAAACTACCTGAGAACTCTTGGTTTACGTATTACGGATTAGACCCATTCAATGGTAATAAGCCGTCCCATTGTGATGCCTCTGGCACAGTATACCCGAATATTCCATCGGAAAATTCAAACGACTCTATTTCTTTTTTAGTGTCGTCAGATCCTATGCCGTTCCCTATGTTAAACGCTGGGCGTTTGTACATATCGATTGGTCGCCCGCTTTCATTCACTGTTGATCTGATCGGCAATCCGATACCGCCAAGACCGGCAGATTCTACGGATCCGAATTATGACATTTTGTGGGATTTCTTTGAGGTCACTTATATTCCGATCGATGATGATGGCTTGCTCAATTTCAATTTATCGAATGTGCAAAGCGCTGGTTTGCCGTTGTCGTTTTATTCTTCTGGACTTGAGCCGAGTACGAGACAACCTGTTGATTACTCTCGAGGGTGGGCGATAGGTGGTTATAGTAAGTTTTTAACATCCATCCACGATAATATTTATTTTGGTGATCTCATACTCCCTGGATCTTCTCGAGTGCTCGCTCCGGGTACCGCTATCACGGCGTTTACACAAAAAGTTATTCCGACCCCGTTGTTTAGTTCAAACTATTTAGATAATTATATTGCTCAGGTGTGGGACAAATTCAAGGATGTTGACCTAACATTTATTGGTGATCCTCCACCTAACTCTAATAACTTTGTGAACTGGATTGGTTGTGTTCACGATGGTCATTTCACATTCGTCACGAACGATCTTGACCTTGAACCGATCGTTTTAAGTCAACCAACCACCGCTGATTTGTTTGAGAATAACTTCTTGTTTTGCATATCCGGAAAAGGAGAACCTGGTTCTCTTCAAGAAAATTATGCTAATCAGTTATTCGGCACGCTCTGCGCCGCGTTTAATCGTTCTGTGATGTTGACCACGACCATTCTTGCTAATTCTCCCGATTGTGAGTGGTGCAAGTCTAAAGACGCTTTTTATAAAGATGAAACTACGAATCATTATTCTAAAGAGATTCACGCTAACTGCCTTGATGGATTAGCGTACGCCTTTCAAAGTGATGATCATTGTGGTGTAAGTAGTTACATTTCACTGATTAATCCTGAGCTGTTAACGATTTTCTGGTCTGATGTGAACGATCTGTGAAGAGGATTTATGACTACTGGACCCACACCTGAACAAATCGCGCAAGTTCAATCGAACCTCAAGAACATGCAAGCGTTCAATGACTTCGTTTATAACCAAGGAGGAGGTTCTCGTATTTTGAACGCCTACTTATCATTATCTGAACCTGATCCGTCTGATCCCGGTCTCAATATCGGATTAAATATAATCGAGGGAGCTTTTTGGGCCATCGGCGGGATGTTTGGGCCTGTTGGTAACTTCACAGCGTCATTTTTGTCAGGAATGTTATCTTGGTGGGCAAACTCAGAAAATACTCCTCCAAATCTGAATACGACATTTGCAAGCTTGTCTATTCGTACCCAACAAACCTCTTTGGCAGTTGATACCCAACTTGCTGTCTATTATCAAGATGTTGTCACTCATTGGAATGATCAGTTTACGTACAATGGCCAAACCGTCACACTCGGAGATTTGGCTAATTATCAATTTCCAGCTGAAACAGATCCAGATTTTGAGAAGATGGCTACAGCTTCTATTTTCGCATTAGATCAGACGATCTGGACATACGCGCTAAAGGCGAACTTTGTTATTACGCTGTATGAATTATCAAGTGGTCCAAATATTTTCCCCGGCGACCAAGGTGATCCGCCTGTTTCTTGGGATGAAATGTTCATAAAGCAGAACCCGTCATACTATAATACATGGGACTGGCACGCCTCTGAAGGGTGCGGTGATACGTCAGGTTGGTTAATAAACGAGTATAACATTGGAACAGGAGCTGGTGTTTTCACTGATGGTGCAATGTCGAATGATGCTTGTGCCTATTTGTTCATTGACTCATATAATGGAGTGGTCATTAACGCGAACGGTTTGTTTTCTCGCAAAACGGTGTTTACCGGTTTGGGTCTTCGAACTGATACACATGTTTGTTCGAATATTAGTTCTGGGATCGGTGAAATATCGTTTGAATATAAGAAAGCAATGGTTAAAGGCCAAACGCTTGGTAAACTGATTGAACGGGTAGGGCGTTCAGAAATCGAACGTATGATTATTGAAAAGGTGCATTCTGACTCAGTGTTTGCTAGAAATGTGTCAGTGCGCCCTCGTCAGACTTTAGAAGAATTTCTCGGAGTCAAGATTCCGGAGACAGTTTCCATTGGAATCATCCTTGAAAACGCCGGAACTTTTGCTCTTGTTGTCCCGTCTAAGCCAGAACCCTGCGTTTGATGAACAAAAATAATATAATTCGTATTGCTGCTCGTGTATCGGTACCTGAGTTATGCCCTGTATGTAAATCGATCATGTTATATGATGATGGGAGAGACTCATATATTTGTGATTGTGGATTTGTTGGAAATAACGGACCGGAATCGTCATTTGAAAGTATCGCCTCCAGAATTGCTTCTGTCAATAAAATGAATTGCTCGGTTGAAATATCCCTCTCTGTTGATCTTAACGGGAATGTATCTGAAGGAGTTCTTTCTAAGAAAATTAAGTCAGAGATACTTTCTTCAATAGAGTCCGCCATAACCATAACAGCTAAAGAATTTCAGCTAGAAGCTTCTAATATTAGTGTTAAACCCCCTGTTATTAAAATAACTAACGTATCTTAATGAACCGCTGTTGTGTTTGGTAAGGTGTATCTATGGAACAACATCGCATTATTCTCCAAGATGCAGTGGTAGAGAAGATCGCTCATTTTGATAAATCTATCTCTCACTGGAGCACAGAACTTGTGCTCATGGATCTTAAACGTAAATCATTGTTCGAGAATATTGATACCCTATATCAAGGTCGACAAGAGATTCTCGATAGTGTTATTAAAGAATCTGGCATTAACCCGGAACAAGTCGTTCAAGTGAAGGTAATAAACGACAAAGACGGGAAGACTGAAATGGCCATCCTAACTAAACCAGTTGCACCGGCTCCTGGAAGTATGGTAAATGCACCAGAACCCGGGAAACAGGTGGATACGGCTGGAGGAGTTAGTCCTTAGATAAGGCGCGTCGTGGCTTCAGGCCCTAATTGACTGGTAGAGGAAATGCCCTCACCGCCAGATAGACCTGTACACATACTCGAGCAGAACAGCCCGAAGTTTCCACTCCCTCCTTTGAACATATCGTGTGCCTCTGGTTTTGAGAAGCAGACACTTGATCTGAGATGGACCCTTCCATCAGACATATCCAATAACACCAAATTCAATATAATTGGTGTTAATATATATCGAAGTTTTGATTCTGAATTTGGACCATTTTATAGACTGAATGCTGTCCCCGTCGGGTCTACCTTTTATCGTGATAGAACCAGAACGGTTTTAGCTCTTCAAGAAGATGTGTCTCGCTCTTTCTCTACTAGAGGCGACACCGATCCTAATGGTATATGGTCTTTCTGTGTAAAGAACTCACCTATCGTTATATATCCGGCTCCCGGTGTTCCTGAAATCACGAATTTGAATGTGTATGTTACAGTTAATGGAGTACCTGCTTTCGTAGAACACATAAACTCACCCGAGGGTGAAGTTGAACTTCGAAATTATCCAAGTTTTGATGTGGCATCTCAAAAATTGATTCCGCCAGTTCTTCCATCATCTTCGTCAGATATAGTTCTTGCAACATATCGTTATACTGCAAATGAAGTTGTTACTTCTCTTGCTTCTCGTGTTTTCTATCGAATTGCGACCGTAGCTCGCGATGAGTGTACTGGTCTACTTTTTGAAACTCCGCTCGATCGAGCAGCTCAAACAAATAATAACGAAATTGAAAAACTCGATTGGATATGGAGAGAAGCTGTTCGTCGGAATCGATTTTTGCTCATTCAGGGTGGAGAACGAGTAAAAGCATTTATCAGAAAGTCTGTCGGACCAAAGTGTGGATGTTATTCCGAGTCAAATAAACAACCAGCAAATGACTGCATTGTTTGTTTTGGAACCGGTGTCCTTGGTGGTTACGATGGTCCGTATGATATCATACTGGCTCCGGATGATGGACAGAAATCTATTTCTCAAAGTAATCGTGGAAGAGCGTTTACTCATCCATATGATACATGGACTAGCCCAAGTCCTCAGTTATCACAACGTGACTTCATCGTGAAATTGAACGGTGATAGGTATGGAGTTGGTCCGGTTAGGTCTCCGACTAGTAGAGGTATGCAACTTCAGCAATTTTTTTCAGTATCTCACCTTGACGAAGGGGATGTTAGATATAAAGTTCCTGTTCTTGATGCAGCTCGCCTATCTGCTCCGGAGACGCGGTGGATCGTTCCGGGGAAGGGTGGTTCTACTCCGATGATGACGGAACGTGAGTCTGTTCCGAATGAGCGCGAATTTCGCGGCAATACTGTTGTTTTTGAGAATACAAATAACCGTTAGCTTTTATGGTAGATATTTCGACATCTCTAGTTGCTCAACTAGAAAGATCTGTTGATGCGGTTTTAGATATCATCGCGAAAGATGGACTGCAACTTTTGCAGTCCATCTTACGTGAAGAATTTGGAAAATCTGAGCATCTAAAAAATTATGAAATATTTGCTCATGTTAGTGATGGTGAAATTGAATATGAAATAGCATTATCGCCTGAATCCGTTGAAGAAACGGATCAATCTGAAGAAGTTACAGAGATTAGAAAAGAAGCCATGGAGGCTTTTGACAAAAAACACGAAGAAGCCATTGTAAAAACATTCGGGGTATCAGAAGATAATCAAGTTTATAGAATATCGAGCTTACGTGATAAACGTAAAAAATCCCAAGATACGAAAAAATCATCTCATGATACTAAGAAAAAATCACGAAGCATAAATCGTGGATCTAAAGCTCGTGAATTTGAACATAAAGCTTATGCTTCTGCTCCTCGTAGTTCCGGAGCTCCAAGATCCATGGAAGTTGGTAAATCTGGGAAACTAAAAATAAATTTTACTAGGAAATTAAGAAATACGAGGTCAGGTGTTCAATATCCGAATAAAGATTTTGAAGGAATCATGAAAAAATTTGTTGATGGTATGCAAACCATTATTGCTGAAGAGTTTATACCTGGACTTGAAAAAATAATGTCAAGGTATTTCGTATGAGTATTCTATCTTATAAGATCTTAAACTTGTTGAATACAAGTGTCAACATAGAAGATCTTGGTATAACTCTCCAATCACGTGGAGGCCAAGACGGGTCTTGTGTCATTAGTTCAGATTCGTATGTCAGGTCTGCAAGTTTAAGAGATCTTTTAAACAAGAGAATACTATCAGCTCAACCAATATATAATACGATCACTGTTCGTCATGTATCGTCATCCGCTCCTCAAGTTCCTCAAAATACTCCAGTTTCTGAAGATACTCAGAATGACTCCAATATACTATCTCTTCAAAATGAGATCCGGGCTATGAATTCCAGATTTGATGAGATATTGACCGTACTTCGAACGGCTCCCCCGACCGCATCTCCTGTATATGTTCAAATGCCTATTCAAACCGCACATCCGGGACAACATAATTATACGTCATCTCAACCCGATGATCCAATATTCATTCCATCTAGTATAGTACCGAAGGGTGCTGATGTTCACATTAGCTCCAATGAAGAAAGTTCTCCAGTTGAAGATTTTGAAGATTCTCTTGCAGCCCTGAAAGCCGCTCGAAAGAAAAAAGTATGACTGATACAAAAAATCCGCCCGGGTGCTCTATAGACTGCGGTACTATGAATTTTGTCGCAGCCCGTCGTGTTGATGGGAAAGTTGTTACACGCAGAATTCGTGATGCTTTCATCGATCTTCCGATGGAACATAAACGAATGTTGAAACTTGCGAATACTAGTTTTGCAGAGTTGGATGGTAAATTAATAGTCGTAGGCG
>Ga0307380_10011400_pt1 | contig 11136 bp, 10 predicted proteins | sample UN3MG_FD_202239 | JGI IMG/M metagenome (GOLD analysis project Ga0307380, IMG submission 202239) | Soil microbial communities from Risofladan, Vaasa, Finland - UN-3 | ecosystem: Environmental > Terrestrial > Soil > Coastal area > Acid sulfate soil | place: Finland: Risofladan, Vaasa | collected... | reverse complement strand
CGACTTGATCAGCTTAAGAAGATGTTCGAGGTTTGCAGGAAGTACTCCATACCCGGCGCCTTCTTGCTCATACCCGGTGAAGAGGCAAACGCATGGTTTGGCGGGCACAATATGTATTTTACAGTCAGAGATGCGGCATTGGCTGAATAGCACGTTGAGCTCTTGCGCTCTTCCGATAGCCCTTCACAGGACCAGTGACAGTCGGAAGGCGGTTTTGGTGAGGAGAGCGGGAACCCTGGCTTACCGCTTACTCATCTACTTTATTCAGGAAATCCTGGCTGAAAGCTGTTGACCTTGGTGCATTTCCGGCCTTAGACTTGATGGATGCAGGACCTGCAGTTCTTGAAAGGAGAGAAAATGAAAAAGTCGGAGATATGTTTACTGATAATAGCGACTGGCATTCTACTCGGTCGGCCTACTGTCTCGGGGGCAACACAGGCACAATCGATTTTTGAGAAGATCAGCGTGACGCACGGAATTTGCGTGGTGCTGGGCGATTCGAGCGGCGAGCTTGCTGTAGAAATGGCGAGGGACAGCAAGCTGCTGATATACGTACAGTTGCCACAGGCGAAAGATGTGGAAAAGGCGCGTAAGGTCGCCAATGATGCGGGCTTCTATGGTACGCGCATCTTTGTGGACCAGGGATCGCTAAAGAAACTGCACTTGGCTGATAACGTAGCCGATGCTGTTGTTGTAGTGGGCGGGGCGAAGAATGTCCCGAGAGCCGAGGTGCTGCGGGTGCTGCGACCCCAGGGAAAGGCGTTGCTCGGACAGGAGGTTCTGACCAAGCCGTCTCCCCAAGGAGTGGACGGCTGGAGCCATCCCTATCATGGCCCGGACAACAATCCGCAATCGACCGATCAACTCGCCCGTGCCCCCTACCTGACACAGTTCCTTGCCGAGCCATGGTACTGCCCGATGCCGGAAGTGACGGTCGCTTCGGGCGGCCGCATCTTCAAGGCCTTCGGCAGCCGAGCGTTCAGACGACCCCAGTGGCCCATGCTGAACACACTCATAGCTATCAACGGCTACAACGGGACTATCGTCTGGAAGCGGCATCTGGATCCGGACTTCATGATTCATCGCAACACGATGATCGCGACCCCGGATACGCTCTATCTGGCCGATGCCGTCTCGTGTAAGCTTTTCGACGCGGCCACCGGCGAGTTGAAGGACGAGATCAAGGTGTCGGCGGAACTGAGCGATGGGGCGGTATGGAAGTGGATGGCACTAAAGCACGGCACGCTCTATGCCTTGGTGGGTGAAAAGGAAGCCCCGGGTGATGCACTCCGAGGAACGGCATTTCGCGGGGCTGGTTGGCCCTGGTGGGAGATCCCTGAGTACGCATGGGGTTTTGGCCGCACGATTCTGGCCATTGATCCGACCACTAAGAAGATCCTCTGGCACCACCGGGAGCGCGAGCCACTCGACACTCGGGCGATGTGCATGAATGAGGAACAGATCTACTTCTACAGCCCTGGCAAGTTTCTCGGTTGTCTTGATGCCAAGACCGGGCAACCGGTTTGGAGGACAAAAGATGCCGATGTGGTAGAGGTAATCGCCAACCAGCGTCCGGCCCAGCGGGCCGTTTGGGGCTTCGCCTCAACGGCCTATGCCAAATGCAGTGAGGATGCGATCTATTTCGCCGGACCACAACAGACAAAGCTGGTAGCCGTCTCCACTCGTGATGGAAGCCTTCTCTGGCAGTATCCACAGGAGGGGAACTTCCAGCTCGTGCTGCGGGACGACGCGTTGTATGCCATGGGATCGAACCATCCCAGTCAGATATTGCAGCCTCTTACTGGAGAGAAACTGCTTGAACTACCCAACCGGGCAGCCTGTACCCGCGCTACAGGCAGCGTGGATCGGGTCTTTGTCCGCGGATTCGGCACACGATGCTGGGATGTGGCTGCCGGGAAGTGGCTTCATATCTCACCCATGCGTCCGGCCTGCCACGATGGGGTCGTCATCGCCGGGGGACATCTTTATTGGGGCCCCTGGATGTGTGGCTGCAATCTTTCCTTGATAGGAGTGATTTGCCTTGGACCTGCCGGAGATTTTGATTTTGCCCCAAAGGCTACGGAGGTCGAAAGGCTTGAGAGAGTGGCTGATGATCCAGCCAAAGTTACACTACTATCACAGACGGCGGACGATTGGCCGACCTACCGCCGAGACAACATACGAAGTACCCGTTCGAACCTGAGCGTCCCCTCGGAAGTCGTGCTGGAATGGCAGTATGTGCCCGACGTGCCAAATACGTGCACTGCACCGGTGTCGGTCGGCGGTCTGGTTTTCGTGGGGGGATCGGACGGGATCGTCCGGGCATTGGATGCGGCAGATGGAAAGCCGAAGTGGACGGCCTTCACCGGAGGGATCATTCGAATTGCGCCTGCGGTTGCCTCTGGCAGGGTATTGGCAGGCTCGGGCGACGGGTGGGTCTACGCATTCGAGGCAACCAGCGGTGGTCTGTTGTGGCGTTTCCGCGCTGCTCCGGTCGAGCGGAAGATTCCTGTCTACGGCATGCTCAGTTCCAACTGGCCCGTGGCGAGCGGAGTAGTAGTCGAAGACGGTGTTGCCTATGCAGCAGCCGGCATTGCAAACTACGACGGCACTCATGTTTATGCGTTGGATGCAGCCTCTGGCAACATCCGTTGGCAAAACAGCACCTCAGGACTCACAGCCGGAGGACAGGGTGCCGGTGTCAGCGTGCAAGGAGACCTGCTGGTTCACGAGAACAAACTGTATCTGGCGGGTGGCAACCGGATCCCACTGGCTTCTTACGATCTCGGCGACGGGACGTTCAAGCCCGTGCAGACTCCAAAGCTCGGCACAGACCCCAGAGGCCCCCGCGGCCACGACTTGTTTCTCCGCAAGGACGGGTCTATTGTTGTCTCCGGGCAATTGCCGTGGTACACACGTGCCGAAGACATCCACTATATCGACCACGCCGAGCTGGAGTGCCCCACGGGTACGATCACCGTCACGACCGCCGGCTTGGCACTATTGCCCTCCATTCGAAGCGAGGGGGCCAAGTACAGGCCACTCTGGACAGGCAAGCCGTTCCAGGAAAATGTGGCAGTGGCGGTGGGCCAAAACGGTGTGATTGTGGCTGGGACGAACCGTTCCTTTGTGGAGCCCAAAGTCTCTCCCGAGGAAGCCTACGGAATTGCCGCGCTGGACATTAACAGTGGCAAACTACTCTGGCGGCATTCCCTGCCTGCCGGAGCGGTTCGTTGGGGTTTGGCAATCGACCGCCTGGGTCGCACGTTGGTCGCATTACAGGATGGGCGCGTTCTCTGCTATGGACCTGCGAGGTAAGGTGCAAGAATTCATCCCAGCATAATCATCAAGCGCGTGCTTGGGCTCAATTATGCGATCGAGCGATTGATGAATACGTTCACGATGATAATACGCACTGTATTGCCCAAGAACATATTCAAGCTGATCCACAGATGACAGAATCAACTGATTCAAACATTCGGATTTGATGGATTTAACAAAGCGTTCCGCGTAGCAATTCAAATCGGGACTTCACATTTTGCCATTTTTGTATCTGTTCAGCTTTTTTTTTATAGATGCCACGGACTGCGCATCGGCCGGGTTAGCATTCGGCTGGCTTCCGGATCGTTCACAAAGTCTTCCTTTTCAGGGTCCCAATGCAGCGTGCGGCCCAGACGCGTGCAGATATCCGTCAAGTGACACACCGTATCTGAACGAACAGCTACATCGATGGGACAAATCGTTTTCTCTCTGGTCTTGACCGCATCGAGGAAGTTCCGCTCATGGGCCTTACTTTCAATAAGATGAATCTCGTCCGGCGCAATCACCGATGTTAGCAGCGACTCCGGCTCAGCCCAAATGCCGCTGCGACTAACATGCACCCAGCCTTCGGTTCCTTGAAAGGTCACACCCTGCTTGTGTTGCTTGTTGTCCATATATATCATCGTAACGCCGTCCGCATAGGTATGCCTGACTTTCCAGCTAATGGCACAGTCCGCAAGCCCATCCTCTGGGAACACGGCGGCCCCTTCGATTTCGACAGGGCCGGTATCATCGGTACCGTGACCCCACTGGGCTATATCCACATGGTGGACGCCCCAGTATCCACCTATGCCGCCCAGGCAATAATCGGAGATGTGATACCAGATCGACCAGCTCTCTTTCTTTGTCCAGGGCCGGCAGCGCTGATAGGTGTATGGTGCCCACGGGGCAGGCCCGAGCCACATATTATAGTCCAAGCCATCCGGCACCGCTTGGGTCGGTTGATTTGGGAAGGCAAAATCGTGAGGTACGCCCACCAAGACAGTGTGCAGCCGGCCGATTCGCCCGTTGCGAACCAATTCACAGCCAAAACGGAAATTCCGATCGGAACGCTGCTGGGTGCCCCACTGGAAAACGGTGCCATATGTGTAACATGCCTCACGAAGGACCTTGTCCCAAGCGACACTCAAACCCAGCGCCTTCTCGGTGTACATGTCCTTGCCATTCCTCGCGGCCTCCAGAGAAACCAGGACGTGCCAGTGATCGGGTGTGGCAATACAGACTGCGTCAATGTCCTTGCGCTGACAGACCTCACGGAAGTCGCTATGGGTGGCGCAATCTTTATTTCCGTAGTGTTGGTCGACAGTACTCTTTGCGTTTTGGCGCTGGCTTTCATAGACGTCGCAAACGACTGCAACCTGGACATCCTGGTGGCCCAGGAATCCTCGCATCAGACTGGTCCCCCGATTTCCCAGCCCAATGCACCCCATCACGATGCGGTCGCTCGCCGCTATACTTCCAGCCTTGCCTAACGCTGATGAGGACACAAAATATGGAAATGCTGCCGCTCCCGCCGTGAAGGCTGTCGCCTTCTTCAAGAATCTACGGCGATCAATGTTTCTTTCTTGTGACATCGACGAATTACTCCGAAATATTTGCCTATCATTCACGCTATCCGTTGGATTTCGTCCACAGGGAGCTGACAAGATTCACGGTCCGATCAACGAGGAGATGTCCGCCCTCCGGGCCGGCCTGCAAAGTCAAATTAGATCAGCAGAATCGTCGGGTATCCAACCAGTGCTGCCATCCAACAGTCGTATCTGGAACCACCCGGGGCGCCGTTCCAGCAGGTCGAATTCTGTCCCGGCGTGAAGCGGCTCCTTAAAGCTCTTAGGGTAGTTGGGGCCGTCGCCTTGTCGGGCGGTAACCTCGTCGGCTAAAATGACCCCGCAGGCGGTTCGAGACTGGCTCCGGGCTTCAAGAATAACCGATGCAAGGAAACAAACTGTCAGGAACGCGGCGATGGCTGTCGTCACGACCCACGGAGCGGATTTTCCGTACCATATCATTACCATAAGACTAACCGATGCAATACCGAAGCAGATGCAAACGATCAGGAATCTCGTCCTCATACCGCGATCATAATGCCAAAAGAACAGCGTCTCAAACACTCGCTCTTCAGCTCGGACAGCATTGTTGGCTTCTGCAGGTTCGAGTCTTTTTGCTTGGAACCCTGCTGAAAATACGAATTGCCGAGATTGTACTTGGCCTTCGCGACCAGGTTCATGTCTTTACTCTCGGCGGCCACCTCCCTGTACAAATCGATGGCTGCGCCCAGGTCGTCCAGCCTGTAGTAGCTGTTGGCCTTGTTGAATTTGGGTTCCAGCACTTGGGGCGCATCCACAAGAGCCTGATCATATTTGTTGATTGCTTCGTTGAAGTTCCCCTGCTTGTACAGCGCGTTGCCCTGCGAGGTGGTTACCCCGGCTGAATCGGCCAAAGCGGCCTGCGCAGCCATCATGACCAATGCCGCCTGCAAGACTGACTTATATCTTCCTGCGTTCACTTACCAATGCCTCACAAATTAGAAGTATCAGCGCCAATGCGACAAAAATCTGGAACTTTTCATCATACGTGAGCATCGTCATCGATTCAAGCTCCCGTTTCTGGGCAGAGGCAATTAGATTCTCATAGATTTGCCCCAGATCCAGCGTCGTGCCGGGCCCCACCGACAGATATTTTCCGCCGTCGGTGACATAGACAATGTTCCTGAGCAAATCACCGCCCAGTTTGGACCAGACTTCTTCGCCGTTGTATTTCAGGAAAGTCGTCTCGCTGTTCGGTCCCGCAATCGGAATGCGCGAGCCTTCATTCTCGTCACCCAGCCTCTGAAAGGCGGTCCGACGGCCGCTTGACAGGCGCATCTGGGCTTCGTTCTGCCACAATGCCACAGTTCAAACCAATGACGAGCATCACAGCGAAACTGACATGCAGGACCCCTGTATTCATCAACGTCACTCTCCAGTCCTCTATTGAGAGAATTCCACAGGACTCAAATTAGACACAAAGGTTGCCGGAAGTCAGTACGCGTCCCCTCGGCAGCCAAAACCAATCCTTCAGTAATCATATCCCGCCCGACTCCTTCGCAACAACACTTCTCAGAAATATGCTACAGACCGTATATCCTTCCGGGATTCCCCTCCCATATTGCCTTTTGCTCATTGTCTGAAAGCTGCGCGATGAACTCAGCCGCTATGCTTATGACGCTGCCGTATTCCCCCGCCAGCGTACAGACCGGCCAGTCTGACCCTATAGTCAGCCTTTCGGTACCGAATGCTTCAAGCACGACGTCCATGTAGGGTCTGAAACTCTCCACGGTCCAATTGTGCCAGTCGGCCTCCGTGACCATGCCTGATATCTTACAGGACACGTTCCCACATGACGCCAATTTCTTGATATCGCTCTCCCACGGTGACATTTGTCCATCTTTGATATAGGGTTTAGCCATGTGATCCAGGATGAATACCTGATCTGGAAATCTCTGTACCAACTCGATAGTCGCCGCCAGTTGGTGGGGGAAGATCAGAATATCATACACAAGGTCATAGGCCCTCAGCTTGCCGATGCCCCGCATGAAATCCTCCCTGAGGACAAAGCGGGCATCAGGCTCATCCTGCACCACGTGACGGACACCGACCATCTTCGCCCTGTCCTTGAACCGCTCCAGTTGTGCCTCCACCTTGGGGCTTCTGAGGTCAACCCAGCCGACAACGCCGCGGATAAAGTCATGTTCTTCGGCCATGGCTAATAGCGCTTCTGTTTCTTCAACAGACTGGCGCGCCTGTACGGCGATGGTCCCGTCAATGCCATGCTCGTCAAGTAACGGCTTCAGATCGGCAGGAAGCCTGTCTTGAGCGAGTATTTCCATGCCCTTTCGTATCCAGGGGTATTCCTCTTTGCTATACTTCCAGAAATGTTGATGGGTGTCGATCTTCATACTTTCTTCCCTAATAGTCTCCCTTCCCTTCCGGATGCTTGATGAAGTTCATGGTCAGCAAAAGGTTAGCCCAGTTGCGTTGGTCCCCGGTGGCTATCATCAATGCCGTGTCGGGCTCCCGAGCCTTGTCATAGAACTCAAGCCGCTGCAGTTTGGTCAATTTTACGCCGGGCAGCCGTTTCTTGAATTCGGCAAAGACAGGCTGGTCAGCTTCATCAGGGGGAACCATGACAAAGGCTTCTTCAACGGGTATGATGCTGGTCAGCGCCTCAAGTATATCAGTTACCCTGAGCACGTCCGGCATCAAGTTGAGCCATACTTTTTTGGCCGACGCGGGGCTTCCTGTAATATGGGGATAACAGCCATCGGATATCAGTATGCGGGACCCGTGTCCCATCTTCCCTACAGCTTCCAATATTTCAGGATGAATACATTTGGACAATAACATGATGTTTTCCTTTCGTTAGCTTGGATGTTTCTGTTTGTGGACGTTCTTCGAAAAGACCTTTGAACCGCTACGCCAGTGGAAAATACTTCTTGAACGCCCGCATCGTCTGCTCGGCAGCCGCATCAGGGTCCGGCCAGGGAAAGACCTCGGCTGAAGCATATCCCGTATATCCGACGTCCGTCAGGGCCCGGGCGATATCCGTCATATCTGTATGTCCCATGCCAACCGGCCGCCGGTTGCTGTCTGCAAAGTGAAGATGGCCAATATGCCTGGCGTTCGCCCGTATGGCGCCTGCAACGGACTCTTCCTCGATATTCATGTGAAACAGATCTGCCAGCAATACCACGTTTTGGCTATCGAGCGTCTTCAGGAATTCGGCGCCCGCCCCGAGCTGATTAAACATATTCGTCTCATAACGGTTCAGAGGTTCGTAGATCAGGCTTACTCCCTGCTCTTGCGCTAGCGTGCCCAACTCATTCAGTCCTTCAGCCAGCCAGGCGACAGCTCGCGGCCGTTCGGTCCCCGATTCCACGTTTCCCTGCATGGATCCTATAATGGCCGGCGCCCCAAACCTGGCCCCAAATGTGACCATCCGGCTGATGAAGGCAACCGCTTTTTGTCTGACGTGCTTGTCCGGACTGGTCAGGGTCCAGCCATTAAGCACTTTGCCCGCTCCGGTTCCTACCGCAGCAATCTTAATCTTGTTCGCATTGCAAAGCCGTTCCAACTGTTCAGGATCCACCGCATCAGCCGAAGCGGTAAAGAGCTCCACCGCATCAAAACCCAGTTTGGCGGCCTTGGGAATGCTGATATCAGGTCCGTCCCAATATATCCAGGGTCCTGCCTTTATCTCAGGGACTAACGCAATCGTCGCGCATGATTTGATCATTTTTGGGATACCTTATTATCAAGCCTCTGTATCCACCAAGATTTTGGTGACCGGTCCGGGATTTTCCGCCCATTCGGCAAGTGCCTTGCCGGCCTCGTCCAGGGTGACGACCCGGCTGATGACATCATCTACCGGGAATCCACCCTTCTCGAGGTATGCGATGGCAGCCGGAAAGTCAACGTCCTTCTCGCAATTTCTCGAACCGTAGATTTCAATCTCCTTCTTGACGAACATCCCTGTTTCGTATTCTACCGGCTTCTTTGCATAGCCGATGTACACGACCCTTCCGGTATAGGCCACTTCATCCACTGCCGCCCGGTAAGTCTGCGGATTGCCCACAGCTTCTATTATTACATCCGGCCCTTCTCCTTTGGTTATCTCGCTGAGGACCTCATGCAGGTCCGCCTTCCTCGTGTTAATCGTGTGTGCGACCCCCGCTTTGCGTGCAATGTCCATCTTAAAATCATCGATATCAACGGCAATCACCTCGGCTTGCCGCGACACACAAGCCGCCGCAGCCCCCAGTCCGACAATACCGCATCCGATGACGGCCACCTTCTCTCCGGCACAAATCCGTGCGCGATTGACCGCATGGAAGCCGACGGTCAGCGGTTCGACCAGCGCCAGCTCGCGAAGCGACAAGTGTTTCGATGGAAACAGAACCTGCCAGGGAACCGTTATGTATCGGGTCATGGCGCCGGGACGCCTCACGCCCATAGTCCTGTTATCCTGACAGGCATTTGGGCGTCCCTTCTTGCAGGACGTGCAGATCCCGCAGTTCAGATAGGGATATACCGTCACTTTCATGCCGGTTTTCAAGGAACCTGGAACGCCGGTCCCCATCTCCTCAATTACGGCCCCGAGCTCATGACCGAGAACGACGGGATATTCCTGCAATTCAAAAAGCCCCCGAAAACCGTTCAGGTCCCCACCGCAAAACCCGACCCTGCCTACTTTCAACAGGACCTCACCATCCTTGGGATGCGGGCAGTCAATTTCACGAATTTCGGTTTTCCCGGGTTCCGTTAAGTATAGAGCTTTCATGCGCTCCTTTCACTGTCTGACTTGGGAATATTGTTTTCAGGCCTGCCTTCAAACCACATTCTGTTCTTCACGGGATTGCAGATTTCCAGAACTCTTTCCAGCAATCCATCCGGAATCTTGAAGTCCAGGACCTTGATGTTTCTCTCGATATTCTTGAATTTGGACATCCCCACAATAGTTGTGGCAATATCGGGATGGTCAAGGGCATACCGGTTTGCCACATCACCGAGGTTGACTCCATATTCTTCGCACAGAGCAAGAAGTTGGGGCTGAACGTCCTTGACCTCCTGGGGTGAACGGTGCCATTCGGGAATCGGCGAATCGGAAAGGATCCGTTGCAGCAACGGTGAAGCATTTATCAGACCAAACCCCTTTTCTTTGGACATCGGGACCAGCTCGTCATTGATTTCGTCTTCCAGCAAATTGTAATGGGCCCAGGAGAGCACGGTATCCACTTCAACCTCGCGCGCTATGGCCGCAAGGTATCTGACGGGAAGACCTGTAATACCGAAGAATCTGGCTTTCCCCTGTTCCTTTAGTTTCAAAGCTGCGGGAACGGCCTCGTTGAGCACCTGTTCCTTGTCCACGAATTCTACATCATGCAGTTGATAGACATCCACATAGTCGGTCTGTAAACGCTGAAGGGATTCATCAATACTGGTTAGGATCCGATTGTAGCTGAAATCGAACTTATCCACATCATATCGGCCGCATTTGGTGGCCAGAAAAATGCTGTCTCTCCTACCCTTCAATGCCACACCCAAACGCTTTTCCGCCAGCGTCACGCCGTACATGGGGGCTACATCAAAATAGTTGATGCCATGATCGATCGCATAATGAACCGCCCGGATTCCCTCCTGGGGATCAGCCGGATCGAACACGCCACCCAAAGGCGAGGCGCCGTAGCTAAGAATCGAAACCTTCATTCCTGTTTTGCCCAATGTTCGGTATTCCATCTTCTTGTGCTCCAATTAAGTAATCTGAAATCGTCCAGTTTAACCGGCCAAGAATACGCTTTTCTATGTACGACGTCAGTAATCGTACAGAATTCTCTTGAATAATCAAGAACCAGGTTGGTTCTTGAGGACTTTCAGGTTTTGTGGTTGCGTGAGAATCTCGCTTTCAAACCGACCAGGGAATTCTGAGAGACTCGTGGCCTTCGCATAATCACATCTTTTCAAGATGCGCTATTTAAGAGGGATAATTGGATCTATCGGACAGACCTGAACTGGCTAATCAAAGCAATGGTGTTCGCGATACGGGCAGGCGAGATAGGAAAGCTCTCACAACCAGGCGGGGCGCTACGTCGGGCCTGTTCTCAGAGATGTCTGGAGTCTCGCTCAATTGCTCCACCACCCATCCTGCCCCGCGACAGCCGGGAGGCGGTTTGCATATTTGATGCGAGCGACAATCTCCTGGTTTCCTTCTTCTCGACCAGACATGTCCCGTGTATAATGCGGGGTCAATAAACTATGTGTTGAGCAATTTCTACGGAGG
>Ga0307380_10011399_pt1 | contig 11136 bp, 10 predicted proteins | sample UN3MG_FD_202239 | JGI IMG/M metagenome (GOLD analysis project Ga0307380, IMG submission 202239) | Soil microbial communities from Risofladan, Vaasa, Finland - UN-3 | ecosystem: Environmental > Terrestrial > Soil > Coastal area > Acid sulfate soil | place: Finland: Risofladan, Vaasa | collected... | reverse complement strand
GCCTGGGCAAAACATTCAATAATGCCCTTACCCGCGGTAATTGGAACCACTGCCACGGGTGTGGAACTGCTAGCTTCAAATACTTCTTTTTCTGTAGCACCAGCAGCATGGCTGGCAATCCCCCTGAGAGTACAACCTGTTTTGCCTAATAATTCCCTATTGTAATTATCAAGCCCTTTACCTATGTCTATTAGAAGTTCACTGGATAAACGCATCCTTCTTCTACCTTCTTAGCGCTCGCAACCTAACTACAATTTGGTATCGGATCACTATAGACCGATAATCCAAAGTAATCTCTAATATCTTCGATGACCAGGCAACGCCTGTTCCAAGCTTCCTCGCGGCTATCTCCTGTGATTATCAAAGTAGCTACCCACGGTAAATGCCCGGGCGCAAAATCGGTCAAGGCCTCGTCAGCACCAAAGAAATGCTCGTAAAGCTTAAGAGGGTGAGCATTAGCCATAATGTGTTCGCCTGATACTTCCAAAATCCCCGGGGACACCTTTATATGCTCATAAACCACCCCTCTCTCATATTTAACATCGGGTATGGTGGGAATAATGCCTTTAACAAATACATCGTATAAAAGTTCTAACATATTTATACCTGTTGACTGATTAACCACCGTGGGTGTCTGGCTTGGTAGCCGAGCATCTATTTCCAAAACCTTCAGAGTGCCCTTATGAGAAATCACCTCTACATCCATAATGCCATTCAGATTAAGAGCATCTGCAATTGTTATAGCAATTTCTTTGAATTTTTTATTCATCGTGGACGACAGGCCCGCAGGAGCCAGCACCCTCTTACAATCATACTGGCTATCCACTACAATTTCTGTAGATTGGAGGCTCACAAAATTATCTTTTACACCAATAACTTCGAGAGAATAAGAAGGGCCTGCTAAAAACTCCTGAATTACCCAGTTATTCGGTTCTCTTGTTACAAAAGCGGTAAGTTCTTCCATCTTATTTATCCTGCGTACCCCCCTGCTCCCGCTTGAATTGGACGGTTTGACAACAACAGGCAAAGCACATTTAGGCCAGGGTGTGGGTATTGGGACACCAAGTTTGGCAAATAGAAGAGCAGATTCCCTTTTAGAGGAAGAAATTTCATAGGCTTTAGCATCATAAGCCAGTGGTACACTCTCCCTGGCCGCTCTTTCGCTCAAATACTCTAAAGCAACAGGCTCTTCCAGAGCGGGTATAATCAAATCTGCCGCTTTAATAGCTTTGGGTAAATCTAAGGCGTCGCTGGTTACATCTAACTGATAAAAGGCATCGCATAAGCCTGCAGCAGGCACCATAGAGTTTCTATCTACTAGAATCACTTCCCAGCCAGCTTTATGCGCCAGGTAAGTTGCCTCTACACCTTGCAACTTCCCCCCAACGATTACCACTCTCATTTCTGTATCCCATTACAAATCCCTTGTTTAACAAGCTCATCCTTCTCCCTGTGAATCCAATGACCATAGTCCTCCAATGTTGCAGCTCTTAATCCAACTCCCTCTAATAGAGGCAACACACCTTTTACCGTCCGATAACCACCGTCTATATCTAAAGAGGCTTGAGCCACGCCAGCTAACCCCATATGTGCTGGAATCAGGGAGGTAACCACATTCGCCCCAGCTTTCAACCTTTCCTGCAAACCCTCCACACCATCTATATCCAAGGAAGCAGGTATCAACCGATCAGGTAATAAAAGACGCAAGACAGCGATGATTATCATCTCATAAATACGAGGAGGCGATGGCCAACCACTCATAGGGCTGCCTCTTTGAGGGATGAAACTCATAACACGCACCTGATGAGCACCCAGATCCCGCATAGCCTGCATCGAGGCAGCAACATCTATTCGGGACTCGCCTACGCCGGCTAAAATGCCCTCTTCCACCAATAAGCCTAGCTCTCTAGCCAAATATTTTTCCTCAAGGCGAGAATCATAGCTCTGATTGGAGCGCAAACAACGAAATAGTTGCCTATTATGTGTTTCCTGATAACAAGCATACCAATCGATACCTATATCAGCTAAAGCAACTAAAACCTGTTTGGGAACTACCCCAGGAGAAACCATCACAGGCAGACCAGTTTCCGCCTTTACCCTTCCTATTAGCTCCACAAGCGATTTAAATCCGTTATCTTGCAGATAATAAAGTGGGTCTTCCCCCATAGTGAGATCAATTAGATGAACCCCAGACTCGGCTAGTCTCCGCGCTATCTCCATTATTTCGTTTTCAGTTTTTCGATACCGCTGGCACAACTTGTTAGGTGCCCGATAAATACAAAATGCGCACTGGTTCCGACAGTATGTGGAGAAGTATATGAAACCATAAAGGAATATTTTGTCGCCAAAGTACCTCTGCCTTAAGCTTCGCGCCACATGAAAAAGCTGATTTGTCTCCTCTTCTTCTTCCAAGCTAAGCAAAAAAATTGTCTCTTCTTTGGACAGACATTGTCGGTCATACGCTTTTTTAAGCACGTCTTCTAGCTTGAAAGAGAAAAATGTCTTTGCCATGATGTAAAGTATTTTATCATTTCCGACAAACTCTGTTTACCACTTCTCCATCCTCGTCACTTGCTAGTTTAAAAAGCACAATATAGACTTGAATTACACAAGGGTTTAGCTTGTAAGCTGTGGGTAGTGCCAAGATATTGAGGTCCAGCCTCTATCGTTCTTTGGGGCTTTTTCCCCCCAATGTTATAATAGATCCTGAGTCTTCATGGACATCTTAGCCACGCTTAATCCCGCCCAGAGAGAAGCTGTAGAAGCCATCAAAGGACCTGTACTCATCCTGGCTGGACCCGGCAGCGGCAAGACCAAAGTGATTACCCACAGGGTCGCTTATCTGGTTAAACTGTGCGGCGTTAGTCCTCACCACATCATGGCGGTTACCTTCACCAATAAGGCCGCCCGAGAAATGAGAGAGCGACTTGAACAGCTCCTGGGGCAGGAAGTAGAAGCCTTGACTTTAGGCACCTTTCACGCCATTTGTGCTCGAATTCTCCGTCGTGAGGGCAAAGCCATAGGTCTTGACTCAAGCTTCGTTATCTACGATGAAGATGACCAGTTAAGCTTGATGAAACAAGCCATGGAGGAACTGAACCTCGACCCCAAGCAATATGCTCCTCGGGCTCTTCACTCGGCCATCAGCGCTGCTAAGAGCCGCCTCATCAGCCCTGGAGGCTATGCCCAGCGGGTTAGCAGCTATTTTGAGGAGATAGTTCACAGAGTTTATCAACGCTACCAGCAATTGCTCAGCCAGGGTCGGGCGGTGGATTTCGATGACCTGCTGATGAAGACTGTGCAGTTGTTCCAGGACCAGCCCCAAGTTCTTAAAATATACCAGTCAAAGTATGTTCATATTCTTGTTGACGAATTTCAGGACACCAACATCGTCCAGTATATGTTGATGAAGCATCTGGCAGGAAAATACCGGAATCTGTGCGTGGTCGGCGACCCCGACCAATCTATTTATTCCTGGAGATTTGCTGATTTGCGTAATATCCTGAGCTTTGAGAAGGATTACCCCGAAGCCAAAGTGGTGTTTTTAGAGCAGAATTATCGCTCCACCAAGACAATCTTGGAGGTAGCTTCAGACGTCATCTCAGCCAATGTGCAGCGCAAGCCCAAAGAGCTGTGGACAGAAAACGAAGACGGAACACCGGTAACCATTATCGAAAGTTATAATGCCGAGGAGGAAGCACAATCCGTAGTCAACGAAATAGAGAAGCTCACCGTCCAGGAGCAACTACCTCTCAAAGATTGCGCCGTCATGTATCGGGTCAATGCTCAGTCACGAGCCTTAGAGGAAACTTTCCTGAGGTACGGTGTGCCTTATAAACTTATTGGAGGCACGCGTTTTTACCAACGGAGAGAGGTCAAGGATATTATTGCCTACCTCAAACTCATTCATAACCCCCAAGATAATGTTAGCTTGACTCGGATAATAAATGTTCCTGCCAGAGGCATCGGGCCTCGCACTCTCAGCCAGCTTCAATCCTGGGCAAAAGCTCATGATACTTCTCTTTTCGAGGCACTAAAACAGGTGAGCCATCCCGATTCTGTCGGGACGAAGCAAGCCCTTTCCCCACGCATTGTCCAGGCTCTGGCTGGATTTAATGCCCTTATATCTGAACTCACAGCCCAGAGCCATGAGCTAAGCCTTTCTGATCTAGTGAATGAGATACTGAAGCACACTAGATATAGAGAATACATTCTGGACAAGGAGGGTGGAGAGGAAAAATGGGAGAACATAATGGAGCTGAGAAGTGTTGCTGGTGAATATGATGAGCTCGACCCTGAAGAGGCCTTAACTACATTTTTGGAAAAAGTAAGCCTGGTATCGGACATAGATGAACTGGATGAAAAAGCTGACGCTGTGACACTGATCACCTTACATCAAGCTAAAGGATTGGAATTCCCTGCGGTTTTTATTGTTGGTCTGGAGGAAGGAATTCTCCCACACAGGAGATCTTTTGACGACCCGGAAGAGATGGAAGAGGAGCGCCGCCTTTGCTACGTGGGAATAACTAGAGCCAAGAAGCGACTCTACCTGTTACGCAGTTACCGTCGGAGCTTATTTGGCGGCAGCACGGCAAACCCACCGTCGCGCTTTCTCCAGGACATCTCACCCCACCTAATAAGACCAAGAGGTCTGTGGGAAGAGAGCCCAACTCCTGTAGCTAGTCTCGATTTTAATCGGGACTCCCAGCCTTCACCTCAGCCTCTCAACACTCTGACATTAAAGATCGGTGATCATGTCTGCCACAATAAATTTGGCCCCGGCATAGTAATGAATTGCAATCCGACAAGGGATGACCAAGAGTTGACCGTAGCTTTTGAAGAGGTGGGGGTTAAGAAGCTCCTGGCCAGCCTGGCACCCCTGGAAAAAATCGAGAAAGATTTCGATTCTTCCTCATAAACTATTGACAAAATACACGAAACCGGGTAGTGGGTCAATTTGAAATTCCGTTGATTATGGGGGCATACCTGGCGTGGAAGTGAAGGTGATGCGATGTTACTCTGTCGGCCGCCAAAGACGCACCAAGACCACCTCCAGTCCTCTGGCATACCCCCATAATCATTATACCCTCGATAAAGAAGATGTCAATAATTGACATTCGGTAAATAGGTGTTATAAATTCTGGGTACAAAGAAAATGAACACTAGTCAAGCAGGTTTTGACATTGTCTATGAAGGCCCTGCGGTTGCGGATGGCTCTATGAATGTGCGACATTTAGCCCCTGCAATGTTAGCAGTAGGAACATTATTTGAGGCAGCAAATAATATTACCAATGGGCAACGAGCCAAAGTTAATATAAATGTTAAGGCAACATCACCAGGGTCATTTCATATCATGTATGAAGTCATGCAGGCCGCTATGGCTCAAAGCATTGACCCTAGTCTTTTAACAACCGCTGTGCAACTAAAGGAATTACTTATTGGCGGCATTGTTATTACGGGTAGCCTGATTGCTATTATCAAGTGGGTTAATAGGCGAAAGCCTAAACTAAACAAGATTAACGATGCATTATATACTCTGGTAATTGATAACGAAAGTTATGAATTACCACTGGAATTATTACGGCTCTATCAGGATGCTTCAATCCGCCATGCACTTGCTGATATAGTTCACCCAGTGAAAGAGGAAGGGATTGACCGTATTCGGATACTTGATAACAAGCAGCCTATACATGAAATTACTAAGGGTGAAACGAATGCCTTTGATATCCCAGAAATACAAGAGCAATTGCTTGACGAGATACGTACACATGCCTTTTCTATTATTGGACTCTCTTTTAAGGAGGATAATAAATGGAGGCTCACCGATGGAGAAAATACGTTCTCGGTCTATATGAAGGATACAGATTTTCAACGGCGAGTAGACAATAATCAAGAGGCATTTGCAAAGGGTGATATTTTAATTTGTGATTTACGAACTGTTCAATGGCAAGTGGAGGGTGGCATTAAAACTGAATATGAAGTCGTGAAGGTTGTGAACCATAGACCAGCACGACAATTAGTTTTGTTTGAAGATAACGAAGGATCCCCCCATCTAATCAGCTAGACTAATAATTTCTCCAATAGTCCAGATATGATTGCTTATTTTTGCTGCCATTGCTGGTGTTTTGGGATATGGTTTAGTAAGTGTCTTATGTGGCCTAGCAAAGTTGTAATACATGAAGTGTAGAGCTATAGCGTATTCTAGGTTCTCTATCTTCTTTGAGAATGCATTAGTTAGCCTAGTAAATCGTCTCATACTCATTCGCATTGTAAGGTTTTGGCGTTCTACATAGCTTGTTGAAACCTTTCTCATGTCTGGGGAGCCATTGACAGGTTTTGTCTGTGTGCTAGTACACTTTGGCGGGCTATAGTGTCCAAATTTATCCTGTTCAACGCCGTAGTATTTGACTAGCATAGCGTAATCTACATCGTCACCAAAAACATTTCTCACCGCCTCATAATACATTCTGTGTCCATCTGTGGTGAGTTGTACACGATTTGAAAGACGTTCCCTAATATCTTTGAAAAAGGCACATGCACATTCAGGGTTTCGTAAGCCTACAAGCCAGCTTACAACTAGTTTTGTATCGGCATCAATCGCTACAAATGTCCAAACATCGCCATAACCAAATTGCCCCTGTTTATTTGGGGGCACATTCTTTGCCTTTGCATAGCAGAATGACCATATCTCATCACATTCTACCCTTTGGCACGATAGATTCCTTAAATGCTTGTCTTGATACTCAGCACAAGCTTTGCCAACATCACGTAAAAGCCTAATAACTGTGCCCTTTGCCGTATCTGTTATTCTACAAGTGGCACGTATTGAGTTACCATCAACAAGTGCTTTTATCACTTGCGTTCTTCGCTCTAGACTTAACTTGTTCATTGTTCCTCCCCCTTCTACTTGACTATATTATACATGACCGCTCAAGCATTGTCAAGGGGTTTAGGGATAATTAAGGGGAATTATTTTGATATGCGTGATATAATTAGAGAACAAGAACCGAAGACTTTATGGGAGGTGATTATGGATAATGCAGATTCCACCTCTAACGATTTGGGCACGAAGCTGCGGCAACGAATTATAGAATATCTCACAAGTGAAGGTTGGAGAGTCGGGGGCGCAAGGTATCCCCAGGGTACTCAATGGCTAATTGAAGCTAATGATGATGTAGGAAGACCTATTACTATTTATCAGGCATCAATTAAATTAAGAGTAATAGAGCGAATAGTGGTTGTGACTGCTTTAGCATTGGGTGATGAACACCAAGAGAAATATACAGAACTCAGCCTTGAAGATAAGCGTGACTTGATTTATGACTTAAGGCAGCATCTTATACTTCTAGGCGTAGGATATGCAGGGCTTACAGATCCATTAACGAAAATGTTGTTTGAAGACATAATTTATCCAGATGAATTATCCAAGGGGGAATTCCTTAAGTCTGTCAGAAAAATTCGTAACGCCGGTATCTTGGCTGCTACGATTATATCTAGAAGATTCAATGAACCACCTCCACCCGAACCGCCAAGACCTGCATTGGGCTTTCAATTGCCAGAGAAATAGTTATATTCCCTTATTCCACCTAGCCCTAGCTGCTTTCCTTGCTATTTCACTTCTCTGTTTCGCTGTGAGTTTTTCTGCCCTAGCCTTGCCCCCCTTTTGACCCCCTAACCTACCAAGAGTTACAGCAGCAGGATTTTTAGTAGTGTGTGCTTCATCAATAACTTGCCCAATTACATTAGCAGCTATTACATTTATATCTTTACTTGAACGCTTAGGCATACCTTAAGTTTAGCATATAGCCTTTACTAAGCTGTCAAGTTTTTGAATTTCAAATTGACCCACTACCCGAAACCGTGTAAAATAGAATTTAGATGCCTATTAAGGTTTTAGAATCGGAGATAATTTCCAAGATCGCTGCCGGCGAGGTGATTGAGAGGCCAGCCTCGGTGGTCAAGGAACTGATAGAGAATTCCCTCGATGCCGGAGCTACCCAGATCGCCGTAGAGGCTCAGGGCGGTGGGGTAGAGCTGATTAAAGTGAGCGACAATGGGGCGGGTATTCCAGCCCCGGAGCTAGAGCTTGCCTTTCACAGATACGCCACGAGCAAGATCGGCAACTTAGACGACTTAGAGAAAATCTCCAGCCTCGGCTTTCGGGGTGAAGCTCTGCCCAGCATTGCTGCCGTTGCCGAAGTAGAAATTCTCACTCAAACATCTTCGGAGACTATTGGCAGCTACCTGCATTTGAGAAAGGGCGAGGTGGTTCGCAGGGAGAGCCGAGCCAGGCCCCAGGGCACCACCATAACCGTGCGCCGATTGTTTCGCTATTTTCCGGCACGACTCAAGTTTCTCAAATCGGTAAATACCGAAAATAGCCACATCGCCCATTTGGTAAGCCAGTATGCCCTTGCTTTCCCCGAGGTTAAGTTCAGTCTGGTTCTTGATAAACGCCACAGCCTGCGCACTACAGGCAATGGTGACCTGCGCGAGGTGGTAAGCGAGATATATGGTTCAGAGGTAGCTCAACGGATGCTAAATGTGGAACAAAAGGACAGCCCGGCTAAAATCGGTGGCTTAACAAGCCCACCTTCCTTAGCCCGTTCCAACCGCAACTATCTCAGCTTCTTCGTCAATCGAAGGTGGGTGCGCAGTCCCTTGCTAACCCGGGCGACCAATGAAGCCTATCATGGCTTACTTATGGATGGCCAGCATCCCATCGCGGTAATCAATATCTCACTGCCGACTCAAGAGCTTGATGTCAACATCCATCCTGCCAAAGCCCAAATAAAGTTTTGCCACGAGCAAGCGGTCTTCGGCAGCGTACAGAAAGCCATAGAGGAGGTATTAGCCAGGACGCCCATAGCCAGCTCGAAGGCTGTGCCCTTCTCAGTCAGCTCAGGGCAGTGGCAGAGCCCTCGCATGATAATGGATAACGAGCCGGCTTTTGTTGTTGCCCAGCTGCCGACCATGGAATTACCAGTTTTGAGGGTATTGGGGCAGCTAGCCAACACCTATATTATCGCCGAGGGGCCCAACGGACTCTACCTCATCGACCAGCACGCTGCCCATGAGCGCATACTTTATGACCGAATTTCAGCGCAGTGGGCACAAAAGGAAGTTGAAGTCCAGGGCTTACTCCAGCCGATAACCATAGAGCTTAGTCCCAGAGAGGAAGAGACCCTGAGAGCTAGTAAAGAGTTTCTGGCCGAGTTTGGATTCACCATTGAGCCTTTTGGAAATAGAAGCTATATGATACGCGATATACCAGCATTAATGGCCAGGGCCAATATCATTGAGATAATAAGCGTGCTGCTTGATAATCTTGCCAGCAAAGAAAGCCCCAGTCCCTGGGAGGAAAAGATAGCCCAATCTTTGGCTTGCCACGGTGCTATCAGAGCAGGACAACAGCTAAGCAATGAAGAGATGCGGGAGTTAATAAAGCAGCTAGAGCAAACCAAGCAACCGCGCGCCTGCCCCCACGGCCGGCCAACGATGATTCATTTAAGTTCTCATCAACTAGAGAAGGAATTCGGCAGAATAAGCTAACCTTCTGGCCCTGTCAGGGATGGTAAATTGGGACTTTGCTCCGGTTTAACCCTCTTCAGAATAGTCATAACCGAGCTATACTTTAAAAACTTTCAGATAGATCTTAAGTTCAAATCGAAAAGTTACTTTACAACCTGACTATGTGCTAAAATCAGTGAGATTCGTTACCTTCACTGTGTTTAATGCATAAGGCTTTTGCTCGGAGGTATATATGATTTACTGGGCCCAGTTATTGCATTTCTATCAGCCCCCGACCCAGGTACCGTCGGTGTTAAATAAATATGTGACGAATCATACCGCCCTCTAATCCAGGTCTTTGAGGAATATCCCAACTCTCGAGCGACCATAAACTTCAACGGTGTCCTGACTGATATGCTGATGGACTGCGGCCATGGAGATGTGATTGAGGGCATCAGAAGGCTTGCCGAGAATGGCCAGCTCGAGTTCACCGGCACCGGCAAATACCACCCTATTCTTCCTTTGATACCCAAAGAAGAAGTGAAGAGTCAGATAGACCTGAACACGCAGACCAACCGCCACTTCCTCGGAAAGGTATATACACCCCAGGGATTCTTTCCCCCGGAGATGTACTACAGCCAGGATATTCTACAGCCTATTATCAACTCAGGGTATCGCTGGATTATTCTGAGCGGCATTGCCTGCCCCTCGGAATGGTCCATGGACACTATTTACAGAGCGAAGTGTGATGGACAGAAGATAGCGGTTTTCTTCCGTGATGACGTACTCAGTAACAGGATAAGCTTTCAGGAGCTGGGAGCCAAGGAATTCATTGCTCACCTGGAGGAGTGGCAGGGCGAAAGAGGGAATATTTATGTGGTCACGGCTATGGATGCCGAAACTTATGGCCACCATATACAAGGTTGGGAAAAGACATTCCTAGCCAGGGTTTATGAAAAGCTAGGACCAGCCGCAGAGTCTCTTGAAGAGGTCAAGCAGTAAGGCACTGGCTGGACAACATGCCGCCCTTTTGACAAATAACGTAGCTGCTGGCACGATTCAGATGGTCACCATCAGTCAACTCCTCGACCTCTTTCCTCAGGGTCAAACGATAGAGCCCAGGCCATTCTCCTGGAGCACCACAGCCGATGACATGAAAGATGGTAACTATTACCCTCTTTGGCAGGATAAGAACAATGAGGTGCACCGCCTTCAGTGGGAACATCTGAATATATGCATTGAATTGATGAATAAGGCACTGGAGTGTGCTGATAATGAGGAAAGTCGGCACTCTGCCGCCATTGCTCGGGGACTTCTGGACCGGGCGGAACATAGTTGCCAGATGTGGTGGGGCAGCAATCGCCCTATGTGGGACATCAACCTCATTCACATGGGCTTGCTCGACCAATTGCGAACCGTAGTTAACGCTTACCAGGCTATAAATAAAAGCGGGGCCAGTGAGGAGACAAAACGGGAATATTATTACTGCACCGTCGCTACCGTGGGATTAGACGACAACGGGCAGTGTGCTATCAGCGGTTGGATGCTGAATTAAGCTTTCCCCGATACCTCCACCATACCTCCGCCCAGAGGGGCGGAGGTATGGCTATACTGTCATTGCCAGCT
>Ga0307380_10011396_pt1 | contig 11137 bp, 10 predicted proteins | sample UN3MG_FD_202239 | JGI IMG/M metagenome (GOLD analysis project Ga0307380, IMG submission 202239) | Soil microbial communities from Risofladan, Vaasa, Finland - UN-3 | ecosystem: Environmental > Terrestrial > Soil > Coastal area > Acid sulfate soil | place: Finland: Risofladan, Vaasa | collected... | reverse complement strand
TGGCGGTCTTGCCAATTACGATGGCGAGCTCCGCCTCCCAGTCGACGTAATTCGAGCGCGCAGTCAAATAGACCTTGCCGCCATGGCCGACCACGTTATGCCTGGATCCCTTATAGAAAAAATACGGATCGTGGTTCTCAGTGTCAGGCGCCGCAGCGCCCATCTCCAGCGAATGGTCGTAGTAGTTAGAGCCCGCATTTAGGATCTTGTTGGGATAGAGAATCGGCGGCATGAATGTGATTTCTGACTGCTGGTAGGCGTAGCTCGGCCAATCGCCCTTCAAATGCGTCTCGAAATACGCTGCGGCCTCGCCCAGAATTGAATCGAAGAGCTCCCATTCCTCAAGGATGTCGAGCATGGTGTATCCGTGTCTTGCCTTGAAAAAGTCGCGACGCTGGGTGTCTCGTTTGAAGGCCTCGTAGCCGATCCCGAAGTCGATCAGGGCCTGTCCAACCTCTAGGACCGGAAATATGCGGCCTCGGTACTCAACGGTGGCAAGACGATACCCCATGGACGGTCTCCTTCTCTTCCATGCTCTCGGCGCCCTTTGGTGCGCCTGCGCTTCCGGCAGGCGCGTGGGCGGGTTGTTTTGTAAGGCATTTCATACAATCTCTTCCGGAAGAATCACATGGCCACGGTCTGATTCAGCGCTATAATTTTGCATGGTAGTCATGATTGCGGTGGCCACTGTCGCTGGCGTGTGGGTTCGCCAATAAAGAGCCAGTGGCCATCGGGCTGTAACGACGACCGGCGGACTGGACACATTTGGGTGGCCTGCTTCGACCAAACAACAATCCATAAGGGGAGGGAGATCCAGTTCCATGCAACACAGATCCTCATTTTTCGGCACCGCTATCGCCGTCGCCGGCGCCATCGTTGTCTCGCCTCTACAGGCCAAGGACGTCTCGCTAAAGGCCGGAACGTTCCTTCCGTCGGTCGATCGAAGCTGGTATCCGACGATCAAAGACTGGATGGCGGAAGTAAACAAACGCGGCAAGGCAGAGGGGCTCAGCGTGCGCATGGTCGCCGCCGGCTTCAAGGCGATGAACCCCTTTGAAATGGGCAACGCTGTGAAGTCCGGCGTGCTGGATGTCGTGCATTTGCCCGGCACTTTCTACAACAAAGTCATGCCGATTGCGGACGCGCAAAAAATGTCGACTGTCCCGGTACAAGAGCAGCGAAAGAACGGCACATTCGATCTGCTACGTCCGCTTTATGCAAAGAACATGAACGTCCATTATCTGGGCCGATGGGGCGACGGCGTACACTTTCATTTCTATCTCAACAAGCCGATGACCAGCGCAAGCTTGAAGGGTTTTAAGATCCGCGGCACCTCGGTCTATCAGTCCTTCATCGAAAGCTTGGGCGGTACCATGGTCACAACGCCGCCGAGCCAGGCCTACACGGCCGTTGAGCGCGGGGTCGTCGACGGACTGGGCTGGCCGCTCTGGGGCATTCACGCTTGGGGATGGCAGAAGATCCTCAAATACCGGGTAGAGCCCGGTTTCTTCACGGCCGAGATCAGCGTCCTTGTGAACCTGGATACTTGGAAGAAGCTGACCCCGGCGCAGCAGAAAATCCTCCATGAGGTCCAAGTCAGGCTCGAGGACAACTTCGTTAAATCTCGCGCGAAGAAGAACGCCGCAGAGCGCGCTCGACAAGAAAAGGACGGCGTGAAAGGCCTCATGCTCACGGGCGCTGAACGGGAAAAATTCCTAAAAGCGGCGACGGATGCGGGCTGGGCGGATGTGATCAAGAAAGATCCCGTCAACGGCCCAAAAATCCGGTTGCTGACCGAGCAAAAGTAGCCTCCACATTCCGGACGCGCCGCTGGCGGATGACGTCGCCAGCGGCCGCTCCAGACGGCTCGGTCATGAAAAAGCTGTCATCGTTATTCGACCGGTTGCTCAGCGCAATGGGCGGGGTCTCTGCGGGTCTGCTTGCCCTTGGAACCTTAGTGATCACGGTCGAGATCTTCATTCGCGGTCTCGGCATAGGCTCTTTGCCATGGGCGATCGAGGCCGTCGAGTATGCGTTGCTTGGCGTCACATTCCTCGCCGCGCCCTGGGTGTTGTGGAAAGGCGCGCATGTTCGCGTCGATATTCTCGTTGAGATCATGCCGCCGAAAATGCAACGCGCCGCCGACCTGCTGGCCAATATCAGCGGGGTCGTGGTGTGTGCGGTGATTTTCTATTACGGCCTTGTATCCACGATCGGCCTTTACAATTCCGACACGCGCATCTTCAGGGTGCTCGTGGTCAAGGAATGGTGGCTGTTTTCGCTCGTCCCCTTTTCCTGCGCTTTGATGCTGATCGAATTTGCGCGCCGCATCTTTAAAGGATCGCGGCCGCGAGACGCCGACGTCACGCCCGGCAGCGAAGCGAATTTCTAGGACATGGATTGGTACTACGCCCTCGGTCTGCTCCTGGGCATACTAGTCTTTTTCATGGCGATCGGACTTCCGGTCGCCTACGCGTTTTTCGCCGTCAATCTGGTTGGCGCCGTCGTTTTTCTGGGTGGCGAGGCGGGCTTGATGCAGCTCGTCCGCAATGCCGTTTCGTCTGTGAAGCAATTCTCGCTCGTGCCGATCCCACTCTTCATCCTGATGGGTGAGATCATGTTCCACACCGGCATGGCGGTGAGAGCGATCGATGCGGTTGATCGTTTGATCTCCCGTGTGCCGGGCCGGCTATCCCTGGTGGCGGTGTCGGCCGGGACGATCTTCTCGACCCTCTCGGGGTCGACCATGGCGAACACCGCGGTGCTCGGCAGCGTCTTGCTGCCGGAGATGTTCAAGCGAGGCTACAGCCCCACTATGGCGATGGGCCCGATCCTGGGGACCGGGGGGATCGCCATGTTGATACCGCCCTCGGCGCTGGCCGTGCTGCTTGCCAGTTTGGCCCAGATGCCGATCGCAAAGCTGCTGGTTGCCGGAATTATCCCAGGCCTGCTGATCGCGGCGTTGTTTTTCGCTTACATCACGATCCGCTGCGTAATGAACCCCAAGCTGGCGCCGGTATACGAGACGCAGGCGATGAGCGCGAGGGAGCGCTTTATGCCATTCGTCGTCTATGTCTTGCCGCTCTTCAGCCTGTTCATGCTGGTTGTTGGCAGCATCCTGCTTGGCTGGGCGACGCCGTCGGAATCGGCCGCGCTTGGCGCGGTCGGTGCGATGATCGCAGCGTTTTGCTATCGCTGTCTGACGTGGCATGGGCTGAAGACGGCGTTCCTTGAGACCGCGAAAGTCACCGGCATGGCCTTGCTGATAATCTGTGCATCGATCACCTTCTCGCAGATTCTGGCCTTTGCCGGTGCCGTCGACGGCCTGCTCGAAACGATCAATGCCCTGAAGCTCGGTCCGATGGCGCTGCTCCTGATCATGCTGGTGATCCTGCTCATTCTGGGTGCCTTCATCGATCAGCTTTCGATGATGTTGATCACGCTGCCGTTTTTCATTCCGCTTGCCGAAAGCGCCGGGTTCGAGGTGGTCTGGTACGGCGTGCTGCTCCTGATCGTGCTGGAAATCAGCTTCACGACGCCGCCCTTCGGCCTGTTGCTGTTCGTGATGAAGGGGGTGGCACCACCACATGTCACGATGCGCCAGATCTACGCCGCGGCAACACCGTTCATCGTAATCGAGATATTGGTACTGATCGCGGTGATCATCTTTCCTTGGCTGGCAACCTGGCTGCCCGATCTGATTCTGGTGCAATGATGGAAGACGCAATCAGACCACACACAATATTCGCTGACCGGCTGATCGCATCGCCGGGGATGAGTCGCGCCGAGCGGGGTGTGTCAGTGCACATCGAGGGCGGGCGGATCGCGACCCTCACGCAAGGTGCCCGGAGCGACGATTACACTACAGGCGACAACCTGGTGATGCCGGCACTGGCAAACGCCCACGACCATGGCCGCGGATTGCGGCGTCTCGCCTACGGAGCCCTCGACGATGCGCTTGAGGTGTGGCTTGCGGCGTCGTCCGGCTTGCACCCCGCAATCGACCCCTATCTGGTCGCGGCCGCCGCCTTCGCTCGGATGGCGCGCGCCGGGGTTTCGGCGACCGTCCATTGCCATATGCCCCAGCGCTTCGACCACCTCAAGGACGAAGCCAAAGCGGTCTGCAGAGCCGCCGACGAGATCGGAATCCGGCTCGCCTTCGTCGTTCCCATGGTCGACCGAAACCGACTGGTTTACGGCGAGGACGACGTGGTGTTGGCGCATCTCGACGCCAAGGATCAGGAACTCCTGCGGGCGCGCTGGCTGCGGCCGCTGCCCTCGGCGGCCGAACAGGTCGCCTTCGCCAAGGAGATCGCGCGGTCTATCGGCAGTGACAAGGTTGATGTCCAGTTCGGCCCCTTCGGGCTTGAATGGGCATCGGATGAGATGCTTGGTCTGGTCGCCGAGGCGTCACATCGGACCGGCCGGCGCATTCACATGCACTGCCAGGAGACCCGATTTCAAAGGCAGTGGGCCGACCGCACCTATCCGGGCGGGTTTCTCCGCCATCTCGACCGGCTGGGTGTCCTCTCGCCGCGGTTGACCCTGGCACACTGCGTGTGGCTTCGCCCGGAGGAATGCGAGCTGCTGGCTGAACGCGGCGTGACGCTCGCCATCAACACCAGCTCCAACTTGCGACTAGGATCAGGAATTGCGCCAGTCGCGGAGATGGTCCGGCGCGGCGTGCGCGTGGCGTTCGGGGTCGATGCGCTGTCAATGGACGACGACGATGATGCCCTGCGCGAGCTACGCCTGGCTTACCGCCTCCACCGCGGCACGACGCTCACCGAGGGGCTCACGCAGGAGGTGCTGTTAAAAGGTGCCATGACGACCGGTCACGAGATCGTCGATGACGGCGCGGGCTATGGTGAAATCAAGGCCGGCGCGCCCGCCGACCTGATCGTGTTCGACTGGAACGCGCTCGCCGGCGACGTTGTCAGCACCCGCACCTCGGAGGCCGATCTGATATTGGCACGGGCGAACCGCTCCCACATTCGCTCGGTTATCGCAGGCGGCCGTGAAATCGTCAAAGACGGCCGCATCCTTGGTCTGGATCTGCCGGCAATCGAGGCGGAGCTGATCGCCCAAGCGCGGGCCGGCATGGCCGCGAGTGATGCGTTTCTGCCCACTTTGGAACGCTATCAGGGCGCCGTGCACCGCTTTTACAAAGAGCTGGGCTGGCAGGGTTAGAAGGGCGATAAGGGCATTGACAGGCGTTGTCAGGGGAAACCAACTTGAGCTGGTGAGGCGCGCCCCGTAGCCTCGGTGGATGAGAAATCTGTTCCGGTATTTCGAGACATCACCCGAGATTATCCGCTTGGCGGTGATGATGTATGTCCGTTTCCCGCTGTCGCTACGGCAGGTGGAGGACCTGCTCCACGAACGCGGGATCGACATCAGCCATGAAACCGTCAGGGCTTGGTGGGATCGGTTCGGGCCGATATTCGCCGCGGAGATCAGGAAGCGGCGCGTTCAACATCGTTCATTTTCCCGCTGGCGCTGGCACGTCGACGAGGTTTTCGTTCGGATCAACGGCGAAACCCACTATCTCTGGCGGGCGGTTGACCATGAGGGCGAGGTTCTGGAGGCGTATGTTACGAAGAAGCGGGATCGCAAGGCTGCGCTGAGGTTTTTGCGCAATACGATGAAACGATACGGCCATCCAGAAGCGATCGTGACGGACCGACTTCGGTCCTACCGCGCGGCGATGAATGTCATCGGAAACGCCGAACGTCAGAAGACGGGCCGCGGGCTCAACAACAGAGCTGAAAACTCACACCAGCCGTTCAGACGACGAGAGCGGGCGATGGCGAAATTCAGGAGTGCAAAATCGCTGCAGAAATTCGCCTCGATCCAGTCTTCAGTCCAAAATCATTTCAACCAGCAACGTCACCTTCACAGCCGCGAAAACTTCAAACTCAACCGCTACACTGCCCTTGCCGAGTGGCGTCAACTTGCGGCCTGAGCTCGCGAGCTCAACGATTTTGGCGGCACATTCGCTTTAACCTGACAACACCTACCTAGGGTCTTGTCATGGCAAAAATGCTAGACTCAAAGATTACTTGAGTAGAAGCTTCCGGACGAGAATTTATCAGTTTGGCTCAAGCGCTCGGTGGGCAAGTAAAAAAGTTGGGAGGATCAAATGGATAGGTCAAAAACTGTCACTAGCGGCCTTCCCCGTCGCAAAGTACTGACGGGCGCTGCACTCGCTGTCGGTGTTGCAACCGGTGCCATTCCTCGAAAGGTCTTTGCGCAATCCGCAAAAAAGGTTCGTTTCACACTGCCCTGGCTCGCCGGTGGCAGCAATCTGTATGTCTACGTCGCACAGAACAAGGGCTACTGGAAGAAGCGCGGTTTGGATGTCGAAGTGTCGCGGGGATACGGGTCGGTCGCGGCTTCGCAGGCGATCGGCACCGGTAAGTTCGACTTCGGCATCGCTGCCGCCGGCGCCGGCATTCAACAGGTATCGAAGGGCCTCCCGATCGCCATGCTGGGGTGCGTCCACTACGATTCCACGATGGGCATCTGCGTTCTCGACGACTCCCCAATCAAGGGCCCAAAGGATCTAGAAGGCCGAAAACTGGGATCGGCCGTGGCGTCCGGCGAATACCCGTTCCTGCCGGCTTTTGCCCAAAATGCAGGGTTTGATCTCAAAAAGGTCGAGCAGATTTCACTCGATCCGAAGATTCGGCAGCGCGCGCTGATCCAAAAGCAGGTCGACGCCATCTCGTCCTTCGCCGGCGCGTCCGTTCCGTCGATCGTCGTACAAGGCCACAAGACGCGTTTCATGGCCTACAAGGATTATGGCCTGCCGTTCTATGGCCTCGGCGTGATGACCCAGCCCAAGATGCTCAGCGCCGAACCCGCGCTTTGCCAGGCGATTGTCGAAGGTGTCATGGAAGGCGTGGCGCTCATGCTCGCGGACCCCGAAGCGGCTCTCGCGGCGTTCTTGGCCGAAGTCAAGGAAATGAAGCTGACACCCACCGGCGCCAAGCAGGTCGAGATCGGAATGGGGATGTTCGGGCTCACGATCCTTTCCGACGAGGTCCGCCAGCACGGGCTCGGCTGGCAGTCGCCGGACGCCATGCGGAAAATGACCGACCTGATCATGAAGTATGCTGCCGGCAAAGGTGCGAAGCGACCGGATGTCGACAGTCTCTACTCGAACAAGTACGTCGGAAAGATCAAGCTGAGCAAGAGTGCCTGGGAGTCTGCAAGTGCAAACTACGCGAAGTACAAGCAATATCTCTAGACAATCTGTGAGAATGACTATTGCTGGCTAGCGTCGGTCACAGCCTTCCGAGCGTGCGGTCTTGAGCCGACCATACATACAGGTCGATAGCGTCCGAAAAGTCTATAACCCCGGTCGCGGACAGATCGAAGCGATCAAGCACGTCAGTCTCGACGTGGCCGAGGGCGAGTTCGTGTCCATCATCGGCCCCAGCGGATGCGGCAAGAGCACGCTGCTGATGATGATCGGCGGTTTGGAACCCGCGACGGCCGGCCGCATCGATATCGATGGTCAGGAGGTGGCGGGCCCGCGACGCGGCTCCAGTATCGTATTCCAAGATGCCACCCTGCTTCCGTGGAAAACGGTTATGGAGAACGTGATATTCCCGATCAAAATCCAACGCAAGCAGCAGGCGCCCTATCGTAAGCGTGCCGGAGAGCTGCTGGACCTGGTCGGATTGGCTGGGTTTAGCAACAAGCGGCCTCACGAACTGTCCGGAGGCATGCGTCAACGGGCGGCGATATGCCGCGCGCTCATCGACGACCCGGATATCCTTTTAATGGACGAGCCTTTCAGCGCGCTCGACGCAATAACCCGGGATGAACTGAACGTCGCCTTGGCAGACATTTGGGAACGTTATCGCAAGACCGCGCTGTTCGTCACGCATAGCATTCGCGAAGCCGTATTCCTCTCCGATCGTGTGCTCGTCATGACGCAGCGGCCCGCGACCATCGCACAAGAAGTTGAGATTTCTTTCAAGCGGCCCAGGGATCTGGACATCGGGGAGAGCCCGGAGTTCAATCAGATCTGCGCGCAACTTCGCTCGACCATCGAAGCGGTGCGCGGCAAGGCGCAGTGAAGCCGTCCGGTGAGCACGAGTAAGCGCAGTATCGGTCCAAGCAGATCGGGCATATCCGCATCAAAGGACGGATACCGGCACTATCGGATTGCTCTGCCTCTAGCGACCGCGCTGGCCTTTCTGGCCGCGTGGGAACTGTTGGTCGAACTCTTCGACGTGCCAGAGATTGTGTTGCCGGCGCCGTCTCAGATAGCAGCGGTGTTCTTCGATCCCCGGTTCGCCCTATTGGCAGAACACGCCGTGCCCACATCGCTGCAAACGGTATTAGGTTTCCTGTGTTCAGCGTTGCTCGGTTTCATGACCGCAATCTCACTATCTTTCTCGGCCCTCTGGAGAGAAGCGGTTTATCCGTATCTCATTGCGTTTCAGGTTATTCCCAAGATCGCTCTCGCACCCCTCTTCACCGTATTGTTCGGACTGGGCTTCCTGTCCCAGATCGCGTTTATCATCTTCATCTCGTTCTTCCCCGTGGTGGTCGCCACGACGACGGGTCTCGCCAATGCCAATAGAGACGCCATTCACCTCTGCCGCGCGCTGAATGCCAGCACAGCGCAGACCGTGTTTCTGGTCCGCCTGCCCTATGCGGTCGATTATCTCTTCTCTGGGCTGAAGATAGCCTCGACCATGGCGATCATCGGGGTGGTGGTGGGTGAGTTTATCAGCTCGAAATCCGGCCTTGCCTACCTGATTCTCAAGGCCGCCTCGCGGCTGGAAATGGACTTAGTGATGGCGGCGATCATAGCGATCGTCATAGTTGGACTTCTGTTGTACGGCGCCGTGCTGGCCGGCGAATCGATCGTGAAGAAATGGCTGGGAGCGCCATCATGATTGGGCAGTCTCCTGAAGATCATGGTTCACGTCGCCGGTCCGACGGCTCTTTGGCCACCGGAAGCGCTGTCCGATTCGTGATCCCACGGCCGATACTGGCGCCGGCGGTGTTCGGGCTGTTGATCGTTTGCGCCTGGTATCTCGCTGCGGCTTATGGAGGAATTTCGCCGTTCGTGCTGCCTTCGCCCGTTCGCGTGATACAGGTCGTCTGGTCGTCTGCATCCGCCTTGCTCGATCAAGCACGCACGACCGTGTTCGAAGCCGTGATCGGTTTGATCCTGGCGGTCGTTCTTGGACTGATCCTGTCCGTGCTGATGAGCCTGTCCGCGAAGGCGCGCGAAGCGCTCTATCCAAACCTCGTCGTGCTTCAGCTGATCCCCAAGATCGCGCTCGCGCCCTTGTTCATCGTATGGCTTGGGATCGGGTCCGAGTCCCGCCTGGCGTTCGCCTTGTTACTGTCGTTCTTTCCCATCCTCCTCGCTTCGATCACAGGTCTGACGCACACCGATGCGGCAGCGATGCGCCTGTGCCGGTCGCTGCTCGCCAGCGAGCGGCAAATTTTCTTCATGGTCCGTCTGCCCTATGCCCTTCCACATATTTTTGGCGGCATAAAGATCGGGGCGACGATGACCATGATCGGCGTCGTCGTCGGTGAATTCATCACGGGTCAAAAGGGGCTCGGCTACATCGTCATGTTTGCAGCCTTCAACATGGACTCTCCGCTGATGTTTGCGGCCATTCTCTGGCTGTGTGGAATCGGCGTAGCGATCTACGGAGCGGTCGTCATTGTCGAGCGGCTGGTTCAGCGCCGATTTGGCCAGCCTGTTGCGTGAACGGCGAGGCGAGCTAGCGACGGTGTTTTTATGAACAACACAGCCAGGCGGGATGCCGATCTGATTGGCAAATCTGGATCACGGTACCGCATTACAACTCCGGCTTTGGTTCTTGATCTCGATCGGCTTGAGGCCAACATTGCGAAGATGCAGGCCTTTTGCCGGGACCGGCAGATTGGTCTGCGCCCGCATGCCAAATCCAACAAATGCATCGCAATCGCCCAGGCTCAGATCGAGGCCGGCGCCCTTGGAATCTGTTGCGCGACCTTGGGCGAAGCCGAGATCCTGGCCGGCGCCGGGATTGTGGGCGTCATGATCACCTCGCCGGTCGTCGGCGACCGAAAGATTGCCAGGCTCTCGAGCCTGAACCGCCATTCTCAGGATCTGATGGTGGTGGTCGATAACCCGAACAACATACGCAGGTTGAACGAAGCGGCGCAGGAGAGCGGCGAGGCGCTCAGAGTCTTAATCGACCTGGATGTCGGGCAACGGCGTACCGGCGCGACGTCGCCCGCGGCCGCCATGGCCCTGGCGCAAGACATCGCCGATGCGTCCCATTTGTCCTGTGCCGGTGTGCAGGCCTATGCGGGGCATCTGCAGCACGTTGCCGGTTATGACGAGCGCCGATCTGCGGCACGCGAGGCGGTCGGGGGGCTCCATGACGTTATCAGCGCATTGACCGAAGGCGGCTTCCCTCCGGACATCGTCACGGGCGTTGGAACCGGGACCTATGACATCGACCCGGCGGCCAACGTCTACACGGAGATTCAACCAGGCTCCTACGTTTTCATGGACGTCGAATATGCCGACCCTAATCTTTGGCGCGACGCAAGGGTTCCCTTCGACGGCGCCCTTTTCGTTCAGACCACAGTCCTCAGTGTCAATATTGCCGGGCAGGCCACCACAGATGCCGGACTAAAAGCCTTTGCAACCGACGGCCCGGTGCCGATACCGACCTCCGGTGTGCCGGCCGGCGCAAGCTACAAGTTCACCGGCGATGAGTTCGGTTGCGTCGAGCTGCCGGGCTCGGCCCGGCTCGAATTGGGCGGCGTAGTCGAATGTATGGTGCCGCACTGCGATCCAACCGTGAACTTGTACGATCGATATCACTGCGTGCGAGGCGATGTGCTGGTCGACATATGGACCATCGACTGCCGTGGCCGCTACTGAAACCGAAGGAAGCGCGGAAATGAGCAAATGGCAGTTCGGAGACGTCCAGGTTGAACGCGTTCTGGAGTTCGAGGACTACTTGCTAACGCCGAGCCAGCTGTACCCAGAATCGACCGCGGAGGAGATCGACGAGCATCGTCATTGGCTCGAACCGTTTCTGCTCGATCCGGAATCACAAGGCCTTCATCTTGCGTTTCACACCTTCGTCATTCGCAG
>Ga0307380_10011395_pt1 | contig 11137 bp, 9 predicted proteins | sample UN3MG_FD_202239 | JGI IMG/M metagenome (GOLD analysis project Ga0307380, IMG submission 202239) | Soil microbial communities from Risofladan, Vaasa, Finland - UN-3 | ecosystem: Environmental > Terrestrial > Soil > Coastal area > Acid sulfate soil | place: Finland: Risofladan, Vaasa | collected... | reverse complement strand
TTCTAAAACAAGAGGTAGAAAAAGGGCTAGATAAAAGTACAAAACCTCTAAGTAGTTTCGAGTACATTTCTACTTGAGGCATCGTATCAGCTTTCAAGTACTTTTTTATGTGAGGCAACGGGGAGTTTTAGCCATTTTTGCTACTTAAGTTTTCAAGGTGCTATTAAGTAAAATAATTTAGTTATGCTGATTAGTATTAGTTGATATTATTTGTAATATTTTTGAAATATGGAAATATGGGTACTTTAGGTACTTTTTGGGTTGTAATCATAAAATATAAAACTAACCAATTCTATATTCATTTAACACTTTATCATTTAACTCAATCCCTAATCCAGGAGCATCTCTTACTTCTATATATCCGTCCTTAAGTTTAAATGGCTCTTGAATTAAGTACTTGCGTAAAGGACTATCTTGAATGCAAAATTCAATAAATTTACATTCTGGTAATGATGCAGAAAAATGAAGTGTAGCAGCCAATAGCACATCGGTACTCCAACCATGGGGTATTATTAATTTATTATATAAATCTGCAACGACTGCAATTTTCTTACATTCAGTAAATCCTCCTGCTCTTGTAATATCAGGCTGAATGATATCTACTTTCGCATTTTCAATAAGTTTTTTAAACTCATAATGGGTTTCAATTCTTTCACCTGCAGCAATATTTATATCAACTGAATCAGAAAGCTTCGCATAAGCTTCAACATTATCTGAAGGGAAGGGTTCTTCTAACCAATACACATTAAAATCCTCTAATCTTTTGGCAACTTGAATTGCTTTATTAGTATCTATATAACCTAACCCAGCATCAACCATAATATCTATGTCATCTCCAGCAGTTTTCCTAGCAGCCTCAACTAATAACAAGTCTCGTTTTTCATCTTTTCCAAATTGATTCCATCCATATTTAATTGCAGTATAACCTAAATCAATATTTTTTTTAGTTATTGTTTTCATCTCCTCAGGAGTATCAGGAAATAATGTACTAGCATAAGCTCTTATCTTTTTTCGAAATGCACCTCCTAGTAATTTATATATAGGTTGATTTGTTACTTTTCCCAATATATCCCATAATGCAATATCAATGCCACTCATTGCATGAATTGCTACTCCTCTTAACCCATACCAACTACTAAAACGATACATTTTATCCCATAATTTATTAATTTCTAATGGATTTTCACCAATTAAAATTTCCCTTAATCCATAACACACACTATGAGATATAGGTGCCTCAATTGCGGCTTTTACTACATATGGAGAGGAATCAACTTCACCAATCCCTGTAATACCTGCATCTGTATAAACCTTTACGATTAAAGCATCTTGAGTCCCATCTGCTTTTTGTTGTATTACCCCTTTTTTTCTTAATATTATAGGTTCTACATTAACAATTTTCATAATATTATCCTCCTTCCAGTAATTTTTTATCTTAAAAGTGAAAAGGCTATTTTAAACTAGCCTTTTCACTTTTAATCATAAATTTTATTTAATCTTTAATATTTCCTCAATTAAACTACCTGTACCGGTATTTTTTCCCCATTCATCATAAATAGGTTTAACCTTTTCCTGAAATGGAGTAGTATCGGGATTATAAGTTATTTTATGTTCATTTACTAATTCCATTAACATTAAATTTGCATTTTCTCGACTTTCTTTTCGATTTAAAGCTATCATCTCTTTCATTGCTTCTTCCAAGGCTTTCTGATTTTCTTCTCCTAAACTATTCCATACTTTCTCATTAATAAGTGCACCCAAAACTGAATGTATATGGTTTGTTAAAGTAAGATAGTTTGTGACTTCATAAAATTTCATTGAATATAAACCTGGAGGAGTAGCTTCCATTCCTTCAACAAGTCCAGTTTGCAACGAAGTATAAGTATCTGCCCAGGGTATTACAACTGGTCGAGCACCTAATAATTCGAAAGTTCTTACTAGGACTTTATCTTCTGGTACCCTTATTTTAAATCCTTTCAAATCCTCTACTGTCTCAATTGGTTTTTTTCTAGAAATTATAACTCTAAATCCTTGCTCCATCCACCCTAATACTCTAGCGCCTGTCTTCTTTAAAAATAAATCAGCAATTTTTTTGGCAGGTTCAGAATCAAGAACTCTACTAAGATGATCCCAATTTTTGAAAAGAAAAGGTAAACTGAAAATTCCAGGTTCCGGTGAAAGAAGCGTCAGTTCAGCTTGAAATGTCATATCTATTGTTCCAATTTGAATCCCCTCAAGGCATGCTCTTGTATCTCCTAAAGTTAATGGATAAACAGTTATTTTCACATTTCCGTTTGTTTTATCCTCTACTCTTTCTGCAAAAAATTTTGCTTCTGTAGTAATAATATTATCCTCAGGTAAACTTGTTGCTAATTTCAATTGAATTGGTGCTGCATTTACACTACTAAATGTTATTACAAAGAAAATAGTAAGAAACATTAAAAATTTAAAAATTATTTTTTCTTTAAAACACATAATTACTAAAACCTCCTTTAAAAATAGAAATCAAATTTATTAAAAGATTATTTACTCTAATAAATTTATCACCTCCTTTATTAAAAGATTATTTACTCTAATAAATTTATCACCTCCTTGTTATTTAAATTCTGTACTTAGTTATTATATTCAATATGTTTGGATAAATATCAAAAATTCTTACCTCAGAAAATAATTTGGTAAAAACGTAGAAAGTAAAGGGAAAAAAATTAATAAAATTATTAAACCATAAGAAACAAATAAAAATGGAATAGTTGCTTTAATTGCTTTCGTAATATCTACAGCATCTGCCTCAGCAATACTAGAAGCAATATAAATTAAAGGAGCAACTGGTGGTGTAATTCCTCCTAATATAATAGTAATAATAATTACCATAGCAAAATGAATTGGATCAAAACCAAACATTTCTCCTAAAGGAAAAAAAACGGGAACTAAAATCAAAGTAGCTGGTAAGGCATCCAAAAAACAACTAATTATTCCAATTATTCCTACTAAAATTATTAAAGTTAGATTCGCATTGTCGGTAAGTAATAACAAATAATTTACTACTCTTGTCCCCAAATTATTGCTTGCTAATAACCATGAAAAAACTCCTGCAGCTGCAGTCATAAACAAGACTTGACTTGACATATATATGGCTCTATAAAAAGCTTTTTTTATTTCTTTAAAGGTAGTTTCTTTATATATAATTGAAACAATTAAAGCATAAATAACTGCAATAACACCTGCTTCTGTCGGAGTATTTACTCCGAATATAATCCCACCTAAAATTATGATTGGCAATATAATTGCTAGTATCCCTTCTTTAAAAGAGATTTTAATTTCTTTAAACGTTGCTCTTTTTCGAGGCCATACTCCTCCTTCTCCATGAAAAGAATATAAATAGCATAATACCATTTGTGCAATACCAATCAATAGACCTGGAATAAAACCTGCTAAGAATAATTTTGCAACCGAAACACTTGTTAATGCTCCATAAATAATCATAAAAATACTTGGTGGAATTATTGGACCTATACAACCTGATGCACAGGTTACCGCAACAGTAAAAGGCTTACTATACTTTTCTTTTAACATTGCAGGTATTAATACTCCTCCAATTGCAGCAGTATCAGCAGCTGAAGATCCAGATAAACCTGCAAATAAAATACTGCCAACAACATTAACTTGAGCTAACCCTCCCCTTAAATGACCAATAAGAGCATTTGCAAGATTAACAATTCTTTGGGTAATTCCGCCAGTGGTCATTAATTCCCCCGCAAGAATAAAAAAGGGAATTGCCATTATAGTATAATTATTTAATAAAACAAACCCCTGCTGTGCGGCCAATAAAGTTGGTATTCCTTGTTTAAGCATAACTATTAAAGAAGAGATAAGTAATGAAAAAGCAATGGGAAAACCTAATATTACTAAAACAACAAATACAATAATAAGCAAAAAAATTACTGACACTAGTTTCCTCCTTTGGATATAAAGAATAATTTCTTCAACTCTTTTAATAATTTAAGCAATATATTTAATGACATTAAAATTCCTCCAAAAAATATTGAAGAATAAGGTATACTCATCGAAATATCCATTGCAGGAGATAAATTCATATGGACAATCTTGACTATTTTAAAACCATCAATTACAAACAGCCATATAACTATAAATAGCATTATTATCATCTCTAGAATATTAATATACCGATATATTCTCTTTAAATATTTTTCAGTAAAGAAAGAAAGCTTAATATGTTCACCCTCACCAATAACAAGCGCTAAACCAATAAATACAGACCAAATAAACATGAATCTAGACATTTGCTCTCCCCAAACGATTGATCTATTTAAAATATACCTAGACATAATTTGACTAAAACCTAACATAACAAATGCAATATATAAGAAGAGCGTAAAATTCCGTAATATATAATTATTGTAGTCTAAAAATCTACTAAATATATCTTTTCTTTTTGTCTTTAATTGTAAATTTATTATTTCTTTTCCCATGTTATACACCTAATTATTCCTTAACTCTTACTTAAGCACCAGTAATTTTGGTTTTTTTCTTTTGTAAAATATTATATTTTTCTCTGTTAATAAGAATTTAATTTGATTCAATTTTTTAATAATTTTTCCCATTATCATTAATCATAATGAAATCAATTTAGAGCTAATTTCTTGTAAAACATCATACCCATCTTTTGTTACAAGATATGTATTTTCTAAATGCATACAACCAAACCCAATTTCATAATATGGTGTCTCTAAATTAAAAACCATTCCTTCTTCTAATTTCATTTCATTATTAGCATTAATTAGGGGTAAGTCATAGCATTCTAATCCAATTCCATGTCCAACATGTTGTCTATTAAAATTTTCAATACCATTTTTCCTAACTGCTTCAATAACAGTATTAAACAGTTCTTTAGCAGTTACCCCTGGCTTGATTTTTTCTTCGGCAACTAATATACCTTGCATTACTGCATTATAATACTTTTTAATTTTTTCACTCGGTTTCCCAATCACTGCTGTTCTTGCCATATCGGAATAGTAATTACAATAGGTACAATCAAAATCTAATCTAATAGGATCTCCCTTTCTAAAAACGTAATCTGACGGACCTATGCCTCCATTAACCAATGAACCTCTTGTTCCACCCTGAATACAATCATGATAGGGCACACCACCTAAAGATCTAATTGCTTCATCATGAATTATGGCTAACTGTTTTTCTGTCTTACCTTCCTTTAAATTATCTAAAATAGCTTTTAATCCCCTTTCATTAACCATTGCAGCTTTTCTCAATCTATCAATTTCCTCTAATGTTTTTACAGCTCTTATTTCTCGAAAAATATGATTAGCAGGTACAATTTTGGCTTTTGGCAAACGATTTTTGATTTTTCCATAGTCAAAAATAGACATTCCTTTTTCATCAACACCTAATTTTGCGTGATTTAATTTTTTTTCTTCTAGAATCTTTGTTAAGGCTTCAATTGCATTCTTATGTGTCCTTTTTTCTCTCACAACTTTTGCATATATTTTTTCCAATTGGGTTAGTTCTTCAAAATTGACATTTCCCGATTCAAAAATATAAAAATCTCCCCATAATTCAACTTCTTTAATCCACGATTTTATATCTAAAAAGATATCTACAGCATTTTTTGAAATTATTACTACCGGAGTTATTTTTTCATCTCTTGGAATCAAAACATAAATTTGTTGACCTGACATGCAACCATGTAATCCAGGTAATCCACTTGAATAGGTAATATTTTCAGGACATGATGTGATTAAAGCATCTATTTGATATTTGTCCATTAACATATACGCTCTTTTTTTATTAAACAACATACCATTACCCCCTATAAATATTTTTAGCAATGTTAGAAATAATTACACTATTTTCTTTAAAAAATTAAAATTTCAATTTCAGTTTTATAACAATTTATCACACCCCCTTTTTTGAATTCAAGATATGTTTACAGGTTAGTGGTTGTATGACAGCTTTTCTATCAGTAGCACGATCCACCCCATTTATGATGTAAAATCTATTATAATTATTCCTATTTAGCTATAATTTTTCCAATCAATTTTCCACCCCTTTACAGGTGTAATACTTCTAAAATCCAAGCTTTAATTGTCCTAATTCTTAATTTTCTTGTAATTTTACGTATCTTAAGATCACTTCTTTATTTATACCTAATTACAGATACAAAATATCCTTCACCCCAAATGACTTTAGGGGAGAAACAGAAACCGGAAATTAATATCATCTTCATATTTATAGATGGGAATCCTCCAATAGATTAAAATATTTAACATTAGTTTATTTTCGCCGTGTTATAATTAATATTCTTGCATTTTTATTATAATATCATTAGTTTTTTCATATATCTTCTTTTTAATTTTCAAAGCTCGTTTTATTTTCTTCTATATCTTTTAATATAATTTGCTAGTTTTCATTTTTTTATTACTTATTTGGAACTACTTATATATTTTTTTAGACTCTATTATGAACAATATCTAATGCATCTTTTAAACTTTTATCAATTAAACTGCACATTTCATCAATATCTGTTTCTTCTGCAATCAATGGTGGAGCAACCGCAAACCAGTCAGGATTAATTCTCATAATAAGTCCATTTTTTATTGCAGTCTTTTTAAGAGCATCCCCAAGTTTATTCCCTTTTGGAAATGGTTTTAAAGTATTAATGTCTTGTACCAATTCAACCCCTCTAAGCAGAGCCTTGCCCCTTATCTCACGAATTACACCGTATTTTTTCTTCATTTCTTCCAATTTTTTTTCAAGATATGCACCTGTTTTTCTTGCCTTTTGAGGTAACTTTTGTTCTTGTAATTCATTTATAACTGCAATGCCAACAGCTGAAGCCAATGGGTTATTAGCATAAGTATGACCATGAGCAAACTCTAAACCCTGATTTCCATAAAATGCATCACCATAATCTTCTCTTGCCATCATTGAGCCTATAGGAATTGCACCACTTGAAAGAGCTTTTCCTGCACATATAATATCAGGGATTACATCAAATGTCTGTGCAGCAAACATATCTCCTGTTTTCCCAAATCCGGTTAATATTTCATCAAAAATAAGCATTACATTATATTTAGTACATATATCTCTAATAATTTTGAAATATTCTTCTGTAGGAGTAATTATTCCTCCTGTATTACATATAGGTTCAAGAACTACACCTGCAACAGTGTCTGGACCTTCACTAACAATTAAGTCTTCAAGCAATTGAGCGGTAAATCTACAGGTTTCTTCCCATGATGAAAATCTGTCCCTTAATTGGAAAGGTGAGAACATTTTGAGAAATCCAGCCATCTGTGGCTCAAATTTTACCTTTCTTTCCCCATTTCCACTAAGGGCCATGGCTGCAAAAGTTGCCCCATGGTAGCTTAAATAATTACTAATAAATTTATATTTTCCAGGCTTTCCTGTTTGTTTAAAATATTGCCGTGAAAATTTCATTGCTGCTTCAATAGACTCTGACCCTCCGCTAAATCCTTTAGCAAAGTTTAAATTTCCAGGCGAAACTAAACCAAGTTTTTCTACAAATTCAAGTCCAACATCAGTAATAGCATGAAGTGGTGCCCCTAATGTAATTTCTTCCATCTGTTTTCTCATTGCTTCCATTACTTTTGGATGCCGGTGTCCTAAACATGCAACAAAAACCCCTCCTATAGCATCAAAATATCTCTTACCGTTAATATCCCATTGATATAATCCTTTTGCCTTTGTTAAAATGACAGGATTTTTAACTATTTCGGCTGTCTGATTAAAGTCTACAAAAGTATGTTTCAATAATTTTTTATAATGTTCTAAATATTTCATTACTAATCTCCTTTTTTTATGTATTAATCTTACCTAACTATGCTATTTATTACAGAATTTTCTGTTAGGTTATCTATACCCGAAGTTCCTTTGTTCTTTTCTACTCTCCTTAATTCTTTTAGTATATTTTGTCTAGATAATACCTTCTCTCTTAAATCATTATTCTGCTCTTCGTGAGATTCATCTTTGGTTTGTGCCGGATACATATTCGTCTCTCCGTGAGTAGTTGGTAGTTGCACCGCTTTCTTTTCAAGGTAGACTCTCGATAGAGTTTTTGCCCTTTTAATATATTTCTCGAGCTTATTATATTAATTCCTCACTTCATATTTACCCCTTCAGGTGGCACTCAGTAATATTGAGCGCCACCTGAATATGGTCTCTGCTGACTTCTGACATACTAATGATTATATCAGGCCTCCCTAAGTAAGAATAATAGCCTTCACCCCATATATCTGCTACATCTACCACACTATCTTCGGCAGTATTGAACTTTGTTTTGAGATACAAACTCATCCAAATTGTATGGCCTTGTATATAATTCTTATTCCTCGGGCCAGGGTTTTGTCACTGACTTCCTTCAGATTCTACCTCACGATGGACACCCTCGATTGTTCAGTTAATGGTTGCTGCTTTAACCCATAGTAGACTTTCACTGCCGATATTACCCATGTCAGACTCACTGGAAATTCCACAGGCAAGCCTGTAACACCTTTTCCACTTTCGAGCTTCCTTCAACAACCTTCAGGTAAATTTTACATTCATCCAAGGAGTAAACCGGTAATATTCTACTCTTCGGGTTAATAAATCCTTGGAATCTTTGCTATATTTATGCAAATTAATAAAGTATATATAGCTCTTAAAATATATTAACCTTTTAATGAAACCCCATTCATCTTTTCGTAAAACAAAGCTAAACCGCCATGATCAATCTCTGCATACCCTTCTGCCAAAAGTGTTTGCATCATCTCCATCACCTGAGCTAAAATAGGCATAGCTACGTGCAACTCCCGGCTTGTTTCTAAAACATTATTTAGGTCTTTAACATGCAATTTCATTCTAAAACCCGGGTCATAATTTCCCTTAAACATTCTCGGTGCTTTATCAGTTAGACATTGGCTTCCGGCCAAACCTCCTTTTATAGCTTCAAAGATTCTTTCTGGGTCTACTCCTGCCTTTTTCCCTAATATTAAGCCTTCTGCTACTGCAGCGATATTAATTGCCACTATTACTTGATTAACCAACTTTGTGGTCTCTCCTGCACCAATATCACCAACCAAAACAGGTTTGCCCATTATTTCTAAAATAGCTTTGCATTGACGGAAAACCTGATCTTTTCCTCCAACCATAATAGCTAGAGTGCCGGATTGAGCTTTTTCCTGGCCTCCGCTTACCGGGGCATCAAGCATTTCCACACCCTTTTTTTCTAACTCCTTTGCTACTTCTTGGGATACAAGAGGAGCAATAGAACTCATATCGATTAAAATCTGTCCTTCCTTTACTCCTTCAATGACTCCTTTTTCTCCAAGTACCACATTTTTTACATGAGGAGAATTAGGTAACATAGTTATAATAATATCACTATTTTCTGCTACGCTTTTGGGTGAATTGCCTTTTTTTGCCCCATATTCTACAACCTCATTTAAGGCTTCTTCATTGACATCATATACAACTAATTTATATCCAGAATCGATAAGATTTTTACACATAGGTTTTCCCATTATTCCTACACCTATAAATCCAATTTTTTCCATCTAATTTCTCCTTTCATATTCTATATTTTTTATTAATTTCATCATCTTACTTAATTTAATAATTCCTCTGCCTTTTCTATAATTGCTTGAGGGGTCAAACCATAATAATTAATTAATTCTTCGTAATTAGTTGCCGATTGGCCAAATTTATCATCAATGCCAACTCTTTTAATTTTCACTAATTCATCACTAAGGACCTCACAAATAGCTCCACCAAGGCCGCCTATAATAGTATGTTCCTCTGCAGTAATGACTCCCTTTACATCCTTAGCATATTCTTTTACTTTATCCACATCTATCGGTTTAATCGTACTCACATTTATTACTCGAACTGAAATACCTTTATCTTGAAGTATTGCCCTGGCTTGCAATGCCTGATAAACCATAAATCCAGTAGCAAATACAGTAATATCTTTACCGTCAGCAATTTTGTTTATCTTCCCAATTTTAAATGATTCATCTTCATCAGTTAGAATTGGTAAATCATTTCTGTTAATTCTGATATATACAGGACCTTGATATTCAACGACTGCTCTTACAACTTTCTTCATCTCAACAGCATCCACAGGACTGATAATTACCATGTTAGGGATAGAACGCATGATAGCTATATCCTCAACCGATTGATGAGTTGCACCATCCCCATAATCAGATAATCCACAACTTGAACCGACTATTTTAACATTCAACTTGGGCAAAGCTACACCCTGTCTTATTTGGTCATAAGGCCGCCCAGTAGCAAATACAGCAAAAGTATTAACAAACGGAATCTTACCTATCAATGATAACCCTGCTGCAGTACTAATCATATTCTGTTCTGCTATACCCATCTCGAAAAATCTTTCTGGAAATTCCTTTGCAAAATAACATGACATAGTTGAACCTCTTAAATCAGCCTCAAGGACAACTATCCGTTTATTTTCTCTTGATAATGATAATAATTCTCTTCCATATGCTTCTCGCAAATTACCCTTTTCTATCATATAAATTCACCTCACAATTCTAAATTATCTATATCCAAATTCGCTTTTCTAAATTGCTCTGCTGTAAGCAATGTATTATGAAAGCCAGTAACATTTTCAGCAAATGAGATACCATAACCTTTTATTGTTTGAGCTATAATAACAGATGGGGTTCCTTTAATCTCATCCACAGAATCTAATGCCTCAACTATCTCTTTCATATTATGACCATTAATCTCAAAACTTTTCCAACCAAACGCATCAAATTTTGATTTAATATCACCAATATCATATATTTCTTTTATCGGCCCACTTGCCTGAAGTTTGTTACGATCTATAATAGCTACAAGATTATCTAATTTATAAACGCTTGCTGCAGTAATAGCCTCCCAGACTTGTCCCTCATTTAGTTCTCCATCACCTAAAATAACATAAACCTTATAATCACGTTTATCAAGTTTCCCTCCCAAAGCCATTCCTACTCCAACAGATAACCCCTGAGCTAAAGACCCCGTATTAGCCTCGATACCAGGAGTGTTTATTTCTGGATGTCCCTGTAATATAGAACCAAAGGTCTTTGTTGTT
>Ga0307380_10011393_pt1 | contig 11138 bp, 7 predicted proteins | sample UN3MG_FD_202239 | JGI IMG/M metagenome (GOLD analysis project Ga0307380, IMG submission 202239) | Soil microbial communities from Risofladan, Vaasa, Finland - UN-3 | ecosystem: Environmental > Terrestrial > Soil > Coastal area > Acid sulfate soil | place: Finland: Risofladan, Vaasa | collected... | reverse complement strand
CCCGACCCCGACGATACGTGCGGTCAGTCCGGCGGCCTTGAGGGCAAGCCCAAGGCTGCCGCCGACGAGGCCGGTTCCGATAATCGTGACTTGGTTCCAGTGCGTCATGGGCGGCGAGGGACCGGGGTTCCGGGTCATGGCAACGATTACGAGCGCCTGTACTCTAGGCGGCGCGGTGGGATGGGTCAACAGATTTTCAAGGCGGGCGGCGACGGGGATTTTCGCGTTGCCCGGGTACGGCGCGGCCGATAGAATGGTGCACCTTCCCGTGGGGGCGGTGGTAGTCCGGAGGCCGGCGAGGCGGAGCAGGGCCGGGGTTCGGCCTCACGGGGTTCGGGCGACCCGCCTGCGTGTGCGATACCCATGCCAAAGACCATCAACGGCTTCCAGATTCTGCGCAAGATCGCCGAGTCGAACACGGCCGAGATCTACCACGTCGTGCGCCTGGTGGGACGTGAGCGTGGGAGCGAGTTTGCCGCCAAGGCCCTCCGGCCGGAGTTCGCCCGCGACCGGTTCGAGCGGGGGCACCTGGAGACCGAGTTCCGCATCTGCTCGAAGCTCAACCATCCGAACCTCGTCCGGGCCCACGAACTCCAGTTGAACGCCGAGAGGCCGTTCCTGGTCCTCGACATGGTGCCTGGGATCAGCCTCCGCCAGCACATCGACAAAGGACGGCCTCCGATCACGGACAGCCTTGTCTGCGTGGCCAAGATGGCCGACGGCTTGGGGTACTTCCACGAGGCGGGCTACGTCCACCGCGACGTGAAGCCGCAGAATACCGTGGTCAGCGAGGCCGGCGACGTCAAGGTCATCGACTTCGCCCTGGCCATCCGCCAGGAAGGGTCGCTGGGCAAGCACATCCTCCGCCGCCTGGCCGAGCGGCGCCGTCCCGGCACGTGGTCGTACATGTCGCCGGAACAGATCCGGAACAAGCGTCTGACCGGCCTGGCCGACGTCTACAGCCTGGGCGTGACGCTTTTCGAACTGCTGACCGGCCGGCTGCCGTACTCGGCCGAGACGCCCCAGGGACTTCTGGAGCAGCATCTGTACGCCCCCATCCCCTCGATTTGCGCCACGGTGCACGACGTGCCGCCCGAGGTCGACGAGCTCGCCCGCGCCATGATGGCCAAGGACCCTCTTGACCGGCCTACGGGCATGCAGTATGTCAGTGTCAAGTTGCGTTCGATTGCAGCGGCCCGAAGTGCCGGGTAAGCGGGCCGCGGCCGGGGCGCGAGCATCGCCCCAGAACCAGTCGGTGAGCCACCCTATGGCGCGCGCGTGCCTGGAATTCGAGAAACCGTTCGCCAAACTCGAAGAGCAGATTGGCGAGTTGGAGGAGGACCAGCGCCGCCGCAACGTCGACCACAGCGCCGAAATCCGCAACATCCGCAAGAGCCTCATCGCCCTCATCCGCAAGGCCTACGACGCCCTGACGCCCTGGGAGATTGTCCAGGTGGCCCGGCACCCCGACCGGCCGCAGACGTCGGACTACATTGCGGCCTTCGTCAAGGACTTCAAGGAACTCCACGGCGACCGGCTCTTCCGCGACGACAAGGCCGTCATCTGCGGCTTGGGTCGCATCGGCGGCGAAAGGGTTGCCGTCGTCGGCCACCAGAAGGGACACGACACCCGCGAGAAGGTGGCTTGTTTCTTCGGGTGCGCCCACCCCGAGGGGTACCGTAAGGCCCTGCGAATCATGCGGATGGCCGAGAAGTTCGGCCTGCCGCTCGTCGCGTTCATCGACACGCAGGGGGCGTACCCGGGCATCGGGGCCGAGGAACGCGGTATTGCCGATTCCATCGCCGTCAACATGCGCGAGATGGCCGTGCTGCGGGTGCCTATCGTCGGCGCCATCATCGGCGAGGGCGCCTCCGGCGGGTACCTGGGCATCGGCGTGGCCGACCGGCTGCTGATGCTCCAGTACGCCTATTGCAGCGTCATCACGCCGGAAGGCTGCGCGGCCATTCTGTGGCGGACGGCCGAGAAGGCGCCCGACGCGGCGGCGGCCCTTCGCCTGACGGCCCCGGACCTCAAGAACTTCGGCGTGATCGACGAGATTGTGCCCGAGCCGCTCGGGGCGGCCCACCGCAACCCGCGCGAGACGGCCATTACGCTGGAACGCCGCATCGGCCGGCACCTGAGGGACCTGAAACAGATGCCGGTCGACGAACTCCTCGAGCGCCGCTACCAGAAACTCAGGCGCGTCGGCGACACGGTCGAGGCGACGGGCGGCTCGTCCCCGTCGCCGGCGTGATGGGCCGGGGCTTGGGCCGGCGGTCTGTGCGCAGCGAGGGTTCATGCGGACAAGGGGCACGGGGCGGTCCCGGCCGCCTTTCGGATGGCTCTGCCAAATGGCGATGCAACCGACCGCCGCCGTGATACTGGCCCTTCTTGCCCTCGCGCCGGCGGCAGGCGCCGCCTCCCCCGCGAAGACCGGCCGCGAGCCCGCCGCCGTCAAGCCCGCCAAGCCGGCCCCGGCACCCGCGAAGAAGCCCCCGGCCATCCAGATCGGCTGGCAGGCCAACCTCGACGCCGCCAAGGACGAGGCCGCCAGGACCGGACGTTGCGTCCTCATCTTCTTCCACGCCCAGTGGAGCCAGCCGTGCCGCTGGATGAACGAGGGCACCTTCGCCAGCCCCAAGGTGGCCCGGTACATCAACCAGACGTTCGTGCCGATCCGGGTCGATGATTCGGCCGGCACGAGTGCCGCGACCAAGGAGTACGAGGTTCGGGTGTATCCGACGACGCTGTTTCTGGACCCCGGCGGCAAGCCGCTGCACATGGTGCTGGGTCCGCGGCCGCCCGACGCGTTCTATCCGCTGCTGAAACAGGTGGCGGACCTGCCGGGCCTGATGGTCGCCCGCGAGCATAAGCCCAGCGACCTGGAGGCAAACTTCGCCCTGGGCAACGCCTTCGCCGTGCTGAATCAACTGAAGCGCGGGGCGCCCTACCTCGAGCGTGCTGCGCAACTCGCCCCGAAGAATGAGAACGGACGCCTCAGCCAGGCCCGGCTCATCCTGGCCGTCGTGCCGCTCGAGGACGGCGACTCCCAGGCCGCGCTGCGGAACATCGCGGCGTACCTCAAGGAGTTCAAGGACGCCCCGGAAGTGCCCGTCGCCATCTGGTACCAGGGCACCATCCTGTTTCAGGACGAGAAACTGGAGGACGCGCGGCCGTACTTCGTGCGTCTGCGGCGCGACTTCCCGAAGCACCGCAAGGCCTACGAGGCCGACAAGGCCATCGAGGCCATCGACGCCCGCCTCAAGGCCAAGAAGGCCGAGAAGGCCCAACCCCCGAAGAAAGCCCAGCCCGCGCCGCCGAAGCCCAAGCAACCCCCCACGCCCCGCAAGCCCACACCCAAAACCGACGCGCCCCAGCCCGTCGGCTGAGCCGGATGGCCCTGCGGGACTTGCATCGCCGGCCTGCCGGGTGTGCCATGAGTTTCTGGCATGTGTGACATGCCCACGCCAGTAGCGGCGTGGGCATACCACCCAGAAGTGGGGGGTGCCAGGAAGTCTTGGCACAGCCGGCCTGCCGTGGCAGGCGGCGGTTCCGGCCCGTGGAACTTCCCTCGGTCTGGGCGATTCGTTCAGGCGGGCCGGGCGCTACTTTGTTGGGGGAGGAGCCGACAAGGCCCGGCATATCTTGGCAGCCAGGCGATCAGAAATCTCCGAGTGGCGCGGGACGGCTTCCATGTGACCGGTCGCGGGATTGACCCACAACGAATGCGAGCCACCCTCTCGCTTCAGGTAACACCCAGACCGGCGCAGGCGCTTCAGAAGTGCCTCGCGTTTCATCAGATGGCCACGGTACCCGTGATGGCGTCGTCCGGCACGCCGCGCAGGGCGTCTTTGCGGCGCTCCTCCAGGATCAGGCGAATCGCATCCGCCAGGCTGGCCCGGCACTCGTCCTGGGTCCTGCCCTGGCCGTTCGCGCCCGGTATCTCGGGGCAGTAGGCGATGAACCACTCGCCATCCTTTTCGATAATGGCTGTGAATTCATTATGCATGGCCGTCGTCTCCTGACAGGCTTACGTATGCTAATTGTACCCCGCCCATTCATTCAGGTCGAGCATTTTCGCGCCGCCACTGGGTGCTTGCAGGCAAGTAACTCTTGAACACTGGCGGACAAGCCGCCATGGCACCCGGCGGGCCCCGCGGCCTACGTTCCGTCGACGTGGTGTCGCAGGTACTGGCCGGTGTAACTGGTTTCGACGCGGGCGACCTGCTCGGGGGTGCCCTCGGCCACGATGCGGCCGCCGGCGTCGGCGCCTTCGGGGCCCAGGTCGATGACCCAATCCGCGCTCTTGATGACCTCGAAGTTGTGTTCGACCACCAGGACCGTGTTGCCCATGTCGACCAGCCGGTTCAGCACGTCGAGCAGCCGTCGGATGTCGGCGAAGTGAAGGCCGGTGGTCGGTTCGTCGAGCACATAGAGGGTGCGGCCGGAGGACCGCTTGCCGAGTTCGGCCGAGAGTTTGATGCGTTGGGCCTCGCCGCCCGAGAGCGTGGTCGAGTTCTGCCCCAGGGTGATGTACCCCAGGCCCACGGCGTCGAGCGTGGCCAGTTGCTCGACGATCCGCGGGAAGTTCTCGAAGAACCCGAGCGCCTCGCTCACCCGCATCTGGAGCACGTCGGCGATGCTCTTGCCGCGGTAAATGATCTCGAGCGCCTCGCGGTTGAACCGGGTTCCCTTGCACTCGCGGCAGGTCACGTAGACGTCGGGCAGGAAGTGCATCTCGATCTTGCGGACGCCCTGTCCCTGGCACGATTCGCACCGGCCGCCCCGGACGTTGAAACTGAACCGGCCCGGCCCGTAGCCGCGCACCTTCGCCTCGCGCGTCTGGGCGAACACGCGACGGACATGGTCGAAGACCTTGGTGTACGTGGCGGCATTGGAACGGGGCGTCCGGCCGATGGGGCTCTGGTCGATCTCGATGACCCGGTCGATCTGCTCAACGCCGGTCAATCGCCGATGGGCGCCGGGCTTCTCGCGCGAGCCGTACAGTTTCCGCCGGACCGCCGGCACCAGCGTCTGGGCCACCAGCGTGCTCTTGCCCGAGCCGCTCACGCCCGTCACGCATACCAGGCACCCGAGCGGGATGGTGATGTTGAGGGACTTCAGGTTGTTCTCTCTGAGACCCAGGATGCGGATGCTGTGCCGCTTGCTCGCGCGGCGGCGCTTGGCCGGCACGGGAATCTTCTCGACGTGGGCCAGGTAGCGGCCCGTCAGCGACTGCGGCGACGCGGTGATCTGCTCCAGGGTGCCCTGGGCCACGATCTCGCCGCCGTGTTCGCCCGCGCCGGGGCCCATGTCCAGAATGTGGTCGGCCGTGCGGATGGTCTCCTCGTCGTGCTCGACCACCAGGACGGTGTTGCCGAGGTCGCGGAGCCTGAGGAGGGTGTCCAGCAACCGGCGGTTATCGCGGGCGTGCAGGCCGATGGTCGGCTCGTCGAGCACGTAGCACACGCCCACCAGTCCGCTGCCCACCTGGGTGGCCAGGCGGATGCGCTGGGCCTCGCCGCCGGAGAGCGAGTCGCTGGAGCGGTCGAGCGTCAGGTACGAGATGCCGACGTCCTGCATAAACCGCAGCCGGTTGCGTATCTCGGCCAGCACCTGCCGGGCGATGGCGGCCTTCTCGCCCTCCAGATGCAGGTGCTCGAAGAACCCGGCCGCCTCGTCAACGCTCAGGGCCGTGACCTCGTGGATTCGCTTGCCGGCCACCCGCACGGCCCGGGCCTCCGGCCTGAGGCGCGCCCCTTTGCATGCCGAGCACGGCTGGGCGCTCATGAAGTCTTCGAGCCACCGCTTGGCGTAGGCGCTGCGGGTCGTCTCGCGCAGTTGCCGCAGGCTCGGCACTACGCCTTGCCACTCGGCGTCGGGCGCGGGGCCCGTGCCGTTCTTGCGGCGAAGCGTCCCCCCATACAGGAGCACGTGCCGAACGTGTTGGGGAAACTTGCGGAACGGCACCGCCTCGTCGACGCCGAAGTCGCGGACAAACCGCGCCAGGGCCTCAACGTAGAACGACCGGTATCGTCGCGGCCCATCCTTCCACGGCGCGATGGCCCCCTGGGCCAGCGACCGGTCGGCGTCGGGCACGACCAGGTCGGCGTCGAATTCCAGGTACGTGCCCAGGCCGTGGCACTGGGGGCACGCCCCGTACGGGCTGTTGAAACTGAAGAGGCGCGGCGTGAGTTCCTCGAAACTGACGCTGCACTTGACGCACGCGTACCGTTCGCTGTAAAGGGTGTTGCGCCAGTCGCCGGTGCCGGCCTCGTGGCAGATGACCGCCAGGCCGTCGCTCATCCGCAGGGCCTGCTCGACCGAGTCGGTCAGGCGCGACCGCGCGGCTTCCTTGACGACCAGCCGGTCGACGACGACCTCGATGGTGTGGCGGCGGGTCCGGGTCAGGTCCGGCACCTCGCGGACCTCGTACATCCGCTTGTCGATGCGGACGCGGACAAACCCGTCGGCCACGATGCTGCGGATGACGTCCTTGTGTTCGCCCCGCTGGCCGCGCACCAGCGGCGCCAGCACCATCAGCCGCGTGCCGGGGGGCAGGCCGAACACGCTGTCGACGATCTGCTCGACCCGTTGCGGACGGATCTCCTTGCCGCACTTCGGGCAATAGGCCGTGCCCACGCGGGCAAACAGCAGGCGCAGGTAATCGTGGATCTCGGTGGCCGTTGCGACGGTCGACCGCGGGCTGAACCCCGCGCGACGCTGGTGGATGGCGATGGTGGGCGGCAGGCCCTCGATGGCGTCGACGTCGGGCTTCTCCATCTGCTCGAGAAACTGCCGCGCGTACGCCGACAGGCTCTCGACGTACCGCCGCTGGCCCTCGGCGTAGATCGTGTCGAACGCCAGGCTCGATTTGCCGCTGCCCGAGAGGCCCGTGATGACGACCAGTTTGTCGCGAGGAATCTCGAGGTTCAGGTTCTTGAGGTTGTGCTGCCGGGCACCCTGGATCAGGATGACCTCGTCGCCGTTGGTCGGGGCAGGGGGTGTGGGGTCAGGCTTGGCAACCGGCGGCGGCGTCCTGACCGGGCGGCGCTTCTCCTTGGACGCGTTCCTTGCCAATGCCATCTCCGTGACGCGTTTGCTCGGTCAACCGAACCCCCAATCGTACCCGCAGCTTGCGTAAGTGGCAAGAGAAGATGCCGCACAAAAGTGACGGGTGTGGCGTTGTGATCTATCCGAGCCGCGACAGCAACTATCCGAGCCGCGACCGTGAGGGAGCGGTGCCGTGGCGGCGGCGCGGCCGGCCTACCGCTCCCTCACGGTCGCGGCTCAGTTACAGCACGGTCGCGGCTCAGTGACGGCGCGGTCGCGGTTCGGTTTCGCGCCACGAAACTGCGGGGTTACACACACAACGGGGCGAGCGTAAGCGGGCCGGCTACGCTTCGGCCAGGGCCTTCTGGTACTCGTCCCACAGGTCGGCCTCAGAGGCGCCGACGTCGATGCGGCTCCAGGGGAGGACTTCGTCGCGGCCGCGGGCGCGGTGGGCGTAGAAGGCTGGGTCGATGCCGGCCGCGCGGAAACCTTCCTGCCACGCCTCGATCCGAAAGGCCTCGTCCCACGCGTCGAAGCGGGCGCCCGCGCGCCACGCCTCGTAGATGGCACGGCCTACCCGCCGGTCGCCCCGGGCCATCGCCCCCTCCAGCAGGCTCCGGTCGATGCGGTGGACGCGGACCGACAACCGCTTCGAGGCCATGCCCTGGTGCAGCCGGTCGCGGGCATGTTTGAAGTACGCCTCGTCGGCCATGGCGACGAACTGAAACGGCGTATGGGCCTTCGGGACGAAGTTCGACACCGCCACGTTGACCTTGCCCGGCCCTTTGCCGGCGTCGCGCCTGAGGTCGCTCACCCGGCGGGCGAGGGCCCCAATCGCATCCAGGTCCGCGTCGGTCTCGGTGGGCAGGCCGATCATGAAGTAGAGTTTGATGAGGTTCCAGCCGCGCGACCACGCCTGGCGTGCCCCGGCGAAAAGGTGTTCGTCCTGGATGGCCTTGCCAATGACCCGCCGGAGGCGCGGCAGGCCGGCCTCGGGCACCATCGTCAGGCCGCTCTTGCGGACGGAGCCCAGGAGTCGCGGCACGATTTCGAGTTGGTCGTTGGTTCGCAGGCTCGGCAGGCTCAGGCTGATGCTCCGCGGGGCAAACGCGGCGTCCAGCGTCGTCAGGATCGCCTTCAACCTCGGATGGTCGCTCGGCGAGAGGCTCGTCAGCGAGATCTCCTCGTGGCCCGTGTGGGCCAGCGTCTCGCGGGCCAGTTCCAGAATCTTCTCGGGGCTCCGGTGGCGGACCGGCCCCTTCGTGTGGCCGGCCTCGCAGAACCGGCACCGACGCGGGCAGCCGCGCATGATCTCGATCGTGACGCGGTCGTGGACAATCTCGGCGTTCGGAACCACCGGCGCCGTCGGGAACGCCGCCGTCTCCAGGTCCTCGACGTACGCGGCGCGCGTGACCTCGGGCAGGCCGTCGACGGTTGGCCTGAGCGCGGCCAGTGTGCCGTCCGGGTTCCAGGTGGGTTCGATGAGGCTGGGGGCGTAGATGAAGTCGAACTCGCGGGCCAGCGCCAGGATAGTCTCGGCCCGGGGCGAGCCGCGCGCCTTCAGGTCGCGGTACCGGTCGAGGAAGCGGGGCAGGGCAACCTCGGCGTCGCCGACGATGGCCAGGTCGATGAACGGGGCCATCGGCTCGGGATTGTTCACGCCCGGGCCGCCGGCCAGGATAATCGGGTCGGCGTCGCCCCGGTCGGCCGCCAGCACGGGAATGCCGCCAAGAGAGAGCATCGCCAGGACATTCGTGTACAGCATCTCGTACTGGAGCGAAAAGCCGACCAGGTCGAAGTCGCGGACCGGCCGCCGCGATTCCCACGAGAACAGCGGAATGCCGACCTCGCGCATGCGGTCCTGGGCGTCGGTCCACGGGGCGTAGGTGCGCTCGCACAGGGCATCCGGCCGCGCGTTGACCAGCGCGTAGATGATGGCCGAACCCAGGTGGCTCATGCCGATGGCGTACGTGTCGGGGAACGCCAGGCAGAAGCGGACGCCAACGGTGTCCCATTCCTTCCGGACGGCGCCCACCTCGCCGCCCACGTATTGGGCGGGATTCGTGACGAACGGCAACAGGTCGCGCGAGACGGCCCGTTCCAGCGTGCCATTGTCCTGGTCCATAGTCGTGCCACAGTACCCGTTTGTGGCAGGAACGTCAAGTGCGGCGCGGCGAATCGCCTTGCCAAACGGCCGTTACGGGCCTATAAGAAGGTATCGAGTCGGGGCGTAGCGCAGCCTGGTTAGCGCGTGTGGTTTGGGACCACAAGGTCGCGGGTTCGAATCCCGCCGCCCCGACCATCGAACGCGGTCGCCCGCGGCGACAAGTCGCCCGTTCGAATCCCGCCGCTTCGACCCCTTGCATGAAAGATCCTTCGGAATTTGACAATCGATCGAGGGTGTGCTATACTCACGCGCTGAGGGGGTTGGATACGGCTCGTCTAAACGGTGAGCTGTCCTGCGCGCGAGCACGTGCGACACGGATGCAGTCTCGGCTTGATCCCTCCACAGTTCTCGCACACGGGCACAAGGAGAATGCAGACATGCCGGGATACGTGCGGTTGCGGTCCGTCTTATCGCCGGGCCTCTCGTTAGCTGTTCTGCCGGCGGCATTCCTTCTGGCGGCCATGGCCGCATCGACGGTTCTGGCTGACCCGCCCAAACCGTACGCGGCCGTCGAAATCGGCCTGTCGGACGGGAGTTACAACTTCGCCGCCACGGGACTGAACAATCAGGGCGACGTCTGCGGCAACTACGTGGACAGCGCGCTGCACTCGGCATCGTTCGGGTATCTGGGCGGCACGTTCCAGACGTTGTATAAGTACTGGTCGAACCAGCCAATCCAGGCCCGGGCCATCAACGACGCCGGCGTGGTGGTGGGCAATGCCCCTTTGCCGGCGGACCACAGCAGTTCCGTCCCGGTGTACTGGAGCACGCCTGCCGGTTTCACGGCCATCCCCGAGGCCCCGCTGACGGGCGAGTCGCAGCCGATGCACATCAACATTCACAACCAGGTGGCGATGCGGGCGGTCGTCTGGGGTTACCAGTCGAACGTCACCGCAATCGGCGAGGGCTACACTTATATCGGCACCTACGGCGCCAGCGACTAGGCGACCACCGACGTGATGGACATCACCGACGGCGGCATCTTCGCGGGTAACGCCTACGACGCCAACATCGTCTCGCTCGGCATGATCGGCACGCTGGGCGCCGCCGGCCAGGTCACTTCCCTGACCACGTTCTCGGCCTTCACGTCCACACTTCGTACCGGTGTCAGTGCGGTCAATTCCTCCGGCGTCTGCGTGGGCTCGGCCGCGTGGGGTCCCGCTGACGGTTACAACAACCTGTACAGCAAGGCCTACCAGCGCAATGCGGACGGCAGCATCGTGGACTTGGGGCTGGGCGGCGGCGTGCGGTCCTGGGCGGCGGACATCAACGACAAGGGCTTGGTCGTTGGGGCGCACCTGGACAGTTCATACAACGGGACGGCCTGCGTGTTCAGGGGTGACGGAACGGTTATCGACCTGGACGGCTTGGTGTCAGCGCCGTATCAGCTGACCGAGGCCGTGGGCATCAACAACAAGAACCAGATCATCGCCAATGGCAAGGACGCTTCCGGCCACACCCACGCCTTTCTGCTGACGCCGCTCATGCAGACCTTCAACGGCAACTTCACCGAGGGCGACTTGTCGGGCTGGACGGTGAAGACCAGTGGGTCCTCCATGGCTTTTCTCACCATCGACCCGCTGGACCCTACGAACTACGCCCTGGGGATGATGACCGGTTCCCCCATTGAGGTTTACCAGACCGTGAACACGCCCACGGAGGCATTCTCGCTCACCTTCCAGTACTACCTTCCCGTGGCCACCGGGCAGTTGGACGTTTATATCGACGGCGTCGGTATCGGAACGATCCTGGGCAGCGGCCAGCCGGCCGGCGTGTGGAACGGCGCCTCTTTCAGCGTGACCGATCCGGATTTGATCGGGCTGCTGCAGACCGACCTGAAGTTCGTGTATGACGACACGGTTTCGTCGTCGGAAATCTACCTGGACAACATCGTCATGACCCCCGAACCGGCGACGCT
>Ga0307380_10011392_pt1 | contig 11139 bp, 3 predicted proteins | sample UN3MG_FD_202239 | JGI IMG/M metagenome (GOLD analysis project Ga0307380, IMG submission 202239) | Soil microbial communities from Risofladan, Vaasa, Finland - UN-3 | ecosystem: Environmental > Terrestrial > Soil > Coastal area > Acid sulfate soil | place: Finland: Risofladan, Vaasa | collected... | reverse complement strand
TAGGTACACCACCCTGTGAATGTCTTGGCCCCGTAATATTGTAAAGACCAAAATCACCATTGTTATTTAAATCTGTTAAAACCGTTTCTCCACCTTCTGCCTCTATATTAGCATCTTCTCTAGGTATACTAGATAAACTAAATCTTACTGATTGATCATCAGTATTATTAAACATAGTTTGTCCATAATACTCTTGTGGAGTTGTAACCAAACCATAATCTGCTTGATCACCTGTCAAATGCATATCACCACCATATTGCATAAGTTTATCTTCAACAACTTTGCCGTCAACTAGTTTAAACCCTTTTGGTAATTTATTTATTTTAATTTTTGCCATAATTATAACATTTCTATGTCAGCTCCCGCTGCAATTAATTTAGCTAACATTTTAGGATCAACATTTATTATTTCACCACCTTGTTGAGCCTTAGCCATTTCCCTTTTAATAATTTTATCTCTATTAGCTAAGTAAGCAGCTTCCCCTCTTTCACCACCATAATTATTCATAGGCAGTAACTCTGCTTTCGGTAATGATATTTCAGACATACTTATAGGAGCTGGATTTAAAAATGTAGTTAAAGGTGTTACTAAATCTCTCTTGTAATTCCCAGTATCTATATCAGATTGTAAAGCACTCAATTGATTATTTAAATCAGATGTTGACCCAACATATCTTGTTACTCTTAATCCTGAGTTAGGATCACTAGTATTATCATAACCTTTAATACTAGATAGAGGTCTATAACTTACTCCACCACTAACATTACCACCGCTGTTTTCCATCATTATAGGAGAGCCATTTTCATCATAATCTCCAGTAAATATCATTGTATGTGCTTGGCCTGATTCACCTGAAATACTATAATTAGATACAACCCTATCACCTGGTAATAAATCACTAAAACCAGGTTCCATTAATTGCATTCCTAAACCTCCTTTATTGCGTTCAATCATACTATTAAGTTGACTATTACCTGATATAATTGGAAAAGGTTTGCCTTCTGCAGTTGTTGCACCTGCTTGTCTTAATATCCCACAACCATAGCTTGTACAACCATATCCAGCTTGACCACTATCCATTCTACTTTGTAACCAGTTTCTAGTTTGACTAGGAACAGTATCTAAACCTACTACATTATATTCATCTCTCCTAAAGATATTTGGGTTAATAGATGAATCATCACCTAATATCTTTGCTAGTTCATTTTTTCTTTGTTGTTCATCATCTACTTCTTTAGATGTTAGAATACCCCGGTATATTTTATCTATGTTTGATCTAAAACCTTCAATTCTTGAATTTTCACTATCAATTTGCCCTTGCAATTCTGCTATTTCTGATTCAATCTCTGATCTACTTCTACGAGGTCTTACAGGTGTTTCACCTTTTTTTTGATATTCTTCTAAATCATCTGTAAAAAGTTTTAATGGATTAAATGGATTACCTCCCATTTCCATTTTATTTGTAATAGCATCTAATTCTTCTTTTGTAGGAGTATCAGATGATATTTTATAAAACCCCGGGAATGATTCAGCATATGTTTCTTTTTGAGATTGACTCATAGTATCAAACTCTGATTGGTTTGGCCTGCTATCATTGGCCATAAAACTATTAGAGTAATTTAATTTATATAAATCTAAAGTACTAGGTGTATCACTTCCTATCTTATAGTTTTGAGGAAAAGATTCACTGTAAAGTTCTCTCTCCTCTTGAGTCATCTTATCAAATTCTTCTTGGCTTGGTTTATATCCATCAGCCATAAAACCTTTGTTAAACTTATTAAGATACACTAATAAATCTAGTTCTTCTTTAGTTGGTGTTCCTGGTATTTGTTTACCTGGAGTACCCCCACCTTGCATGTTTTGTAATATGTTTGCCTGTACACTTTTTGGCAATGCTTTAAATCCTGCATTATTAGTACCTCCACCATATTTAGATAAAGTAGTATATCCCGTTACTTGATCAATTTCAGGAAATAAACCAGTATTAACATCTGGGCCTTTACCCCTTTTAAATAAAGGATCAGTAAGTGTAGCGTATGTATTATCCGCTAAGCTTAAATCTCTAAATGCTTTAGCTGCTTTTCTATCATCTTCTACATCTTCTAAATAATCATTAGCATTTGATGCAGCTCTTACCGTCCAATCACTAATACTGCCAAATGCTTTTGCAGCAGCTGTATTTGGCAATCTAGATATTCCTCCTAGTATACCGCCTGTATCAATATCCAATTCAGCTGGATTTATTTCATCATATAATTCATCAGCACTTGAGGATTGTTGATCGCCAAAATTATTAACATATATTTGATACTCTTGTTGTGCATTAGCAGTACTTCTTGTAACAGGATCTTGCAAAACCCATTGTTTAAAAGATAATGGTTCTCCACCTGTTTGAGCATTTGGATTAAAATCAGGAGTTTTTAATGATTTACCTAAATTACCAAGATTTTCCTTAAGCCAATTTACACCTTTATTAAGTTTAGAATCTATATCATTCTGTTTAATATTCACTTTATCACTAAAATCAGGAAGACTTGTAGCATCAGGGTTTTCTATTTTATATTGTTTTAAATAATTATCTACAGCATTTAAGTTTTCTTCGCTAAGATCAACATTAATATTATAAGATGCATTGGCATATTTATCTGCTTGATTAGCTGCCGCATCTGCTGCTAAAGTATCAGGCGCAGATTGTATTCCTGTAAATAATTCTCCTACTAAACCAACTGCTTGGGCAGGAGACCATCTTTTCCCACTATGAAACATGCTTGGAGATATATATAAAGGATTAATTACTGATCCATTATCTACTACTTCATTATTTTCTTCTCCAGCAATTACATTATTATTTTGATCAGATATAATAGTGTTATTTTTATTAGCAAATTCTTTTGCTAGATTAAGCATTTCAGTACCTGTCTGTGCTTTAGGGGCCTCATGTGTATAACCAGCTTCTTTAAGCCTAAGATGTGTTTCCATATCTTTAGCTCTAATCTTTCTATCCCCTTTATACATAAAGTGTGGTTTAAATTCACCACCTTCTTTTTGTTCATTTAACAACGCCTTTTTAGCATTATACTGCGCTTGTGCTTTTGCAATTGCAGCTTGTTGTTGAAGTAGTTTTATTTGAGTTTCAATATCTTGCAATTGTGATTTAGCATCTTGATTGTCCCATGGATTATCTTTTAAAATTGTCATTCCATCTCTTTCAGTAATAATACTTCTACCATCTGGTGACAACTTTTGAATTTCAACACCATCTTGTGCTTTATTCCATCCAGCTGCATTCTTTGCAAAATTAGCCATCTTTACTATTCTAGTAGGATATCTATCTTTATTAGCCATTACCTTCTTAGCTGCTTCCTGAACACCCATACCACGTGCCTTAGCCCATGCTGTAAACTTACCTTCATTTTCAGGTTTAATCTCTATTCCAGATTTAGCTATTTCAACAGGATCTATGTTTACATTTAATCCTTCTTGGTCTTCCTCTATTTCTTGTTGTCTTGCTAACTGCTGAGGGTCTTGATTTATTTGTTGAGCAGTAGGATCTGACGGTTGCTGTTGCTTTTGTATATTCTGAAACAAAACTTGTAAATCGTTTTCTTGATAACCCAAAGACATAAGTGCTTGTACAATAGTATTTTGATCTACTTCTTGTTGCATTAAAGCCATCACAACTTCTTCAGGTTTCCCACCTTGTTCAATAGACTCTTTAAAAAATACACTAACTTGTTGAATGGCTGGATCAACCTGTGGTTGCTGTTGCATACCAGGTTGATTGGGAATCATCTGCCCACCTTGTTGTTTTACACTTATTTTGTTTAAGCCCATTTCACTTATATTATATTATTAATATACAAATTCTCTAGGAGATTTGCTAATCTTTAAAGGTTTAAGAAGCAGAAATAACATTGGTAGCAATGTAATTGGCAACACCCATTCCTTGTTCTTTTGCATCTTTATAATGCATTCTATTTAGTTTATCAAATATATTTTTTGCAGTTTCACTATCATCAAGACCATTAATATAATTCATATAAATAGTATATGGGTTTGTAGTTGAACCACCTTGTTGTTTGAATCTTGGATCAAGTATATTCTCTCTACCTTTATTATAGGATCCTTCTCTTTGTCTCATGGATTCTGTACATGAAGCACACCCACCATCTTGAGCTTTTGGAATACCTCCATACTTTAATTTACTTTTTAAAATTTGTTTACTCATATCCCAACCAGATTCTATTTCATCTAGTTTATTAGCTATAGCTTTAAAACTATTGCTATCATAAAAGTTTTCATAACCAGCATCTTTAATAAACCAGTTGTCTATTGCACCTGTAGATGCGTGTCCACCATACGGTTGCCATAATCCTTCAGTAGTTCCTGTTTTTCCTGCTCCTTTTTTTCCAGCTAATCCACTTGATTTGTAAAATAATTGTGATTGACCATTTGGCAATGCTACTTCTGCAATCTGTCTACCAAATTTATTTCCATGATTAATTACATTAGGTGCAATTACATCATTAACATTAAAACCAATTTCATCTAAATGTTTTCCTTGTGATTTCATAGATCTTAAAGCATCCTGAATACCTTCTGGTGATCCACCATAGTTTGTAACTCCTCTTGACCAACTAGGTTTAACATCATCTGCAACTTTAACTGTATTTTCTACAACTTCTTTTGCAATGTTTTTAGTAACTTTTTTTAAACCTCCTTGTGTAACTTTGTTAATTAGATTCTTAGCTACACCTGCTCCTACGTATGTACTTGGATCAGTTGCTAAGTTAGTAATAAATTCACCTACAGGATTTTCTACCAATGGATTCCCATCTGCATCTTCTAATCCAGCTACATTTTTTACAGGTGTACCATTTTGATTTGTAAATGTAAATAATTCATCATCTGATCCTGGTGTTGCAAAGCTTGGCATAGCATCCATAAAATTAAACTTACCATCACCACGTCCTGTAAGTGATTCAGTAGCCTCTGCTATAAGATTTGCAGGTATTCCCATTACACCTAATAAATTAGATATATTAGCTCCTGGCACTTTTGCCATTTCTTTAACTAAACCCCAAAAAGATTTTTCTTCTACTTCTTTACCATCTTGTGCCATTGGCATTTCAACAACATAGTCTGCATTACCATAGTTATAATTTTCTACCCCTGGTATCATATCCTGAACAACACCATTATTACCATATCCCCTAACAGGAAAATCAACACCTTTCATAGTAATATCTCCTGATGGTATAATGTTATAAGGATTGTTTACATCTTGGCTATCACTTCTATATCCATCTATAGAAAATACTTGTGATATATGAGTTATATATTCATTTGGTCCACCTGGTAAACCTATTGATTTTCTTTTATTAGATTTTTTTTTCATTATCTAAGGGATGTAAGTAATTTAGTATTGTTTAATCTGAGTAACATTTTTCTATTGCCAGAATTAAATTTACGTAATATTATATTATTAAAATAATGTCTAAACTTTTTATGTTGTAAAGGAGGTTTATTATAATTTAAATTAATAGTATTTAAAGTTCTGATATATCCATTAGGTTGAGTTTTCCAAATTGGTTGTTGTGCTATTGTAAATTCTCCTCTATCATTAGTAATATCCCAGAATTGATTGAATCTATATTTTTGTTCTACTTTTGAACATAAAATATTAATGTTATTTAAATTAATAATTGGATATGTTAAATTCAAAAGAGGCTGGTTAAATGGTGCTGTCGTTAATTGTAGTACACCTGATACTTGTTCATTATTATAAATAATTGATTGATCAAAATTAAAATTTAAATCTTCCCATTTATCATCATTACATGCATTACCCATGTCACCTTTATAAACATAACTTTCTAATTGATATTCCATGCTTCTAACAGTATTAACTTGTTGTCCAGTATTAGATACTAAATCAATTTCCCATGGGTAACTAACATTATAATAATTAGCAAAATTATCACATCTAGAATTATGTCTCCATAAACTACCATATGTTTTTTGATTTGGAATATTAATGGTCTTAGTTGTAAAGAAATTTCTAATACTTGATAATACTAATTCTGGATGCCAATCATGAAAAGATATCCAAGCTTTTGCTTTTGGATCATAACTAACTGTCCAAGAACAATCATCAAAATAAATAGGATCACCAATTTTAATTGATACATTTAATAATTTAAAACCTGCAGTTTCAGAGTATGTGATATTAGAAATATAATCAGATTTAACTCTATAATCTTTTTTCATAAAATAAACAATATCGTTATTAACATCAAATATTGTTTGGCATCCTACTCCTACAACAGGATTATCAGATAAAACGGAATTTTCTAAATCAGGAAATTGTTTAACTAATTGTGATGGTAAATATTTATTAAACCACCATTTCATACCGTTATTAGATATAGGATCTAAAGCACTGCCAGTATATTGAAATATTTTACCTTGTTGTTGTGATATATAAAATAAACCTAATGGAGTATTCATAACAGATCTTAAGCTTTCACATGAACCATATTCATTAGAAATATCTGAATTTGTAACGTTTTGAAATGGTTGTTTAAATAATTTACCATCTCCAATTGTAACATTGTTATTTGAACCTAAAACTATCGTATCTACACCTTGAAACATTTGAGGAGATAGATAAGGAAAAAATATAATAGCACCACTTTTATTCATAGGTTTAATTACACTAATTTTATTTTTAAAATCTTTATAATTAAATGGTAAGAATACTCTCCAAAAATCTTTTTTAGATTCTTCTTGTGCCTGTAAAGAATAAATTAATCTTTTAGGACGACTTACATAACAATTAGCTGATACAAATGGATCATAATACAATGGTTGCATTTCCCCAAAACTAGAAATTTGACTTGGAAATTTTGATGAACTTAATGATTCATCATATTTATAAAAGTTATCTTTCCTTTCTATATCAGCATGAAACAATTCTTTTACATCATTGTATTCATATGTATCAAATATCCTAGAATCTTGTTTATCTTCCCAATCTCTTTGGGCTAAGTTAATATCTGTTTCAACAAAAAAATCTAATATACCATTATTATGTACATACATATAAGCATATCTCATTGCCATCATTGGATTAGGGTCACCACTACCTGATGAGGCAAAAGCACTAAGCACACCACCACCACTACAAGCATTACTACCTTGATCTAAATAATATAAATCATCAGGAAGCAAAGCAGCTAATACAGAATTAGCTCCGTTAGGATCATCGAAACCTAAAGTAGCTATTTGTCTAGCCAATCTAGTCATATCAAATCTTTGAGAATTTAGCCAAAATCTTGGATAAGGTATATTTCCAAACTGTGAATAATTATAAGTAAATTCATCAGGTTGTCCATTTAAATATTGAGTCAAAATTGGCATTATTACTTTTTCGGTATATCTACCAATATATGTATCTCCTGAAAATATGGGTTGAGAAGAATATAAAAATGTATCAGGTCTAGTTGGATCCAGTAATTCTATACACCCACGCATTGGTACTTGTTTAATACCACTTAGCTGACCGTATTGATTATCAAAATTAAATTTAAGTGCTCCATAAAAAGCAGATATATTAGATTTTCTAGGTGCTGTAGGATTTGTAATGTTAGCAGAAGTTGTTACAGTTAAATTTAAAGAATTTATATACCCACCAATTGTGAATCTTGAATTATCTACAAGTCCTGCCAACATACTCATATCCATATTTCTACTCAATGAAACAGCAACAGTAGATGGTCTAAATAAATTATTTATTTTAAATGAACCATTATCAAAAGTTTGAAAAGATTGTCCTATATAATTTGAATCATTATTTAAAAATCTCCAGTCAGTTGTATTATTTCTTGTAAATTTATTAAAGAAACCTGCTGAATTATATTTATATACAAAATCAGATTTTTTAACTAAATTATAAAGTAATTCTATTATTTCATTTCCACCAATAGCTATATTTGTAGATGTAGTAAACACAGCAATTACCATCTTAAATAGTATTGGTAAATTAGAAAACATACCCTTCTTCTTATAAGTATAGTTAGTAGAAGGCATTTGTATTCCTGGTGCTCCAATTGCTAAACCAGCTCCAATACTTTGGTAAGCCCAATCTGTTGCAAACATCGTTCCTCCCCCAGCCCAAAGATCTGCCAAAGCTGATGCCCCTTTTACAGCGTCAGTAGTAGCTTGAGTGAAAAATGGGTCAGCACTTGCGACCCCTGCTGCAAGTGCTCCCGTTCCACTATTTGCACCAAGTATTCCAGTACTAGCACCATTACCAAGAACCATAGCCCAATCTGTACCACCTATTGTGTTTGTATAAGATTGTCCCACTTTTTGTGTTTCTCTTTCACCAAGAATTTCTGATATTGCATAACCAATACCAAGAATAGCTCCAAAAATAGCTGCTGGATTTCTTAAAAGTTTAAATTGAGGATGATTTTCAGATGGTACAAAATTACCAGTTTGGGCACCATCTAACGTTCCATAAATTCTAGTTTCATAAGCATTTAAAAAAGGTTTTGTAAACATTAAATCAGGTGATGAAAAAGTAAATACACTTCTAGAAAAGCCATCTAACGGTGCATAGTTACTAATTGATTCTGCAAAATTATCACAACCTGCTGTTCTCTGTAAGCCGCTGCCATTATTATCCCAAAAATATACATCAGGAGTTAAATCATTGTAAGGATAGTTAGGATATAAACCTTGAATATTTCCACCCAGTAAATTTTCATTATCGGGTACATTATACTCACGCATGTTTCTAAATAAACCTTTAGCTAAAATTGATCTAGCTCCAGATCTAGAGCCTTTTAATAATTCATACCCTACTACATTTTGTATATATGTTCCATCATTATATGTTGGTCTTCCTATATTAGTAAACTCTACACCAAGAATATTAATAAAATTTGAATTTGTTGTCGAAATATGTAAAGGTGAGTTTGGTCCACCTATTTCTTCAGATGGCATTTTATGATGTCTAATTGGAAGTCCACATAAATTTCCCCAAATATCAGGTCTATCAGCAGGATATCTTTCTGTTGATTCCCAGTAAGCCATTCCTCCTCTACCAATAATTAATGATCCATCTGATTGAACTTCTGTTAAATTTGATGCTGTTATAGTTCCTGTATTTACAACTTGATATATTGGATCACCTGCTGGATTTAATGAATTAGGACCCATAACAATTGCATTTTCTAAACCTGATATACCATTGATACTAACATTTGTTGGTGCCCTACCTGGAATATGATATGAAGATGATCTTTCCCCTGTATTATAGATCCATCTTATAAAAAAAGCATATTGTTCATCCCTTAAAAAATTTGTTTTGTTACCACCTAAATGATAATATTTAGAATCAACTTGATTTACAACCCAATTTACTTGAATGTTATTTGCAATAGGCTGATAATTAAAATCAAATTGTTCTATAGGTCCTTGTCTAATTAACCAATCATTTACAACATACATTGCATTTGATTTTTCATAAGCAGGACTACGTTGAGGAATTAGCTCTAAATCAACAGGAATTAATTCAGGACTAATAAAATCAATACTTATGTCTTTTTGTTGTGTACTGTATAGACCAATTCGTTTAGCAAAAATTTGACCTTGTTGTCTTATTAGCAATACTAACTCATAATATTCATATTTGTCATCTAAATTAGTAATATTAACATTTAACGAACCACCACTACCTAGATGAGACCATAACGATTGAATATTTGATATTCCTATATAATCAGTTACTTTTTGTTCATTTTCTGTATATGCAATAAATGCTTGATATGAACCATTAGCTAGCATTCCACCATCTACATCTTTAGATAAATATATACATGGTGTATCAATTAATGGTGCCAATCTTATTTTTTCACAATTTAAACTTGTTGTATCTGCATATGTTATACAAGGATCACCGGGTGCTGAAGTTATAGTTTGAATCCATGGTATATCATCAATATTTAATGAACGAGATGGATTATTTCCATCATCCCAATACACTTGCCATGTACAATCAAAATTTTCTTTTGCTGCACCAGTAATTAAATATTTTCTATTAAAGTTTAAACAAGGAGCATTTACAATAACTTCATATTTACATTCACTATCATCAAATCTTCCAATTTCTGAATTAACATCATCAGTAGAATAAATAATCCATTCATCACCATATCTATGTATTGCTCCAATAATTGTATATGGTATTACTCCACATAGTAAATTTGCCGGTTCATTACCAATTACACCTAAATCACCATCTAAAGAATTATTTACTACATTACGTGCATGCCACCAGCTTTGTTCTGGTTCCATTGCTTGTACATAATCCTTATTCATTCCTTTAAGAAATGAATTAGTATTTACACTTGTTGTGCTAGCATTTTGATTTTTTTTTTCAGCCATAATAGATTAATTCTTTTTTTCCATTACTTGTTAATACTATCATTCAACTGGTGCATAACTTAAAAACATATTATAATAATTATGGTATTGAGCTCTTCTATTCATAGTCCAAACTTTTTGCATTTCTTGAAAATTAGGTGTATTCACAAAACTCAATGCATTATTTCTAGCTGCTCTTAATCTTTGCTCTACTAAATTTAATTGTTGAGTAACATTTTCACCTTGCCAAATCATATTTTCTAATATTCTTTGTTTTATAGCATATTCATAATATTCATTACAATATGGGTGATCTAAAACTAATAAATCACCATCAGCTGTTTCCATTGCACCTTGATAACTTAAATATACTTTTCCAGTTGTAAAATTTGTAATTAAAAAACCATCTTGTATTTGAGCAATGTCTGAAGCTTGTGCACCCAATGTTGGACAATAACAAACAGTATTATTAACATCTTGAATTTTTAATTGAGTCCACGTGTCATAAGTTCTATATTGATTTGGTCCTATTCTTTGAACCAACTGATGACTATTTTTACCATCACATGTTTCAATTACACAAACTTCCCTACAACTTGGATCATCACAAGGTCCTGACTCACCCGGTGCAGGAACATAAGGAACATCGTTAAATGTTTCTACATGTGTACCTGATGGCATTGTTGCATTAATAGTATAAGCTCC
>Ga0307380_10011391_pt1 | contig 11139 bp, 18 predicted proteins | sample UN3MG_FD_202239 | JGI IMG/M metagenome (GOLD analysis project Ga0307380, IMG submission 202239) | Soil microbial communities from Risofladan, Vaasa, Finland - UN-3 | ecosystem: Environmental > Terrestrial > Soil > Coastal area > Acid sulfate soil | place: Finland: Risofladan, Vaasa | collected... | reverse complement strand
ATCCCCGAGGGATCAACCCAAACGTTATTGTCAAGCCGGCCATACACAAGCACAAGATCGCCCTTGGAAGCTCGGTCCGATATCCAGACCGCCCTTTTGCCGAAGAATACAATCCGATGGAAACAGGCGTGTTCCTTCCACTCCTTCGGGTCGGTTGTGCCGGCGGGCTGGTAAAGGTAATTTGTTGCCACGGTGAAGCGGACAAGCTGCGACTCGCCCTTGTGCTTTCTGCCGCAGGTTCGAAACTCCGGCTCCTGGGTCAGCCGCCCGGCGATGACGGCGAGATTGAAAGAGTAGGAGTGCATCACTCACCCCCGCCCTGGAGTTCGTCGATGTTGGTGATGAAGTATTTCGTCTCCCGCTTGTAGGGGGCCTTGACCTCAGGGGGGACCTCATACCAAGTCGACGTGCGCTCGGTCGACTTAACCCTATGGTCACCGATTATCAGGTTCCTGCCATAGAGAAGGCCGGGCTTCTTGGTGTCCCCAATGAGGTCTTTCTTCAGGCCTTTGTATTCCTGGTAGTCGGCGTCCATCTGCTTGAATCGCCTGACTCTGGCCTCAAGTTCATCGTCTATGATGAGGTCCCACCCGGGGCCGAAGTCTTTGTCTGGGTAGCAGTAGGTCATGGCGAAGTCGCACTTGTCGCAGATGTCCTTGTATTCAGGCTTGGGGACGATTCCCTGCTTGACGTTCTTATTCGCCCGCTCGGCCCGCTGAAGCAGGGTCTCCGAATACTCAAGGTCGAGAGCGACAAGCCAGAAGAAATAGTCACCGCTTGCCACATCGAAGAAGAACCACAGCCCCCACCCTACCCCCATCTGGAGCATGTAGACCTGAAGTTGCCCGGGGTATTTCCTTATCCATGAGTATTTGCTTTTGGTCAGGCTTATCCTTTCTTCCCGGTGTTCCCGGATGGACCGGAAAACATTGGGGGAGCAGGTCTTATGCTCGAAGGGGATATTGGAACCCCCAATCTCGGGGACCCTCACCCATGAATCGAGCTTTCCCCTGATCAGAAATTCCCGCCACTCATACATTCCGATCCGGTCCTTGAGGTCGATGCCGGCGTCCTGGAGCAAGCGGATATTCGGGGTCTCCCACTCGATCCCGCGCCGGAAAACCTTTGCACGGGATACGGGAATGCGGGGCCGGATATCGCCCTTCGTTCGGACGAGGGCATGGAAGGTGTCGCAATCTGTCCCCAACTCACTCGCCCGGTTCCACTCGGAGGAGCGTTGAGCCCAGATTCCCTTCTCAATTTGATGGTCGGCCTGTGCCTTGAGCCTGTCCTCGATTTTCTCTATGGCTTGGGTATCCATCTGTTATTCCTTCTTCGCTTCATTGGCCGCTATCGCGTTGTCGAGAGCTTCCTTCGCCTTGGCGTGGACCTTGTTAATCCACTTCTCGCTCCTGAGGTCGGTGACGTTCCGGGCCTTGATGACCCTGTCTCCTTCTCCCTTGAAAGAGGAAAGCTCTTCAAGCACCTTCCGCGCCCCGGCGTCGTTGCCATTTCCAAGCTCAAGGCACATCTTCCTGATTTCGTCCCGCCTTGCCAGAAGCTCGGGGGGCAGCTGGGCATCCGCCTTCTTGCCGCCCTCCCTGAAGTCCACCTTCTTGATCTTTGCGGTGTCCATTCCAGCCGACTTCAGGTCATCTTCGACGAGCCCGCCCAGGCCGGCGACTCGCTTGATGATCCGGTTGTAGAAATTGGTGACGGCTTTCTTCTTGATCATGTTCACGTCAATATCCTCAAGTTCTTTGAGCTTGCCGTCGACCGTGCCGAAGAACTTGTCGCGCTGAGAGCAGGTCCCGATCTCCTCAGCGTAGCGGTAGAGCTTCCTGCTGAAAGCCTTGCCGCTTACGGTGAACGAGTAATAGCGTCCCAGGGCATCCTCATGCCAGTCCTGGATGACGCTGGAGATGGAGACGTGAACCCCCCAGGCGATTGCCAGGATCTCCGCGCCCTTGTCCTCAAGGTATAACGACTCACCCATGAAGCGGAGGTCGGTCGGCTTGAGGAGCTTGAGGCTGACGGTCCTGATCTTGTTGTAGAGCTCGATGTTCTTCTCGACCTTATCGACTTCGGCGACGATGTCGAGAATCGGCGGCTCGTCACGGGGAACCTGGATGACCGGGAACTCGGACACCTCGAAAGCCTCATGGTTTTTAGTTTTCTTTTCTTTGTCCATTCACCTCTCCATAAATCTGGCTTCCTGAAAGAACGCTTTTCAGGTATTCATTCTCGATGATTAGGTCCTGAGTCGCGCCGCTCTCCATGACGGCCTGAAGGATGAACCCTGCCCAGAATCCGAAAACGAGCGCCCCGAGAACGAAGAAAATACCGCCGGCTTTGAGAAGCAGGCCTCCCAAGATGTAGCCCAATACAAAGCCGACAACTAGCATGGGAATACGTTTAAGCATGTCTCACCTCCTATTTATTCCCCTTGAAAGCCATCTTGAGTTGGGGTTTTTGCTTCTATTTTTGGCCATCCCTTGCCGCCTATGCCTTTTCTGGCGGGATTCTTGCCAAAGCGGAATTCATAGAGGAAACATGGACTGTAGTTTGTCATGTCTCCCTGTTCCCTTGCCTTCCTGATTTCAGCTTCATTGGCGGTGCAAGACTCAACCTCTTTGTTTGTCCCCGCACATTCAAGGCAGAATTTGCGGATTGCCTTCAGGGGAGTTAGCCTCTTCACCGGATAGGCTGCCGGCCTTCCTCTTGATTGGCGGACTTGAAATTTGCCCCGAGTTCGGTGAGGATGTGTTGTTGAATCTCGGCGGTCTGATTGGACATGATGATGAGCTTTTCGATCTGGCTGACGACCCTCTGGAAGGCCGCTGCCTTTACTGGCTTTTCCGTCGACGGCTCGTCCTTGGTCAAGGGCGTACTCCCCACCAAAGCCCCCTCGATAGCCTGAGCGGCGATGTAGTTCGCACTTACCATGTCGAAAAGCCGCTCGAGGCGGTTGTAGATGACCACGATCAAAGGCTTGTGTGGTTCAGACCCACTCTCAGCCTGGACCTGTTCCATTCCGAATCTGTTTTCCATTGCTAATCCTCCTGATAAGTTTTAGTTTCTTTACCCGAAGCTCGAAGGGCTCGGGCTTGTGGTCTTTCATCCACCACTCGGAGAGCCGCCGCTTGTCAAAGGTGATCCGCCCGCCCCTCCCCCGCTGATGGTAGGGTATCTGGCCGGACCGGCAGAGCCGTCTTAGGCTTGTCGCCGAAATGCGGAGAAAGCCGGACGCCTCCCCGAGGGTGAGTATTTCCATCAAAGTATAAAGAGTTGCTCGATAAAGCAGTCGAGAGCCGAAGCAATCCGGTGGGCTGTCAGTAGGCTTGGGTTTCTTTTGCCGTTGGCTACCCTGGAGATGACGCTCAGGTGGATGCCGGATAGCTTGGCAAGCCATGTTTTGGTTTTCTTTCGGTGTGCTAGCTTAACGTCTATGAGATTTTTCATTGACGCTCCTTTGGCTATTACTTAATTCACTCATATCTTATCATCATATACTGACTTGTCAAGATACTATTGGTGCTTTAATTAAAATAGTCTTGCCTACTTGACAAGGTGGCAATTCGTGATAAAATGAGAGTAGTCTCAAAGGAAGGAAGGCCAAGGTAATACGGGGCTTTGAGATTAAAATGAAAAGGAGGGGCCGATGGTCACGGGTGAATCTTTGGGCAAAGCAGTAAGGGAAATTAGAAAAGAAAAGGGGATGACACAAGGAGATGTCATAAGGGAGATAAGGAAAAAGGCTAAGTTTGTAGAGAGAAACTTCCTTACAAAGATTGAGACTGGGAAGCTGAAGCACCCAAGATTGGAAACCCTTGAGATGATCGTGAAGGGCCTCGACATTAGGCTAGGGGGATTGATATTTTTTGTTGAAGCGGATATGAAAGTTCCGATTGATACGATCTGTGAGAGCCTAAAAGAATTGGAAAATAGAATTGATGGGGGCGGAGCGACCGGGCGATAGCGACCTTTATGCTATCACCTCAAAGTCCGGTTGATTCCGACCCCTTTATTTCAAATGGGACTCTATCTTAGAAGCTCTCGATACTACTACCGCAAGCAGATCGACGGGAAGATTCACTATCAGGCGTTGAAGCTCCGGCGCGGGCAGGAGTCGCTTCTCTCTGGCCGGCTCAAGCAGGTCGAGGAGGAGATCCTGGCCCGCCACTTCGGACTTGCTTACTCGCCAAGCCGCTCGGTTCTGTTCTCCGAATACATCGAGGCATACCTCAGGACAAAGGCCCACAAGAAGTCGATCGACCGGGACCAGCAACGGCTCATCAAGATTGTCGAGATCATAGGCGACCCTCCTCTTTCGGCGATAGGCAAGAGCCACATTGAGAAGCTGGAAGCGCGGCTCCTCTCGGGGGACAACCGGGTCAGCACGACAACGCTCAACCGATACATGCAACTGCTCCGGCATCTATTCAACCTTGCCATCGAGGAACGAGTTATCACGGAGAATCCCCTGCGCCACTACGAACCCTACATTGAGGAGCAGACTGGCCGGGCTCTCGGCGGGGAGGAGATCACCGCCGTCCTCAAGGCCGGAGAGACGATGAGGGACAAGCCCGCCGGCCCGATCCACGCCGCGATGTTCGACTTGATACTGTTTGGCCTGAATACGGGCATGAGGCTCAGCGAGATACTGAATCTCAGGAAATCATATATCAAAGACGGGGTAATCAGTTATCCCTTGAGCGAGACCAAGTCCCCGCGCCGAGCGTCGGGGGCGAGGAGGGGCGAGGCCAAGACGATTGTCCTGAACGAGGCCGCCCAGGAAATAATAAAGAGCCAACGGTCAACGAGTGACTACGTCTTTGACCTTCACCGGCGAGATTCAAACTGTGTCGTCAGACCAGTCCGGGTGATCAGGAAGCTGAGCGGCATCAAAGATTTCACCTTCCATCAGCTGCGGCACACGGCATCGACAATCATCGCAAGCCAGTCATCACTCGCCACGGCGAAGGCGGTCCTCGGCCACCGGGACCTCCGCACCACCCTCAAATATACCCACCCCGAGATCGCGGAACAGAGGCGAACTGTTCAAAAACTGGGAAAGCGCATTAGCGCAATAGCTGATAAGTTATAGATATTAAAGGGGATAAAGAGCGGAGGGAGAGGGATTCGAACTCTCTTGCGGGCCATGCTCACGTTCCCCCTGATAAGTCATTCTATATGGGGGAAAGCCCGTCCATCAGGTTGATCATGCCTTGTCATTCACGGCCCTATTCTTCAAAAAACTGTGCAAAAACTGTGACAATATTAAAGATCAACCCTCAGCTTTTCGCCAGCCTCTCGCCTCCGCAGAAAGTCCTCGATGATGAAGGTTATCAGCATGGTGAGGCTCAATCCCATCTCTCCGGAGGCCTTGACAATCTCAGCCTTCAAGTGTTCTTTGGTTTTTGGTAAACGAAACGTGATGTTATGCGGGTCTTGCTTACGCATTCTATCACCTCACTTATCGTATATTCTATTGCGCTTCCTCTTCTGAGTCAACGCTTCCTCTTCCGTTTCATCGCTTCCTCTTCGGAATCATCCGGGCTCCCCTGGCTCCAGCCCCCATCCCCCACTTCCCACCCCGGGGGAATTATGTCAACTAGGGATGGCTAACGGGGTAAGGCCGTTAGCTGATTGACGCCTCCTCCCTTTGTTCCGGCCGGACATACGACTTATCTCGGGCATAGGTGCTACCGGATCTGTCAAACTTGATCCGATATGATTTCTTATGCACAGAGACAATCACCCCCTCGCCGAAAACCACATCATTGACCCTTGACCCTTTCCCCAGGATCCGGTCAAGTGCCTCCCGCTTGGCCTGGCGCCGCCTTTCAGCATCCCCTTGTACCCGAGTTTGATACTTCATAATATTGTCGGCCTTCTCTTGCAGGGCTGCCGCTTCATTGTGCAGGTGATATATCTTTTCCTCTTTTTGGGCTATCCTTGCCCGTCCTGGGATATGTCCGGGCTGTGTGATATAGGCCCAATCATGCCGATATTCAGGCAAGGAACCCTGAAGTGCCCCGGCATGGCGCAACCTAGCATCGGCCCTAGCCTCTACCCTTTCGGCCTTGGCCGCGGCTTTAATTGTGCGATAATGCCGGATTCCCTCAATATCTGTAGGTTCGCAGCCACAACAGAAAATGCCCATGCTCTTTTCATACATGGCAGAGCTACCCACTTCTAGGGAATTCCCGCACTTGGCACAGTCGCCCGAGTACTTAACTGTAATCTGTCTCACTTTTCACCCCCGAATAAAGATAATTGAGACGCCGCCTGGCCCGGATCAGCCGGCAGATCGACGAGCTCCGCCGGTTCACCTTCATCCGGCCCGACCGGATCAGCTGCCGGCCGGGGAGACCCCGCCAGCCAGAACTCGGAACAGCCCTCGGCCAACTCTGGAGCCGTCGACTTCGAACGCCGCCAACAATGGAACCGCGAGAACTCGAGCTCACCCGCCCACCAGCCGCAGCCCGGACAGCCCGCCGGCACCGAATCATGAACCGCGACGGCCGCATGGACCAAGGCATCCGCTTGACGCTCAGCCTCCAACAGCCGCCCATCATCCGCGAACGAGTAATGACGCCCGGCCCCGATGATGACGTGATCCAAGACCTTGATCCCCAGAAGCCGCCCGACGATCGCCATTGACGCGGTCACGTCCTTGTCGGCCAGACTTGGAGAGGGATCACCCGATGGATGATTGTGAACCAGTATCACCGACGACGCATTGAGCGCCAGCCCGAGCTTGAACACCTCAGCCGGATAGACGCCGGACGAATCCACGCCGCCCGCCGAATGCGGCTCAACATGGATGACGGTGTTTTTCGCCGTCAGATAAACCACGTTGAACACCTCCCGGCCAGCCCGCGCCCAGGTCCCCATGAACGCGACGACATCCGCCGCGTTCGAGACCTTGACGCCCGTCGGCACGTCAGGAGCCTCAAAGACTTTGAACTGGAGCGGGATCACCGCCGGTCCCCGCGCCGGCCCGACCGCAGGACCAAGGCCAGCAGTAGCCATGCGACGACGACCGCCGCAATCCCCAAGGACAAGTCACCCGTAGTAATCATGGAGAAAATCATGCTATCACCTCACTTTTAGTATATCATAACTTGCCTATATGTCAATATACTTTCCCCTCTTTATAGTAGAATATTATGACTGTCTTACTCTTGATCTGTCTGTCTTTCTTTCTTTCTTGAAGAAAGAGTAGAATATATTGTTGTATACAAGGACAGCCCGTCAGCCCAGGTCAGAGAGAGAGAGACAGAGAGAAGCAGCCGGACCTTGAGCGGGTGTGAATGTTAAACAGAAAGAAAATGAATGAGAGAGACAGACGCCGTCGACCTCGGACCTCGACCGAAACCCCTTGACAATCCCCAGAACTATGCTATCCTGGAACAGATGAAGACAAAACGTTATGCGACACAAGCCCCCTGTCCTCCCCTGTAGACGTGTCGCATAAGAAGTATTATGTAAACTACAGCCTGTAAAATCTCAATTCCAGATCCCCCCGCTCGAAAAAGCGAATCAGCCCCCCGCCGCTGGCATCCTCAGATCGAGCCGACCCCCTATGGCCCTTTTCGATTCGACCCCCCCTTGCAGCACCCCATCCCCGGGGGTGTGACTTTTACATTTTCTTAGAAATAGGCTGTTTCTTCCGCCTTCTCCCAGGTATTGTCATGGTGATTTTGAAGACAGTAGGCTGTTTGATAAGTCTTTTAGCGTCTTCCATCATTTCATCGGCGGAATCATAGAGACGCCTTTCTCTTGTCCCATCGGTTCTCTCGACATCCATTGTCCGATCCTCCTGTTTTCCCACCTTAATTAGGCCCAATATTTATCACGTAGTGGTAAAATTCTACTCCCCTGGCTTGAATTAATCCCTCCCTTTTTTGTGCTTGGTTCAAATAAGTCCCCCCCTTTTTTTAGGAGAATGGAGCGGAGCTCCCCCTTCTTATTGAAGCTCTCCAGCTTCCGCAGCGCCTTGGCTTCGATCTGGCGGATGCGTTCGGGGCTCAGCTTGAAGATATCCCCAATTTCCCGCAGGGTGTATCTTTTGTCGCCCGGTAGCCCAAGCCGGAACTTTATCACCTCGGCTTCCCTTTCGGTGAGGACACCCCGGAGGATGCTTTCCATTAGGGCTTCAGGGTTAAGTTTTCGCCACATTGGCTTCCGCCTTTGCCCCAATTCCGACATTTCCTGACGCTTTCCCTGTCAATCCGGGGGATTCAGGCTTGATTTTCTTGATAATGTAGCCGAACCGGGTGATCTGGGGGATATAGAGGGTGTTGTCTCGGGTGGTTTCGGAGTATTTTACCTGGTTTCCCCAGACGGTGGCCGAGCCCTGGGTAGTCGTTCCCCTGTTGAAAGCGTAGATATCGATTTGGGCGGGGGACAAAATGATGGCGTCGGCACCGATTAGAGCGGCCTTTTGCTGAAGCGTCCACGCAAATTCCCTGGGGCTGGTAGTCCAGGTCGCGTCGATCGTCATGCGCCCGATGATGACGAACTGATAGGTGGGAATGAACTGGTCGTAGATCATGACCCAGGCGGGGTTTGTGGGCGGGTAGTTGAAATCAGGATGCCGGACCACCTGGCTGACCGTCGTGCAGGAGACTAGGCAGAGAACCGCCAAAAGAATGAAAAGCCTTTTCATGGGAACCTCCTATATTAACGGGAGACCGGGCGGAGCCTTCTACCGCGTCCCTTTCCCCCGATTTTGGAACGCGGGCCATTTGGCAGACTCCGTCCGGGAGACCTCATAAACGCGTGTCGCGGACACTCATGTTTAAGGGCCGAATCCGTCAAGAAATAAATCTTACCCTTAGGAATCGAGCCCAAGATCAGGGCCTTGAACTCATGGCCGAAGATTTTGATTATCCCAATCGGCATTTTATTTCCCCACAGCCGGTTTCATCACCGCGATCTTGCCCGGAATTTCTTTGTACTTTTTCATGAATCTATCCCAAATATCGCCATGCCTTTCCAAGTTATCAAGCGCATCCGCCGCAACGCCGGCAAGCAAAAGCTCTTCTAAATTCATCCCCAAGAGCCAATTCCCCTGATATTGGTCGGTCGCGATTCGGGCCTCAAAAAGCTCTGTATGGGTCGGCATTTCAGTTCACGGGCCTTGTGGGGTCAGCCGGCCTGAGAAACTCATCCAGCCTTGCTTTCAGCTTCCGCTGCTCCTCAAGCAGTTCCAGGTAAAGCCGCAGAAGGTTGTCCTGGCGGGACCGGGTCTCGCGGATCACCTTAAACAGCTGACGGAAGATGCTCCGGAGGCGGGTGTCGTTCATACTTAAATCTTACCACCGTTCTTCCCAGAGTCAATACACTTTGACTAACTGGCAAGGTTATTTTTGGGGGAGCACTTGACAAATAGCTGACTTATCGCTAGCTTAATGGTGACTAAAAATGGACATAAAGTATGCAAAACCTACTTATTGGTATCGGAGATGGAAGTTAAGGGTAGCGATAGATTTCCTGGACAAGCTGGACAAGGCCCTAAGGGTCCAGCCCCGCTACAAGAGGAAACAATTTTGGAGAGAACTGTCGGACTCAGACAACTTCCGGTCGTATGCGCTCCGTCAGTTCCCCCGGATCCTCAAGGGGAAGTATCCGTGAATGAGGTCGAAGTAAACGGCATTCCCGTGTTCATCGACCCGGGCGATGTCTCCAAGCTCCGCTTTCATTACCGGACTAAGCCCAAGCCCAGGGGTAAGGATGCCCCCTTCTCGAAGCTGACCGTCATGCAGAAACAGGCACTCACCAACAGGTTCGAGCTCGGCATGGGGAATACCCAGGCGGCCAGCGAGGCCGGCTATTCCCTGTCGAACGCCCGCAGGGTTCTCCCCGCCCTTCTGAAAAAGAAGCCCATCGTGGAAGCCCTCGAAAAGAAGGGTATAAAGCCCGACAAGATCGCCCAGGTCATAGCCGAAGGACTTGACGCCATGCACCCGCTTAGGCCCGCGCTACCCGACCACAACGCCCGGGCGAAGTTCGTCCGGGAGGCGAACACGATCCTCGATAATTACCCGCCGAAGAAAATCCAACAGGACCAGCGGGTTATCGAGATTCACCTCACGGGTGACGACATGAGGGCCATCCAGAAATACGAGGAAATGAGGAGAGACCATGCCGGTTAAGCTGATCGGCGACGGCGATATCCCTCCCGAATTCCGGGGGATGAGCCCGGAGTGGTGGAGAGAGAAGATGCTGACCGATCTCTTTTTCCTCTGCTCGGTCGTTCTCCGCCACGGCAAGACGCGGGAATACCGGGACATGAACTGGATTCACCTCAAGCTCTGCGACTTCCTAGACCGCCGCAAGAACCCGGTCGACCAGCTGCTTGTCCTCATGTTCAGGGACGCCCTCAAGAGTTCGATCGCGCGGGGAGACGTTATCCAATGGTTCCTTGATAACCTTTACCACGGGAATGAGGCCAAGGCGTTCATCTACTCTGGGAAGTTCGAACTCGCCCAGGACCATGCCGACCGGATCGTGAAGGAGCTTATCGGGAACAAGCTCATCCAGGCCTTCTTCGAGGATTTTGTCCCCAGAAGCCGCTCGGACTTCGAGACCTGCGCGATTGACCAGGGCAAGGTCCGCTACAAGAACGTCGAGCTTGACATCGGCTCGCCGGAAAAGAGCTTGACCGGGCATCACTACGACCTGGGGATAAACGATAACCTCGTCAACGAGGTCAACAGCGACACCCCCGAGGGTCGCCGAAAGACCAGGAAGCGGTGGATGCAGCAGGAGGCGATCCTCGCCGAAAACGCCCGTGAGATCGTCTTTGAGACGACCTGGTGGCCCGATGACGTGGCCGGCCATATTCTCGACCCGGAACACAAGTTCGATTTCCGAAAGCTCTACCGGAAGCCCTGCTATACGTTCCTTGCGGACACGGGCTACATGGTCTTTTCGTGTCCCGCGACAGCCGGCGGCGGGAAGATGGGAGCCCCGGTTTTCCCCGAGAAGGTGGACGACCAATATCTCAGGCGGAAGCGGTCGAAGATGACGGCGGCTCTGTATTTCTCCCTCTATGAGCTTCAGCCCACGGCTGACGAGGACATTGAATACGAGCGGGAATGGCTCAGCTATTACGACGAGCTTCCC
>Ga0307380_10011388_pt1 | contig 11141 bp, 10 predicted proteins | sample UN3MG_FD_202239 | JGI IMG/M metagenome (GOLD analysis project Ga0307380, IMG submission 202239) | Soil microbial communities from Risofladan, Vaasa, Finland - UN-3 | ecosystem: Environmental > Terrestrial > Soil > Coastal area > Acid sulfate soil | place: Finland: Risofladan, Vaasa | collected... | reverse complement strand
GAGATGGAGTGCGGCTGGCTGCTGATCTACAAGCGGCTCACGGGCCTCGGGACACTGGAGAACTACCGCAAGCTGCGCCCGCCGAGGGACAACCGCAAGGACCGCGGCAAGGGCGTCAGAAGGCTCGTTCTGCAGGAGATGGTCGAAGAGGAGTCCAAGAATGAGTGAGCCTGTCAGCAGACTTCAGGCGGCGCTGGAAGCAGGCAAGTTTGTCGTCACGGGCGAGATCGGCCCGCCGAAGGGCACGAACATCGGGCCGGTGATCCACGAGGCCGAGAAGTACCTGAAGGGCACGGTCACGGCCGTCAACGTCACGGACATACAGACGGCCGTCATGCGCGCCGGCAGCATGGTCGGCTGCAAGCTGCTCATCGACGCCGGGATAGAGCCGGTTTTCCAGATGGTCTGCCGCGACCGCAACCGCCTGGCCCTTCAGAGCGACCTGCTTTCGGCATACATTCTCGGTGTCCGGAACGTCCTGTCGCTCACGGGCGACCACACGACCATGGGCGATCACCCCGAGGCCATGCCGGTTTACGACCTGGACTCCGTCGGCCTGCTGCAGGCGATGTGCGCGCTGGAGGCCGGCCGCGACCTCGGCCGCGACATGAAAGGCAACCTCAACGCGCTTGACGGCGTGCCGAAGTTCTTCAAGGGCTGCTGCGTCACGCCATGTGCCGATGAGGTCGAGCCGCAGATACTCAAGCTGGAGAAGAAGGTCGAGGCCGGGGCGCAGTTCGTCCAGACACAGGCCGTTTACGACCCCGCCGCGTTCGAGAAGTTCATGAAGCGAGTGGAGCACGTGAAGGTGCCGATTCTTGTCGGCATTGTGATGCTCAAGAACGCGGGCATGGCCAAGTACATGAACCGCAGCGTCCCGGGCGTGCTGGTGCCCGACCGGATCATCCAGAAGCTCACCGACTGCGCCAAGGAAGACCGCGAGAAGGTCTCCACCGAGCTTTGCGGGCAACTGGTGCGCGAAATGAAAGACATGTGCCGCGGCGCGCACCTGATGACGCTGGGGTGGGACCACTGCGTGCCGGGCATCATCCAGGCGGCGGGCCTGGCATAGAGCCTCGCCGGCGGCCGGTTCCCGTCTCAGTTGACGCCGGTCGGCAGCGGCGATAGTCTGGGCATTTCGGAAAAGCCCCGCTGTTTGCCTGACAGGATCAAACAATGCGCAAGGTGATTGCCATGGCGATTTGCCTGATACTGCCGCTCGGATGCGGCGGCACTGTACCCGTGCAGCCCGTGCCCGCCGCGGGCCGTGGGCCGGCGGCGTCACAGGCGGCGACAACGCAGCCGGCCGAGCGCGAGATCATGGCTTACGTCAACGGTCAGCCAATGTACATGGACTCGCTGTACGAGCTTCTTCTGGGCGGCCCGGGCATGGATTACGCCGTGGAGCTGGTTCGCCACGAGATGGTCCGGCAGGCAGCCGAGAAGCAGGGAATCACGATCAGCGATGAAGAGCTCAAGGCCGAGCATCAGCGGTTCCTGGAAGTGGCGTTCCCTCAACTTGAGCCAGCCGGCGATCGCGAGCAGGCGCTCAATCAGCTTCTGGTCAGCAAGCAGGTCTCGCGAAGGCAGTGGGACATGTCGATCCGCATGTCGGCCATTCTGCGCCGGATGGCGGCGCCGGAAGTGAAGGTCGGCGACGAGCAGCTTCGGGATGAGTTCGGCCGCCGATACGAGCGCAAGGTGGTGGTCAGGCACATTCAGACTGCCAGCCTCACCGACGCGCAGAAGGTCAAGACGCTGGCGGCCGATCGCGACTTTGCGGCGCTGGCGGCTGAATACTCCACCAACATGATGTCCGCCCGCGGCGGCGGCGAGCTGCCGCCCATCGGGCACAAGACCGAGGGCGTGCCGCCGGCAATGCGCCAGGCGGCACTGGCCATGAAGAAAATCGGCGAGATTTCCGATCCTGTACAGGTCGGGACCACTTTCCACGTTCTCAAGCTCGAGCGGATCATCGAGCCGGAGAAGGTGAAGTTTGAAGACGTGCGTGAAAAGCTGGCGGCCGAAATCAAGGAGCGCCTTATCCGCCTGCGCCAGAAGGCCATACTCGAACGGCTTGTCCGCGATGCGGAGGTCAAATACGTGAACCCGATACTCAAGGATCGGGATGCCGCTGCAAAGCTGCAGCAGGGAGCCGTCAGGTGAGCGAGGACTTCACGATAGACGTTTCTGCCCGGATACGGCGCCTGCCGCCGTACCTGTTTGCCAGAATCAACGCCCTGCGCGACCGGAAGCGCCGCGAGGGCGTGGACATCATCGACCTTGGAATGGGCAACCCGCACGACGCCCCGGCGCAGAAGATAGTCGAGAAGCTTTGCGAATCGGCCCGCGACCCGCGCGTCCACGGCTACAGCCAGTCGATCGGCATACCGAACCTGCGGATGGAAGTCGCCAGGCTGTACAAGAGGCACTACGACGTGACACTCGACCCCGATAGTGAGGTCATCGCGCTTCTCGGGTCGAAGGAAGGCTTCTCGCACATGTGCCTGGCGCTGATGGGCGCCGGCGATACCGCCATCGTGGGCGATCCGTACTTCCCCATCCACGTTTACGCCGTCGCCCTTGCCGGCGCGAACGTCATCAACGTGCCGCTCGGCAACGATAAGGCGTTTCTGGAGAGGGTCGCGTATGTCGCCGAGCACCTCTACCCCAGGCCCAAGGTGCTGATACTGAACTACCCGCACAACCCCACGGCCATGACGGTTGACGGCGTGGACTTCTTCGACGCCGTAGTGGACCTGGCCAGGCGGACCGGCATCATGGTCATCCACGATTTCGCCTACGGGCGGTCGTGTTTCGACGGTTACGTGGCGCCGTCGTTCATGCAGGCCAGGGGCGCAAAGAAAGTCGGCGTGGAGTTTTTGACGATGTCCAAGCCTTACAACATGGCCGGCTGGCGGATCGGCTTCTGCGTCGGCAACGCCGAGATGCTCAGCGCGCTTGCCACCATCAAGGGCTACTACGACTACGGCATCTTCACGCCGATACAGGTCGCCAGCATAATCGCGATGCGGACCTGCGAGAAGGAAGTCGCGGACCAGGCGAAGGTCTACCAGGGGCGGCGCGACGTCGTCGTCAACGGGCTGCGCCGCGCAGGCTGGCAGGTTGACTCGCCGCGGGGCGGCATGTTCGTCTGGGCGAAGGTAGCCGAGCGTCACCTGGCCGGGCGCGGCAGCATAGATTTCGCCATGCAACTGCTTGAGGACGCGGAGGTCGCAATCTCGCCGGGCAGGGCCTTCGGAGAGAACGGCGAAGGGCATGTCCGCATCGCCCTGGTCGAAAACGAGCTGCGCCTCAAGCAGGCCGTGCGCCAGATCGACCGCGCCCTCAACAAGGGAATCAAGGCGCCTTCTGCCACCAAGCTCGGACGAAAGGCCGCCCGCCGCAAAGCTCAAACGTAGCCTGCCCGTGGACCGCGGGCCGCCTATCGTTTACCATTTGCTCATGATCTTCAGCCGCTACGGCAGCTTTACGGGCGGTATCGATCTCACCGACGACAAGGATCGCACCATTGCGGCGCCGATCCGGCCATGTCGCACGCCGTCCCGCCTGCGCGTGCCGCTTGCACCGTGCGGCCAGGCCCCGGCCGAGTGCGTCGTGAGCGTCGGCCAACAGGTCGCGGCCGGCGAGAAGATAGCAGCCGCTGCTGACGAGTCGGCCGTGGATGTTTTTGCGCCGCTGGCCGGGACGGTGTCTGCCTTTACGAGCGTCACGGTGGCCGGCGCGCACGGCCGCGCTGTTTCGCCGGCGGTCGAGCTTACGGGGCTCTCGGAGGCAAACGGCATTGACCGCCCGGAAGAAGTCTTCGACTGGCGTGCCGCCGACGCCGGGACGCTGCGGTCGCGCATTGCCTCAAGCGCCCTGACCACCTACAGGGAGGGCCTGGAGCCGCTGGCGCGCTGGCTCGGCCGGGCCCGCGAGAGGCGATGCGGCGTGCTCATAGCCAACGTCATGGAAGACCAGCCGTACGTAACCGCCGCTCACCGGCTCATGGTGGAACACGGAAGCGACGTGCTGCAGGGGCTGGCGATCCTGGCGCGGGCGATCGAGGCAGGGAAGGTTTTCCTGGTAGCGGAGCGGCGGCGCACGGGCGAGTACCGCGGCACGGCCCGAGCGGCGGAGCTGCATGGCATCGAGCAGGTGGCGCTGCCTCACAGGTACCCCACCGGGGAGGATGCGATTCTGGTGAAGATTCTCATGCGGCGGGAGGTGCCTGGCGGCGGGGGCACGATGGAGGTGGGGGCCGCGGTTGTGGGCGCCTCGGCGTGTTTGGCCGTCTATCAGTGCGTCGCGTGCGGCCTGCCGGCGACGGGGCGCGTCGTGACCGTTTCGGGGGAGAGAGTGGCCGAGCCGGGCAACTATTATGTGCCGTTCGGCGAGGCTTGCCTGGAACTCGCGGGCGATGTGATGCCGCCGGTTATTCACGGCGGGCCGATGACCGGCCTGGATTGCATGGCGGACATGGTCGTCGGCCCGGCGACCGACGCCGTGCTGGCCGTCGAGGCCGCCGAGACTCCTACGGCCGGGCCGTGCATTCGGTGCGCCTGGTGCAGGGACCACTGCCCGACGCGACTCAACGTGTCGGCCATGAACGACGCGTTCGAGCTGGCGCAGATCGGCCGGGCCGAGCGGCTCGGGGCAATGGCCTGCGTGGAGTGCGGCGTCTGCTCCTACGTCTGCCCCGCCAGGCTGCCGCTGACGCAGAGAATGAAGCAGCTCAAACGTGCGATACGCAGTCGGGAGGCCGCGGCGACGCGCACGCCGTAGTTTTGCCCGCGGGTCGAAAAGACGCATGAATCAGCAGCAGGACAGTCACAGCCGGCCGGGCCCCAGCGGGCTGAGGCGGCCCGTTCTTGAGGCCCCGTTCCTCAGGGCGCCGGAGGACGCCAGGACGGTTTTCCTGGTGACGCTCGCAGCGGCATGCGCGCCGCTGGCGGCCGGGGTGGTTTTCTTCGGCTGGAGGGCGATTATCGTTGCGGCGATCTGCGTGGTCTCCTGTGCCGTCACTGAGCGGCTGTATTACCGCGTCACGCGGACGCCGGCGCTTTTGGGTCGGACGCACGCGTACCTGACCGGCGTGCTTTTGGCGCTGACGCTGCCGCCTTTCGTGCCGTGGTATGTGCCGGTAGTCGCCTCGGCCTTCGCAATTGTCATCGGCAAGGCGGTTTTCGGCGGGGTGGGGCACTTTGTCTGGCAGCCGGCGCTCGTGGGGCGCCTGGCCGTTGCGGTGATGTTCCCGATGACCATGAACCCGGCGGACTGGCCGCTGCTGGCACGCAGCAGGCTGCTGGTCGGCGACATTAATAACGTGCGCACGGTCGAGGATTATCACGGGTGGAGGCGCGCGCGTGCGCCGCGGGGCGCGGATGGCTTTCGGCTGCCGCCGCCGCGGACGGTCCTGGCGAAGCTCACCAGGACGGCTGCATCGGCGCGCGCGCGGGGTCGGTCTGAGGCGGCCTACAGCGCCCTTGCGTACGCCCCGGATCCCAACACCGTTCCGGAGGCCAGGCCTGCGGCCCTCCGCCCGCCGCCGCCGGAGGCCCTGCCGCCGATCAACGACCTTCTGTACGGCGCCAGGCCCGGCGCCATCGGCGAGACCTGTGCCGTGGTCATCATTGTTGCAGGGCTCTACCTGCTCTATCGAAACTACATCAGATGGCAGCTCCCGGCGGCCTTCATAGCCGCGGCCTGGTGCGCAGCCGCTATTGCGCCGATAAGGCTTGCCGGGCCGAACGTAACGACCCGGATCGTCTGGTATCCGCTTATGCTGGAGGGGCTAGACGTCGGCTTTACCTACGTCAACTATCAGGTGCTGAGCGGCGAGCTGCTGCTGGCGGCGGTGTTCCTGGCCACCGAAATGACCTCCAGGCCGGTCACGACCGGAGGGCAGGTCATCTTCGGCGCCGGTTGCGGCGTGCTGGCGATGCTCATGCAACTGTACGTCGCCGTGCCGATCCCCGCCTACATGGCCGTGCTGGCGATGAACACGCTCAGCCCGACTATCGACTCGCTCTGGCGGCCGCGGGTCTTCGGACGAAGGCGCTTTGAGTTCCTGAGATCGCCAAATCGCTGAGGCGCCCGAATGTGCCCGCCGGCATGGGGTTGTGCTACGCCTTGCGGCGATGCCTGAAGGCCTCGATGAACATCATTATTCCCGCGGCCGCAGTGACGCTCAGCAGCGGCTCGAACGGCACTCGATATCGCGGCAGGCCGAACGGGCCCGGCATGAGCGTCGAAACGATCACGATCAGGAGTATCAGCCAGGCCTCCGCCGGCATGCGCAGGCGCGCCTTTCTGATAAGGCAGGTGCCGGCCGCCAGATACTTCACCGCCAGCAGCAGGACCATCGGGACGGCGAGCACCATGGCCGTGATGTTGTCGGCGAAGTAATGCCTCGTCGCGGCGAGCAGGCCCTGCTTGTGCAGCACGTCGCTCGTGCCGCGCTGCCCGACGGTCAGTCCCATCACTTCCAGAAGCGATGGCGCGCCGGGCAGGTATGTGCCCAGACAGCCGCGAAGGTGCAGCACGGCGTACGCCGTTGGGTGTTTGGCGATGGCGTCGATCGCCTTTCGTTGCCGCTCGACGGCGGCCGGCCCCGGCGGCGGAACATCGCCGTGTTCGTCGGGTCTGGGCCCGGCCATGGCCCTCAGGGAGGCGCGATCCCTGGCGGGTTCGGAATTCTCCAGTCGCGACGTGAGCTCCGGCACGGCGAAGAAGTACATGGCGTCGCCGGCGGAGCTGGAAAAGCCGGCGTACTTTGCGCTCACCTGGTTGCGTATGACCCAGGGCGCTATTGCCGCAAGAACGATCCCCGCGAATGCCCCGGCGCGGCGGAACCTCATGGGCTTAAACAGCAGGACGCCCACGAACACCGCCGCCATCGCCAGCCCTGCCGGGCGGACGTAGCACGCCGCGGCAAGCACGCCCGAGGCCGACAGAAGCGACCACCACGCCCCGGCCCTCAGATGGTGGACCATGAGGCAGACCGCCAGTGTCAGCGGCAGCGCGTAAAGGCCGTCCGAGAGAATTTGCAGGCTGGAGACGATTGTGACGGCCGAGATCGCCTGGAGCGCGGCCGCCCACAGTGCCGTTCTGCGGTTGGCCAGCATCGAGGCCAGCAGGAAAGTCAGGTACACCAGCAGCACGTCCAGGAGAATCTGCACCGCGATCACCGCGCGCCAGTAGTTTGCATGGAAGGCAAGGCTGGGTATGAGAAACAGTGGGTATCCGGGCGTGCGGAAAATCTCAGCTCGGCCGTTGCGCTGAAAGGCGTTGTCCGAGGCAAGTGATTTGGCGAGCTGCACGTAGCCGTCCGAGTCAGGCGTGAAGACTCGCCCGGGGCGGTTCCACGCCGCCGCCAGCAGCGCGAGGCGCACGGCCGCGGCAACGAGCAGGATCATTACCAGGGGGTGCTTGGTCATTTTTCGCCAGTGGCACGCGGGATTTCCATTCAGATACAATATCCGCAGTGACGCCCAAGATAAAGGTCAACGAGATATTCCTGAGCATCCAGGGCGAGTCGACCCGCGCGGGCCTGCCGTGCACGCTTGTGCGCCTCGCCGGCTGCAACCTCCGCTGCGAGTGGTGCGACACGCGATACGCCTGGCAGGACGGACGGGACATGAGCGTCGATGAAATCCTTGCCGCCGTTGCCGCGCTGGCCTGCCGGCGCGTGGAGGTGACGGGCGGCGAGCCGCTCATTCAGCCGGCCGCCGTGGAGCTTCTGCGCCGGCTGTGCGACGCGGGCTACGAAACGCTGCTGGAGACCAACGGCTCGCAGGACATCTCGCAGGTTGACGGGCGCGTCGTGAGAATCGTCGATTTCAAATGCCCCTCCAGCGGCCAGGACCACGCGAATCTGTGGCAGAACGCCGAGCACCTGACTTGCCGAGACGAAGTGAAGTTCGTCATCGCCGACCGCCGCGACTATGATTTCGCCTGCAGGGCCGTCAGGGAGCACGGACTGACAGCCAGATGTCCCGTGATTTTCTCTCCCGTTCACGGCCGGCTGGAACCGGCGGAGCTGGCTGCGTGGATGCTCGCCGACCGTTTGGACGTGCGGCTGGGGCTTCAGCTCCATAAGATAATATGGCCCGGTAAGGACAGGGGGGTGTGAGAAGACTGGAAGACTGGAAGATTGTGGGCTGCCAGGATGCATGTTGAGCTTGTGAAGACATTTCGTTTCGAGGCGGCGCACTCGCTGCCCAACGCCCCGGAAGGGCACAAGTGCCGCCGCATGCACGGCCACGGCTACCGCGTTGACGTTCACGTCACCGGCCAGGCCGATGAGAAGACCGGCTGGGTGATGGACTTCGGCGAGATGAAGCGCATCGTTACTGCCGTGCTTGACAAACTCGACCACCGCGTCCTGAACGAGATCCCCAGCCTGGAGAATTCCACGGCCGAAATACTGGCCAAGTACATCTGGGACCGCGTCGCGCCGGGCCTGCCGGGCCTGTCGGCCGTGACCGTCTGGGAATCCGATACCTCCCGCTGCATCTACCGCGGCGTGTAGCGTCTACTTCCGCCCGCAGCAGAGCTTGTACTTCCGGCCGGAGCCGCAAGGGCACGGGTCGTTGCGCCCGGGCGTGCGTTTGGTCCTCGCCTTCAGCGGCAGGGGCGTCTCCGCACCGGGCCCGGCCAGGAATTTCGCCTTGCGGGCTGAATCGTCTGCCGCACGCGCCGACCGCTTGAGCGGCGGCGTCTGGCCGCGCTTGAAGTATTCGGCCATGCGCCTCAGCTCCGGCAGGGCCTCGCGGAAGAACATCTTGTAGCCTTCGCAGAAGTGATTCACCCTGGCCGGGTCGGTGCCGAGGGGGCGGTGATGTTTCGGGCACCCGGCTCGGCAGTACTCGAAGAACTCGCAGTCGCGGCAGTTATCCGGGACCTGCGTCTTGAGGGCTGCGAATTTCTCCAGCAGCCCGTCGCGGACGAGGTCCGCCAGCGGCCTGTCCATGATGTTGCCTATCTTCCACCGGGCGTACACGAAGTGGTCGCAGGCGTACAGGTCGCCGTTGAATTCGAGCACGTGTGCGTTGGCGCAGCGTTCGGCGTAGCAGCAGGTTGAGGCCTTGCCGAAAATCAGGTAGTAAAGCACGCTGTCGATGAATCGCTCGGAGACCCTTCCGACGTCGCGCGAGGCCCACAGATCGAAGACATCCAGGCAGAACCGTCCGAACTGCCCGCCGGTGCAGGAAAAGTCCGTCGGCTCGCCGGTGGCGGTGCGCTCGAGGATGGGGATGAACTGTACGTACTGCACGCCCCGGTTGGCGAAGTAGCGGTAGATGTCGCCGGCGTGTGGGGCGTTGACGCTGTTGAGCGTGACCAGGACGTTGAACTCGACGCGGTGCTTGCGGAGCAGCTCCAGCCCCGCCCAGGCGCGGTGGAACGTCGCGTTGTCCGCGTGGTCGCGGCGGTAGAAGTCGTGCCACTGCGGCGGGCCGTCGATGCTGATGCCCACCAGGAACTTGCTTTCGGCCAGTAGCTCGCACCACTCGTCGTCCAGCAGCGTGCCGTTGGTCTGAAGGGCGTTGGTGATTATCTGCCCGTCCCGGCGGAAGCGCTTCTGAAGCTCGATCGCCTTTCGGAAGAAGTCCTTGCCCGCCAGCGTCGGCTCGCCCCCCTGCCAGCCGAACTCCACCCGCACCGGCATGGCCTCGATGTACTGCCGCGTGTAGCTCTCGAGCACATCGTCGCCCATCTGGAACTTTTTGACCTTCGGATAGAGATCGCGCGGCTTGGAGGTGTAGTAGCAGTATCGGCAGTCGAGGTTGCAGACGCCGCAGACGGGCTTTGCCATGATGTTGAACGGTCTGATGATGTCGCTCATACGTCCTCCGCGGCCTCGCCTCGGCCGGGAACTAGAGCGTAGCAGAATCGCCCGCGGGCAGGCAAGTGAATCCGAGAGCTCCGGGGTGCGCGAGGCCGGCTGGCGCGGCAGAGCTTACCTTGCCTTGCCCGCCAGGATGCGGACAAGCGCGAAGATGCCGCGCACGAAAAGCGTCAGGGCAAGCAGGAACAGCAGCAGACCCCAGACGTACGTCACCAGCGGCCAGATGTCCTCCATGAGAGAGCCGAACCGCCGCCAGATCAGTCCGACAACGGCGATAATGCCGGCGATGACGACCACGGCCGCCAGCGTCGGCCGCATCGGGCGGGTCACAGGCGACAGCCGCACCGACAGGCATATTGCCAGGTAAATGAACAGCACGCCGCGCAGGGTCAGCCAGCCGCTGCTGGCGAACGTTTCGCACGTCTGCTGAAGCAGCACGAGCTGCCCGCCGAGCTGCGCCCAGATTTGGTCCCACGACCCGGGCAGGGTCTGCGGCACGGCGCGGGCGAAGGCGCCGTGACGACTTGCGAAGGTGTCTATGATGGAGGCCCCCAGCAGCTCGCGTGCCAGCAGGATGGCCGCGATGCATGCGACCATCGCCAGGAGGCTCGCCAGGAGCGGCCCGATGATCTTGATCCCCGGCGCGGCGTCCGTCGTCGGCTCGCCGCCTTTGCCCTTGCCGCCGGGCATCTCTATGATCTTCGCGCGCCGGATCTCGCCGCCGGTAATCAGGCAGCCGAAGATGTACGCCATCTCCGATACCAACGTCCCCGGCAGCAGCGCCCAGTGAACGTATGCCGGCTTGACCATCATGGTCCACAGCCGATAGACGCCGACGCCGGCAAACAGTATCAGGAACAGCCACAGTGTGAACGCCGCGTATATCAATCTTTGCTCCGGTGGAGTATCAGATTCTCTATCGGCCGATTCCGTAAAGGCCCTGCAGGTCAAGTTGCCTGCGCCGCACGCTTCAGCGGATAATCTTGGCTTATGCGGGAGATTAGGCGTTGTGCTTTCTCCGGCGGGCGCGTGTTGTGATAATATCGAGTTTGTTCGCATCAGTCTCGGCTGGGCCTGTGCGGAAGGAATGGCGAATGTTCAGAGTGCTCACTAACGAGACCCTCGCGCCGGACGTTCACCGGCTTGTTGTTGAGGCGCCGCGCGTGGCGGCCGCCAGGAAGCCGGGACAGTTCGTCATCGTTCGCGCCGACGAAGCCGGGGAACGCATCCCGCTCACCATCGCCGACGCCGATGCCGCGGCCGGCACCATTACGCTTATCGTGCAGGT
>Ga0307380_10011387_pt1 | contig 11142 bp, 11 predicted proteins | sample UN3MG_FD_202239 | JGI IMG/M metagenome (GOLD analysis project Ga0307380, IMG submission 202239) | Soil microbial communities from Risofladan, Vaasa, Finland - UN-3 | ecosystem: Environmental > Terrestrial > Soil > Coastal area > Acid sulfate soil | place: Finland: Risofladan, Vaasa | collected... | reverse complement strand
CCTCCTTTCTGGAAGTGCCGAAGGCACTGGCCCTGATAGTAGCCCAGGCCGACCGAAGGGAGCCCTGGGTTATCATGCCGACCGAAGGAAGCCCTGGGGCATCATGCTTCACGCATAGTGGCGCTTAATGGCTTGCGTGATTGCGAGGGCCGAGCCGATCACGGTCTGGATCGGCCGGTTGCAGAGGGCGGAGATGCGGGCGAGGTCTTCGTCGTCAAGGGGATCGGACATTGCGATTACGAGGGCGTCGCCCTGGCGGCCGACGGGGAACACGTGGTATTCCTCCGCCACCTCGCGCGGCAGTTCATCGAGTAGCCCCGAGGGGATGCTGATGGTTGCGAGGTCGACTATTTCTGCGTCGATCTGCTGGCTCCAGGCGCGGAGAACGTCGTCGTTGGAAACGAGGCCCATGTCGAAGAATATGCGGCCGAGGGCCTTGTCGGTGAGTTCCTGCCGCTCGAGGGCCTTCAGCACCTGCTCCTGCGTGACCTTGCCCTGCTCCCTGAGTATCTGACCGATCAGCTTGCGTGTCATTACGATTCCCTGATGGCTGCGCCCTGAGCGTTTGGTGCTATGGCGCGAGTTTCATTCACCGTGCGAGCAGCAATTTTTATCGCCATTGAGGCAGCATTTGTGGGTGTGCCCGGTTGTTTCCGGCCTCTGGCCGTTCTGGCGCTTGTAGTAGTCTTCGAGGGCGCTCTGAAGGGCTTCTTCGGCCAGAACCGAGCAGTGCCGCTTGCGGGGGGGCAGCCCGCCCAATGCTTCGGCTACGGCTTTGTTGCTGATCGAGCGGGCTTCGGCGATCGTCTTGCCTTTTATCATATCGGTGAGGATCGATGATGAAGCGATCGCGGCGCCGCAGCCGAGCGTCTTGAAGGTTGCGTTTGCAATGATGCCGTCTTCTATCTTGAGGTACAGGCGCATGATGTCGCCGCACACGGGGTTGCCGACGGTGCCTATGCCGTTGGCGTCCTTGAGTTCGCCCACGTTGTGCGGGTCCATGAAATGCTGCATGACAACGTCGCTATAGGGCTGTTCAGCCATCTGTATCCTTACCTCCCTGAAGGGGGATTGAGGTGGAAGTCGCGGGCGGGCGACGTGGGCCCGCCCCTGCCTATTATTGTACCATGCGTGCGGCTCAAGTCAAAGCAAAAAGCAAAAGCTCAGCCGTGGCAGAAAAGCTCGAATCCGCGCAGGCCGGGGGATGCTCGGGCGCCTGCTACGGATTTACGATGACCTTCACGGCGGTCTGCTTGTCTTTCGCGGCGGTAAGCACGGCCTCCTCGATCTTGTCGAGCTTGAAGCGATGCGATATGAGAGTGTCGGCCGGGATTCGTCCGAGCTTCAGAAACTTCAGCGCCATCGGGAAATAGAGTGCGGGCGATGCATACGACGCCCGCAGTTGCAGTTTCTTGAAGTGGAACTTGTTGGCGTCGAACGAAATGGCGGCGCCCGGCCCGTATTCGATGCCGATGTAGCTGATGATGCCGCCGACTCCTGCGGCATCGATGGCGTCTTCGAGCGTTCTGGGCGGGGCGGTGCCGAGCACTTGGGATATGCGGCAGCCGAAGTCGTATTGGGCCGGCGGCGTTTTGTCCACCTCCACGATTGCATCGGCGCCGAGCTTGCGGGCGGCTTCGATGCGGGCGGTGGAGTGGCTGCGGGCGGCAAGGAAGATTCTGCCGGACGTCCGCCGCCGCGCGAGAGCCAGCGCCATCAGCCCGATGGGGCCGGGGCCGATGACCAGCACGTTGTCGTCGATCTGAATGTCGGCGGTCTTGACGAGGTCGATAGCCACGCCCAGCGGCTCGGCGAGGGATGCGGTGTCGAAATCGAGGTCGTCGAACGGTACGACGCATTCGATTGGGGCGATGATTTTTTCAGCGAAACCGGCCGACGCCCTTCCCCAGAGGTTGGGGGCTTTGTTGCAGAGGTCGACTCGGCCGTCGCGGCATAGCGAGCAGTTGCGGCAGAAGGAGGAGCTTTCGAGGGCAACGCAGTCGCCGGGTTTGACCTCGGTGACGGCACTGCCGGTTTCCTCGACGACACCGGCGACCTCGTGGCCGAAGGGCTGCCAGTCGCGGGCTTGGGAGCCGGCGGTGTGGATGGCGTCGGTGCCGCACACGCCGCAGCTTTTCACGGCCACAACTACTTCGCGCGGGCCGGGCTGTGGCAGTTGCACGTCTTTGATCTGAAACTGGTAGGGCGCCTTGACGAATGCCGCTTTCATCGGATCACCTCCTGTGGCTGAAACTGCGGACTGACTTCGAGAATTTTATCAGAAACAGCTCGCGGATGAAACGGGAAATCGGGTGGCGATCGTTCGGGGCCGGCTCGGCCGCAGATGGATGCGGGCGGGACGCCGAATGGTATGAAATTGAGGCTGCAAGAGGGCAGGGAACACGCTCGAAGACTCGCGCGCCCTGCCCCTACAACGGACGGACCGCCTTAATTTCACGCCATTCGGTGGGACGCGCGCGATCCCAGCAATCGTCGGCCTGCCCGGGTGTCGGCTGCTCGTGGTTGTCGGCCGCGGCCCGTGTTCGTCCGTGTTCGTCCGTGTTTGTCCGTGCCCACTACCCTTGATGATCATGCGGATATGCGCTAAGATAGAAGAATGAGGCAGAAGCGCAATCATGGCATCATTTTGGGAGAATGGCACGATGGCAGGACATCCGACGCGCGAACAGGCACTGGAGTTGCTGAAGGAGTTCAACCGCAACGAGGGGCTGATCAAGCATGCCCTGGCGGTGGAGGCGGTGATGCGCTACTGCGCCCGGAAGGCGGGGGAAGACGAGGAAAAATGGGGCGTGGTGGGGCTGGTGCATGATCTGGATTACGAGCAGTTTCCCGACCGCCACTGCACGAAGACGGGCGAGATTCTGCGGGAGCGCGGCTGGCCGGAGGAATACGTCCGGGCGGCGGTATCGCACGGCTGGGGCATCTGCAGCGACGTGGAGCCGCAGAGCCGCATGGAGAGGACGCTGTATGCGGTGGACGAGCTGACGGGCCTTGTTACGGCCACAGCGCTGGTTCGGCCGTCGCGGAGCGTGATGGACATGCCGCCGAAGTCGGTCAAGAAGAAATGGAAGGACAAGGCGTTTGCCGCGGGCGTAAGCCGCGAGATCATTCAGAAAGGGGCGGAAATGCTGGGTGTGGAGCTGACGGACTTGATCGCGGACACGATCTCGGGGATGCGCGAGGCGGCGGACGCGCTCGGGCTGCGCGGCGAGGTCGTCTGACGGCCGGAAATGCCGGTTTCGCCGGAAAAAATGCTCAAAAACCGCTAATAATGCTTGATTTCCCGGCGGAACGGTGCTATTATATAGATGGAAGAGGAGTGAAGTTGGCCGCCCACGGCAGGTGCCGAGAATGCTGTTTATCTTACCGGTTGGCGACGATAACCCCCGCAAGCGCACGCCGGTCGTAAACTACCTGTTGTTGGCCGCTAACCTCGCCGTTTTTGCCTACCTCTTCCTGCTGCACGGGTCTGAATACGGAAGCGTCGTGTCGAAGTACGGGCTTGTGCCCCGGCTGATGCTCGATGATCCGGCAGGCCAGGCCTGGAAGCTCGTGACCGCTATGTTCCTCCACGGCGGGGCCACCCACCTGCTCGGGAACATGCTGTTTCTGTGGATCGCGGGCGACAATGTTGAAGACAAACTGGGCCACGGCAGCTACCTGTTCTTTTACCTGTTTTCGGGTGTCGTCGCCAATCTCGGCCACGTAATGATGACTTCCGGCCCTTCGGCGCTCGTGCCCTGCATCGGAGCATCGGGCGCGATCGCCGGCGTGCTGGGCGCATACATGGTCTGGTTTCCCAGGCGGCGGATTCGATTCTGGTACTTTTTCTTCTTCCTGATGGGGTTCTTCTCGATCCCGTCGGCGTATGCCATAGGGTTCTGGTTCCTCGAGCAGTTGTACCTCAAGAGCCTTGCGGACCGGAGCATCTATATCGGCGTGGCATACTGGGCCCACATCGGCGGGTTCGTGGCCGGCGCACTGCTCGCGCTGGCGCTCCGCCTGGCGGTGGCGGTCAGGAGCCGAGTCTGAAGCCTATGCAGGAAGAACACCTGAACAAGCAGCAGAGGGAAAGCAGATTATGGAGAAGCACCTCCTGGAGGCTTGCGAGAAGCAGATCGGCTACAAATTCCTCAACGACTTCTGGCTCAGGAAAGCGCTCACGCATTCATCGAACAAGAGCCAGAACCGGCCGTCCAACGAACGGCTGGAGTTCCTCGGCGACTCGGTTCTGGGCATGGCGGTTTCGGAATATCTTTTCAGCCGCTACCGCGACCGCAGCGAGGGGCACCTGACGAAGATCAAGTCGATTGTCGTCAGCAGGGCCACGCTGGCCAAGCGGACAGCCGAGATGGGGCTTGACGGCTTCATGTCGGTGGGGAAGGGAATGATGGAGAGCGAGCCGCTGCCTGTTTCTGTCATGGCCAACGTGATGGAAGCAATCATCGGCGCGATCTTCATCGACGGCGGCGTAGAGCCTGCCCGGCGGTTCATCCTCGATACGCTGGAATGCGAGATAGAGAAGGCCGTTGAGGACCACAACCTCGGAAACTTCAAGTCGATGCTGCAGCAGCTTGCTCAGCGCGAGTTCAGCAGCACCCCCACCTACCGCGTCATCGGCGATTCCGGCCCCGACCACGAGAAGTCGTTCCACGTGCTGACTATGATCGGCGACAAGCCATACGAGGCCGCCTGGGGCCGCAGCAAGAAGGAAGCCGAGCAGCATGCGGCGCAACTGACCTACATGATGCTGATGAACGGCAGCATGCTCGAGTTCGACGCATCGTTCGACGCGGCGGTTGACCTGTGAACGCCGACAGCCGGCGGTAGGGGCGGGTTTCAAACCCGCCCTCAATCGGTGAGCGGCGGCGGCGCTTCCCGCAGCGCATCGTCGGCGTATCTGCACCGCCACAGCGGCACCAATGCCGCAACCTTGAGGAATGCGGCGGTAATGAACAGCGCCGCGCAGCCGAAGTGCTCCAGCAGGAAACCGCTCGCAAGCGGTCCTGCCACGGCCACCGGTATCATTGCCGTCGTCGTCAGCGATTCATACCCCACGCGCCGGTCGCGAGGGAAAACCCGCAGCCGGAACGGCGTGCCAACCACCGTCACCGTTCCCCCCGAAACGCCGCTGAGGAAGAAAACCAGCGCAAACCACCTGCCCGACGGCGCAAATATCGCAACCAAACACGCCAGCACATTCACCATTCTGCCCACGCTCAGAATGGACTTGTAGTGAAGCCCCTCCATCATGCGCGCCAGCAGCAGCGATCCAACAACGTGCCCGCCATAGGATGCAGATATGAACCTGCCTGCCACCCATGCGGGGTCCATCCCGTGGTGCTGCTTCGCCACGAGCACGAAGAAGGGCACGATCATAGAAAGCATCGAGATCGCCTGGTATGCGAAGTAGTAACGGTAGGTGGCGTCGCTTCGGATGATGCCGCTCAGCTCCCGGAAGTAGTGCCGGTGGCCGGCCGATGCCCTGGGAACTACATCTTGCGGGATTTCATCGACCATCGAAAACAGTACCCAGGAAACCGCCAGTGCAAGGAACCCGAGCGCGTAGACAATGACATAGTTTGCGGGAAAGGCCGTTCCTGCCAGAACAACAGCCACCACCGGCCCGGCGGCAAGCCCCATCAGCGACGATATCCCCTCGCGATAGCCGAACAGGCGCACCACCTGATCCGTCGGCACGGTCTCGGCGATCAGCGTGGACCAGGCGGGTGACATTATGTTCATAGCCGCCCTCTGCAGCACGAGCGCCGCTGTGATCGCCCACAAACACGCCAGCGGTGCAGATTCCGCCAGCAGCAGCAGGCTTGCGATTATCAGCAGGACCGGCAGCCGCATTGCGGCGCCTGTCGCCACCACAAACAGCTTCTTGCGCTGCACCGCCTCCACACGCGGGGCGAGGATAAGCGCGAGGACACCCACCACCGGCCGCACCGACATCAGCGCGCCGAACATCGACGCCGATGCCTCCATCGTCGCTGCAAGCACGGGGAATATCTTATCCCCCGTGAGCTGCATCCCGAATATCGCAAGCGCGCCTTCGCTCGCATGCGCCCAGAAATTGGCCGCGCCCGACGTCAGCAGATCATCCGCCCGCCGCCGCGCGGCCCTGGCAAGTGAGATCACTTCTTCCGCCTTTCCTCCACACGTCAATACCGCCTGAAGCTGCCCTTGCACACACGGCCTCGCCGCTTCCTGCCCGGAGCGCGCAATTGCACTCCGAAACACGAATGTTACACCAATGTAACCGCCATTTCAAGCCCGCGACCATCACAATTAACCGCGCCAGTCTATAATCTGCACCGTCGTCACGCACGTGGCGCACGGTGTTTTTCGTTTCCCGGCCGATCCGGGCAGTTTTGAAAGGAGATGGCGTGATGAAACGAATTGCGATTGCGGTGGTTATCTTGTTGGCCCTGGTGCCGGCCGCGTTGCCGGCTGATGCGCAGGATTCGTCGCCGGATACCGCCGCCCTGGCGCGCGGGCTTGATACGGTTTGGGTCCTGCTTGGGGCATTCCTGGTCTTTTTCATGCAGGCGGGCTTCGGCATGGTGGAGGCGGGCTTCATTCGGGCCAAGAACACCTGCAACATTCTGACCAAGAACTTCCTGGACTATTGCGTCGCGAGCCTCATGTTCTTCCTGATCGGCTACGCGCTGATGTTCGGCGAAGGCAACGGGTTCATAGGGTTCAGCGGGTTCGGGCTTGGCGGCGCCGATAACCCGTCGGGCGTCCCGCTGTTTGCTTTCTGGCTGTTTCAGGCGGCGTTTTGCGGTGCTGCGGCGACCATCGTGGCGGGCGGCATGGCCGAGCGGATGAGATTCCCCGCCTACCTGATGTATACGGCCGTCATCAGCGGGCTGATTTACCCGATAGTCGGCCACTGGATATGGCAGGGCGGCGGCTGGCTTGCGTCGATGGGTTTCGTCGACTTCGCCGGCTCGACGGTGGTGCACGCCACGGGCGGGTGCGTCGCGCTTGTCGGCACGATAATGCTCGGCCCGCGCATCGGCAAGTATGTCAGCAATGGCAAGGAGAAGCAGGCTAAGGCGATACCCGGGCACAATATTCCCCTTGCGGCGCTGGGGGTGTTCATCCTGTGGTTCGGCTGGTTCGGCTTCAACCCCGGCTCAACGCTGGGTGTGGGCGATGGCAGCCTGATCGGCCGCGTGGCGATCAACACGAACATGTCGGCGGCGGCCGGGGCCATCTCGGCGATGGTGGCCGTTTGGGTCATGTTCGGCAAACCCGACCTTTCGATGACGATGAACGGCGCGCTCGCGGGCCTGGTGGCGGTAACGGCACCTTGCGCGTTCGTGTCGCCCGGAGCGTCGCTGGCGATAGGCGCGATCGGCGGCGTGATCGTGGTGCTGGGTGTGGGCCTGCTGGATAAGGTCGGCGTGGACGACCCGGTGGGCGCGGTTCCGGTGCACGGCATGAACGGCATCTGGGGCACGGTGGCGGTCGGCATCTGGGGGCAGGAGGCCCTCGGTGTGAAGTATGGCAGCCTGCTGAACGGCGGCTCGCTTGCCCAGCTCGGCATACAATTGATGGGCGTGCTGGCTGTGGCGGGCTTCGCGATGGTCGCGATGGCCGTCGTATTCTACCTGATCAAGGCAACCGTCGGGCTGCGCGTGACCCGGTCCGAGGAAGTGCGCGGCCTGGACATCGGCGAACACGGCATGGAATCCTATTCCGGTTTCCAGATTTTCACAACTCAATAGAAAGGAGATGGTCGTGAAACTGATCATCGCATACATTCAGCCCGAGAAGCTCAACGACGTCAAGCAAAGCCTGTACGAGCACGAGGTCTACAAGATGTCGGTCACAAACGCCCTTGGCTGCGGGCAGCAGCGCGGCTACACGGAATCGTATCGCGGCGTCGAGATGGAAGTGAACCTGCTGAAGAAAGTGCGGCTGGAAATCTCGGTCAACGATGATTTCGTAACGCCCACGATCGAGGCGATCGTCAAGGGGGCCAGGACGGGCGAGATCGGCGACGGCAAGATTTTCGTGCTGCCGCTGGAAGAGTGCATCAGAATCCGCACAGGCGAACGCGGCAGTGCCGCCATCGGCTAGGCGAATAATGCGTCGTTTCAACTTGAGAACTGGGATGCCCATCCTGCGGCAGAACGCGACACCCCTGGTAGCCGCAGGGTGGGCGCCCATAACAGGAGACCACCAGTGATAAGAACCTTCCTGACAGCTTCCGTGCTATTCCTCGCGTGCAGTACAGGTTTCGCGGGCGAGGAGACGCCCGGCCTCGAAGTTACGGCCGACATAACGTTCACCTCGAAATATATCTGGCGCGGCTACAACATCCTCGGCGAGCACGGCGCCGTGCAGCCGAGCCTCGATGTCGACCTGTTCGGCACCGGATTCAGCGCCAACGTGTGGGCGTCGTATGCACTTTCCAGCGGGTTGTCGGATTTTGACGAAATGGATTTCACACTCGCCTACGAGACCAGCGTGTTTGAAGACAAGCGCTATGCGATGGACATCGTGATGAACTACATTTACTATGAGTTCCCGAACCTCCGCAGCGCCGCCGCCGACACGGAGGAAGTGGGCGCCAGCGTGTCGATGCCGTCGCTGCTTCCGCTGGGCGGCAGCTCGCTCGTCCCGAGCTATTACGTCGGCCGGCTGTTTCCAGCGGATGAAGGCGGACCGACGGGCGGCATTTTTCACATCGCAGGGCTGAGCTACAGCCTGACGATGCCGGTCATAGGCGGCAAGGAGCGCACCATCGACTTCACCGCCGAAGCCGTCTACAACGATGGCGCCTTCGACGCAGATTCAGACTGGAGCCACGCAACGTTCGGCGTCTCGACCCAGATCGACGTCGGGCCGTTGTATTTCACGCCATTCCTGAACTACCAGCTATCGATGAGCGATACGGTGAATGAAGACGACGAAATCTGGGGCGGCCTGAGCGTGTCGTACAACTGGTGAAATCGGATTTTCACTAAGCCCGCCTCCGGTGCACGATAACATTTCCTGATTGCAGCGGTTTTTCCCGTGAAATCTCGCGCGTATGCGGGTATAATACCCGGCTTGCGAGCTATATGTTTTCCCAAAACGAACAGGAAATAAGCATATGGAAGCTACAAGGAAAGCGATCGTTGTTGGGTGTGGCGGCATGGGCCAGGCCTGGATCAGGAACTTGCAGTCCAATGCGCGGGCCGAGATCGTGGGACTGGTCGATCTGCGGCAAGATGTCGCGAAGGAGATAGCCGAAAGCAACGGGCTTGACACGGCCCGCGTGTTTGCCGGAGTGGGCGAGGCGATAGATGCCTGCGACGCGGATTTCGTCGTCGATGTGACCGTGCCCGAGGCGCATTGCCCGGTCACGCTGAATGCGCTGGGCGCCGGGCTGCCGGTGATCGGCGAGAAGCCTATGGCCGAAAGCATGGAATCCGCACGCAAGATGGTTGCCGCGTCTGAAAAATCCGGCAAGCTGTATATGGTCAGCCAGTCGCGGCGCTACCACGTGGGTCATGCTTCGTGCCGGCAGTTCATCAAGTCGGGCGTCATCGGCCCGGTCAGCACCGTCAACTGCGATTTCTACATAGGTGCGCATTTCGGCGGTTTCCGCGACAATATGCCTTCGCCGCTGATCCTCGATATGGCCATCCACCATTTCGACCTGTGCCGCTTCCTGATCGATGCCGATCCCGTGGCCGTCTACGCGCACGAGTTCAACCCGAAAGGCTCCTGGTACAGCGGCGACGTGGCGGCGTCGGTCATCTTCGAAATGAGCGACGGCATCGTTTTCACCTATCGCGGCTCGTGGTGCGCCGAGGGGCATCCGACTTCGTGGAACGGCGACTGGCGCATCATCGGCGACCGCGGCACGGTCCTGATGGAGAAGGATCGGCCGGCCGAAGCTCACGCAGTGATCGATATGCAGCAGCAGGGATTCCACCGCGACGTTGCACCATCCACGGCGCAAGATGTCGAAATCAATGGCGATGGCATTGCCGGATCGCTGAACGAATTCCTCGACTGGCTCGACAACGGAGCCACGCCGCAGGGCGAATGCCACGACAACATCAAGAGCCTGGCGATGGTGCATGCTGCAATCGAATCGTCAGGCAAGAAGCAGCGCCAGGTAATACAGATAGGATGAATGGTATGGACAAACAGAACGCCATCACTTTCGACAATGGCATCTCGTTGAAACTGGCCGTCGAAGGCGACCGGTTCCTCGGTATCGGCCGGGTCGACTATCAGGATAAGCTCCTGCGGAATCCGGCCCTGCCGTGGAGCTTCTACACCGAGTCGGACACCGGCGTGCGGTTCCAGGATTTCGCATTCTCCGGCGTGGAACGCAACGGAGATGCCGCAACGATCGTGTTCACCTCCGAAGGAACCTGGATGCCGCGCATACAGGGCGCCGACGCCATGGGCGACTCCCGCATCAAGGCGCCGCGCCTGAATTCGCCCATCGCAACATTCCGCTGGAGCTTCCGCCCCGTTACGCAGCGCATCTGGGAGAACGATTGGATCGGTCTCGCGATGCGCATCGAAGTGAGCTGCCCCGGCCATCCGATCAATTGGCTGCTCGAGTCGACCACTTGGGAAATCGACGGCGACGCCGACGGCTGTACGCTGATACAGCAGGATGTGTCGACCATCGACCTCGAGCAGAGCGTGAAGACCGGCAGCGCGTTCAGCACGATCGAGAAGTTCTTCACCGAGGAAGCCGGCGCCTGGGGCGGATCATACCCGATGGACATGCTGCCGCGCGCCGCAGGCTCCGCCATCTGCGATTTCCAGGCCAAGGACGACCTCGCCATCTGCCTGTTCGCCGAAAAGCCCGGCCTCACGCGCGCTCGCATCGAGAAGTTCAGCGACGAGAATGTCATCCATTATATGGAGCGGCCCTTCTTCCCGCTGACAGAGCAGGCGGCCGCGCCCGAGCGGCTGCTGCTGGTCTACCGCCATCCCCAGCCGCTGAAGCGCCACGAATGGCGCAACCTGTGGGTCGACTGCTTCACCGAGGTCCGCTCGCGGATATTATCCAACTACGGCTTCAAGCCCGAAGTGCCCGAGCCGAACGTTCATGCGCATCTGTGGGACCAGGAACTCAAGGAGCGCGGC
>Ga0307380_10011386_pt1 | contig 11142 bp, 10 predicted proteins | sample UN3MG_FD_202239 | JGI IMG/M metagenome (GOLD analysis project Ga0307380, IMG submission 202239) | Soil microbial communities from Risofladan, Vaasa, Finland - UN-3 | ecosystem: Environmental > Terrestrial > Soil > Coastal area > Acid sulfate soil | place: Finland: Risofladan, Vaasa | collected... | reverse complement strand
GCTGCTTCGGGAGAACCAGTTCGGCGGAAACGGGGACCGTCGACTACTGGGGCTACAACGCGCGCCTCTCGTTCTCGTACTATCCCGCCGTCGCGCCCGCCTCGCTGGGCCGCATCCGGGCGTTGTTTCGGTAGGGGCGAACGGCTGTACGCCCGGGTAGACAAGGGGCTTAAGCCCCTTGTCCGGGATCGACCTTAAGGTCGGCCCTCATTGTTGGGGCCGGGCCGGCTAAAGGCCGGCCCCTACATAAAAATTAAAAAAACCGGCCGCGAGGCCGGGTTTTAATTTGGTTTAAGAATCGCGCTTCGGACCAGAAACGGGTCTAGGCCGTTTCGGGATTAATGTTACGAAGTAATTACCGCCGCGGAACTCTATATTAGGGTTAATGTCGTGCGTATTGAAGTCTACATTTTCTAAGAATTCGTTTATTAGACTCTCGTTGGTCTCACCCTCGGGTACGTTGCCGGGCCTAAAAACGAAGACATGCCTATCCCCTTCGCTCTTCGAAATAACAGCCGGACCTCCTATATTTAATTTGTGTTGTTTGAGTAAAGACAGGAATTTTCGTACGAAATCACCCTTATCAGCTTCCGTTATCGCTAAGACCATTTTAAAACCTCCTTCAATTAAGATTTACGTTAAGGGTATTTCATAATTTTTTTACCGTTTCGCCGAAAAATCGGATTAGGAAGCGTAGGTGGTTTGGCTGGCGTAGCGAAAGTTGCCCAGGGGAAACGCTTGCCCGGTTTTTAACTTATTAATCCTTTCATTAGATCGTTCCAAGTTACTTTTAAACCCGAAGGCACGTCCCGAGCGGAAAGAAGTTTTAAGAATTCTTCCCTAAAAATTTGCCTATTGCCAGGGCCTATTGTACCGAGACAATTTATTAACCATTCTTGTATCGATAGGAAATTTATATCGTGCCCTTGCGAAAAATATTGGCGCGTAGCGGCTCGCGCGTCTTCCGTGGGCGGCAAAGCTGTGAAAAAGAATATATAGTCGTCAAGACCCAACGGCGATATTTTAGTATTAAAAGTAGAAACGACCCTTGCCCTGTCTATCTCCCTTTCCGTAATTTCGACCGTAAGTACCGTAGAACCATCCCGTTTTATTGTAATATCGCCGCCCGCCCCCGCGGCGCTATCGGCTACGTTAATGCCTAACGAAGTTATCTCCCAATTGAGGTCGAAACTGCGTTTTATAGTCTCAAACATAGCAACGCAAATTAGTAAAGGTAATAACCCGCCGCTCGGCGTTTCCAAAAGGCGGCCAACCAAATCCCTAGATTGGTCTAAACTCAAGCGTTTTACTCGAGATAATTGTATTTCGGCGGCATCCCTTAAATGGATAAAACCATATAATAAATACCTAAGGTAGTCCCTTGCTTTTTCGTTAGGAGCTTCGCGTAGTTCTTCGATAAAGGAGAGAAGTCCCGAATAAGCAGCTTTGTCGCGGATGCCTTTCGCAGTTTCCGGTACGAAACTTACGTTGCGCCGCAACGCAGACAGGAAAGGGGCTTTAGAACAAGGGATCGTTCGGTCTTGGAGGAAAGGCGTTACTACTTTTTCACAAAGCGTCCGGCCGTTATAAGCGTTATCGCCCTGGTTCATGTAAGGTAACCGGATATCTATTTGTGGGTCTTGTATCCGGGCTAAGATGCAACCTATCAACGCTTCGCGGAACGCTTGGGTAGACGACCGGAACAGTACTTCGGACGCTTTCGATATTTTTTTCGATACTTGTACAAGTTCGCCCGCGCCGTATTCGCCTTCCGCCCGGGCAAATTCGTTATTTAATACTTCCTTAGCCTTTTCGTAATTTAATTTCCTTCCCATAGGTCGTTTAATAGTTCATCCAAAGGCATTCTTGGCGGGGTTTTTTTATGGAATGGCAATTTTTCTCCGGTGCGTCGTAACGCCTCCAACCATCGTAAACCTTGTCCATAAATTCGCAACGGTACCCGGATAACGCTACTTTCCCGGAAGTACTATTTAACGTTTTGGCTAATTCTTTATGTTCTTCCTCGTCCATTTCAAAACCGTACGCGTTACTATCGCCCCGCGTTTCGTGTAAATAAGGCGGGTCGCAATAAAATAACGTCTCGCCGTCGTCGTATAGTTTTATCACGTCGATGGCCGGCCTATTTTCTATTTGTACCCGCAACAATCTTTCCGCAATTTCGGGAAGTGCTTCGACGCCGTGTAACCATCTTGAAACTACGCCGGACATCCCGGCTCGCGTAGTTTTCTTACAGTTGGCCCAACGCCCGAGCGTGGCTTTTTGCGCTAAGCCCGTTCGCGTTTGCCGTGCCCTAATGTAGAAACGCCGCGCCCTTTCCAAGTCAGTAGGTTCTTCGTCATTGCCATGGATAGCTAGAAAGAATTCTTCTCGGGAGAACGGCGTCAGACTTATAGGTTCTATTAGGTCGGGCCCTTTATCTCGCAATACTCTAAAGAAGTTGACTACCTCTCCGTCTAAATCATTGTACGTTTCGACGGGCGAAGGTTCCCTGTTAATTAAAACCGCGCCAGATCCGCCGAAGGGCTCGCAATAGTGGTGGGCGGTTGGTAGCAGAGGTAAAAGCCAATCTAAATGGTTATATTTACCGCCGTACCAGCCGAAGACGATTCTGCCCTTTTTACGCGCCCTTTTAATAATGGGTACTTTCGGCGTTTTTGATTCGTCCAGGAAAATTGGGGATAGTCTTTTTTGGGCCATTTCTTTTTAAATAATTAACGCTAACGTAGGTTACGGCGAGAAGTCGAACTTGTAGGTGAGGGAGGTCTCGCCGGCGGCGGGGGCGAAGCGCGCGCGGCGGGCCGCGGCCGTGACGGTGCTCTCCACCGCGGAGTTGCCGATGGTGGAGGAGACGACGTTGGCGCCGGTGACGGTTCCGTCCGCGGCCACCTTTATCCTCACGATGACGTGGCCCTCAAGGCCGGGGGTCCGGGAGAGCTCGCGGCTGTACGTGGAGCGCACGCCTCCCAAGGCGCCGCTCAGGCCGGCGGTAACGGCGCCGCCCGAGCGGGCCGGGTCCTCGGCGCCGCCGCCCTCCGCCCGCAGCAGGCCGGCGAGCTTGGCCTTGCCCCGCGTCGTCGGCATCCTCTTCTCGTCCGGGACCTCTTCCGCCAGCTTGTCGCGCTCTTCGCGGGCCTTCTCGAGCTCTTCCGCTATCTCGTCGGCCTTGGCCCTGTCGCCCGCGGCCAGCGCCACCTCATACTGGCTGGTGAGCTCGTCGATCTTGCGCTCGAGGTCCGAGATGCGCGCCAGCTTGGCGGCTATCTCGCGCCCCGGCTTGTAGATGAAGAAATAGTACGAGGGCGCGCCTATAAGTATCGCCAGCACGACCACCGCGGCGGCCACGACGAACGGCATCCGCCGGCGCCGCTTCATAGCCTTACCCATCGTCGCGAGCTCGCGTTCCTCGTCGGCCAGGCGGACGCGCTCGGCGTCCAGGCGTTCGCGCTCGGAGGCCAGCCGCGAGACTTCGCCGTCGCGTTCATCTTTGGCGCGGGCGACTTCTTCCTCGTATTGGGTAATGAGCCGCTGTCGTTCGGCGTCGCGCTCGGCGGCGATGCGCTTAACATCCTCGTCGCGCTCGGCCTCCAGGCGCTTACGCGCGTCCTCCCGTTCGGCCTCCAGCCGCGCGAGCTCTTCTTCACGCTCGGTGATGGTCTTCTCGAGCTGGCCGCGGAGTTCTTCTCCCTGTTCCTCGAGCGCGGCCCGTTCCTCGACGAGGGCTTCGCGTTCGACGGCGATGCGCTTCTCCTCTTCGGCCCGGCCTACGGACGTGAGCACTATGGGAGACTTGCCGTCCCGGATGTTGCCGAGCCAGGTGGCGAAGGCGCCGCGCTCTCTCTTCTCGCGCGCCTCGTCGAAGAGCGCTTTGAGGTGGACCAGGTTCTCGGCCTTGACCCAGGTCTTCTTGTCCGCCATCCGGATGTAGTCCGTCGGGCGAAACTTGCCGCCGTCGACCCAGGCCTTGATCTCGCCTACGGTGAGGGGGCCGTGCTCAACGCCGTCGACGCGAATATAAAGTTCGATTTCGCTTTTTTCGTTCATAGGGGGTTAGGCCGGCGCCGTTAGTAATAACGCGGCAAGCTAACATACGGCCGGGGCTAAATCAAGGCCAAACCGGCGCCCGCTACGGGTAAAGGAAGAAGCCGAGCAATGCGTCGAAAGCGAGATAGTTGTCGGCCTCTACCGGGGCGTCTTTGTACGCGACGTTGTCGCCGCCGAAGGTCGCCATAAACCGGCCCCGCAAATCTAAGCCGAAATTTTCGGCGAGATAGTATTCCATCCCGCCCTCGGCGAAGGGGCCCAGCCGCGTGGCCTTGTGCTCTTCGGGCCCGGCCGCGGCCGGCACGGTGGCCTTGGAGACGGCGACCGCGGCGCCGCCGCCGACGTACGGCATACAGGGTAGGTAATCGAAACGGTAGTTCGCGCCGGCCAGGATGGGAATGACGTCGTAGCTCGCGACGTCGGCGCCCTCCGATTCTTTGGGGTTATGTTTGATGCGGTAACCGACGCCGGCCGTCAGGCTGAGGTTGGGCGTAAGGCATATAATGGCGCGGCCGTCCGCGACCGCGGAGGCCCCCACGATTTCGCCGTAGTCGCCTACCGGCATGCCGAATCCGCCGCCCACGCCCAACCCCCACACCAGCGCCGACGCCGGCGCCGCGGCCCAGAGTATTATTAAAACGAAACGCATATATCACCCTACCTTATCACAGGAGTGGCACGTCGTTTTGACGTCAATTAATATCACACCGGCACGCTAAAAGCAAGGACGCCGCGGTTTCCGTTAATAACTTGACTTTAAGGCGCGGGGCGAATATAATTTAGAGATAGTAACGGGCCGAAGTGGCGGAATTGGTAGACGCGCTAGATTCAGGGTCTAGTGAAGTTTAACTTCGTGCGGGTTCGAGTCCCGCCTTCGGCAAACGATGACGTCGAAGATTACGCTAAACGGGATGCGGCAAGCGGCCTCGGTACTCGCGGCCGCGGCTTTTATGTGTTTCCCCGCGGCGGCCCAGCAAGGCGGGGACCTGGGCGAGCTGCTTTACCAGGGCCAAACGGCGCTCGGCGAGCGGGAGTGGCGCGACGCCATCGGCGCGTTCGAGCGTGCCCTCGCCCTCGACGCCGCCAACGCCGACGCGCTCCGCGGCCTGGCCGAAGCCTACGAGGGCGCCGGCGATGAGCGCGCCGCCCTCGACTATTACGGCCGCCTTCAGGCCGTGTCGGGGAAGTCGGCGGGACTCTCCTACAAGATCGCCTTCCTGGCCGAGAAGCTCGGCGAGCGGGCGCGCGCCGTCACCGCGTACGAAGACGTGGTGCGGGCCGACCCCAACAACCTGAAAAGCTGGCGCGCGCTGGCGGACCTCTACGGCGCCGGCAGCGACTATAAGAACCAGGCCAAGGCGCTCGAGGAGCTGGTCGCGCGGGCGGGCGACACGGCGGACCGGCTGGAGCTCGCGGCCCTCTACGAGGGTAAACTCGCCCGCGCCGGCGACGCCGCCGCCGAGTATGAGAGGGTACTGCGGGCCGAACCGCGCAACGTCCAGGCCCACGGGCGGCTGGCGGCTATCTACTTCGGCCGGGGCGATTACGCCCGCGCCGCGGAGCACTACGAGGAGATGAGCCGGCTCGAGCCGGACGACGCGGACGCGTACTGGCACCTGGCCCGAGCCCGCCTCGCCCTCGACGACGAGTTCGGCGCTGCTAAGGCGCTCGAGCGGGTCGTAAGTCTCCGCCCCCGCGACAGCGCCGCGTTGTTGCTTTTGGGCACCCTTTATAACCGCGACGGGGATTACCCGCGGGCGGAGCGTACTCTCAAGGACGCGCTGGACGCCGGCGCCGGCGACGCCGAGGCGTACTGCCAGTTGGGCGTAGCGCAATTCGGCCTTCGCGATTACGCCCCGGCGCGTTCGTCGTTCGAAAAGGCGTTGTCACGCGACGAGAACCACCAACTCGCGCTCGAGCGCTTCGGCGAACTCCTCTACCGCGAGGGGGAGTATGAACGCGCCTTCCAGTACGCGGACCGATTGGTGGGGTTGTCGCGCGACAATGTCCGCGGCCATCTGTACCGGGGCCTCGCCGCGGTGGCTACCGGCCGGTTCGAAGCCGCCGAGAACAGCCTGGAGAAGGTAATCAAAGTCGAACCCTCCAACGTCGAGGCTCGCGTCGGCCTGGGACAGGCGTACGTGGGCCGCGGGAAGTACCGCGACGCCAAGCGGGTGCTGGGGGCCGCGGGTTCGCCGCGCGAGATGGCGGACCGCGTGTACTACTATCTGGCGCGCGCCGACGAGGGGTTGAAAGATTTCGAAGCCGCGGCGACGTATTACCGCAAGGCCGAAGGCGAGAACCCGCGGTACTACGACGCGTTCTACGACCACGGCCGGATGGAGCTCGGGCGTGAAAATTACGACGAGGCCGAGCGGGCGCTCGAGCGCGCTACCGAAATCGAACCCCGAAAAATCGACGCTTTCCTCTCGCTGGGTGAGTTGTACGAGAAGACGAAAAAGTGGCCCGACGCGGTGCGCGCGTACGCGCGCGCCAAAGACGCCGACGACGGCCGCATCGAGCCTTACCTCGGCCTGGGCCGTTCGTATATCGCGATGGAGGATTGGAAGCCGGCGGAACGCGAGCTCAGGCGGGCGGTCGAGATAAACGCCGAATCGTTCGAGGGTCATTATCAGCTCGGCCGCCTGTACAAGGCGCAGGACCGGCTCGACGACGCCGTCGCCGAATACGAGGAGGCGGTGTGGCTCAACGGCAAACACGTGCGCGCCCGCACCGACCTCGGCTACGTTTATTTGCGCAAAGACCGGTACAACGACGCCGCCGCGGTGTTGAAGAAGGCTTGCGAGTTGGACAAGAAGGACCTCGACGCCCACTACCTGTTGGCCATCGCGTACGAGAACATGGAGGCGTACCCGGAGGCGATTAAATATTACGAGAAAGCCCGAGCGCTGGCGCCCGAAAACTACGACATCCAGACGGCGCTCGCGACGTGCTACCGCCACAACGGCGATTTCGATAAAGCCCTCGAGCTCTTCGACGCGATAAGGCGCGAAAACCCCGACGGACCGTTCGCGTACGAGATGTTAGGCGACATATACCGCATTAAAGGGTCCGAGGCCAAGAAGTGGCGCCGCTTCGACCGCGAGCTCGAGTACTACGAGAACGCCTCGGACTACTACCGTCGATTTTTAAGCCTCGCGCCCGAGGCCCAGAACCGCGTCTTCATCCTCAAGTTCCTGGACGGCTACGAGCACTACCGTCTCCTCCAGGCGCAGGAGCGCGAGGGCGTCGAGTTCTACGAGGAGTGGTGAACCGCAACGCCGCCGCCTCGATTTCAACCTAGGCTTCTTGTTTTGATCCGGATTTATCTGTAAGAACCTAAAAGCGCCCGGCGGGGCGCTTTCTGTTTTGGTTAATAATATCGATAATTTGTTTGAGGAATATTATAGTCGTTTAAAAAGCTCTGTGTCGTAGGGGGATATCCAGGTTTTCGATGGAAAGGGGAAGAGGAAATGGCTGGCATCAGGAGAAGGTTGCGCCCGGTCCCGGTTATTTTGGCTTCTTTAATTCTTTGGGGTTCTTCGGCCTGGGGTGTGCCGGCCGACGAGCCGGCGCGGGAGGGCGAAGGCGCAGCGGCGCTCGAGGACCCCTGGGCAAGCGTAACGATAAGCGGCGCCTACGACTACGCCAAGTGCCCCCGATGTGGGAAGAAGAACGAGGTCCGGGCGGAAAGCTGTTCGGGGTGTGGTTACGGGCTACCGCAACCTTCGGCCGAGGTGACCGATCCCTACTTGGTCTTCGTACCCGGGAGGGGGTATTATAATGAAGGAGAGATAATAGAACCGGGTCGTACGAGGACGTGGGTGTGGGTTACCGGATTAGTAATCGCGGAAACAGGCGCGATCGCGGTTTACGTCGGGTCGGAGGTATTGATGTGGTAAGGGGCCAGCGGCCGAGACGAAGAGACGGCAGTGGCTGTTTTGATAACAGGTGGTGCCCTGTTGATCGGCGGGTTGGTTATGGCAGTCGTAGGTTTTACGCACAAGACTAAGCCGGTTTACGCCTTCCGTACCGGCGAGTTGTACGAGCCGTACGACGGCGTGGCGCGTGAGCGCGGGCCGGTAGAGTCCGGTAACCTGGAGTTCAAAATTGAATTGCCGGTACTGGGTTTTTAACGGCGCCGGCAACAATCGGGAAGTTCACGGGACCCGTAAAGAAAGCGCCCGGGAGGGCGCTCTTTTTTTCGTGGGCGGGCCGCTTTTTGCCCGGCGTCCAACCGGTAAGGCGGGGCCGGAGGGCGTGAGCGGATTTAAAATAAATTTGACAAATAGCCCGGCGCGTGTTACCCTCGCCGAGGAAGGTACGCGGGAAAGAACGAGTGAGGTCGAAAGCGACCCTCCCGGCGTAAGAACGCTGGCAGGTGGCGTTCGGCGAAGGCAGGTGATGCGACCGTACGTCTTCGAGGCGGAGTTTACAATGGGACGTGGATTTCAAACGCATCGAGAGGAGGCACCGTGAGAGGGTTATTTATCGCGATAACGGTTTCGGCCTTGACGGTCGTGGCCCTGGTCCCGGCGCGTGCGATGGATTACGACAACGAGTTCGACGTAAGCCTTTTAGGTTTGGCCACCGGCTTTTTTAACTTCAACATCGAGCACACCGAGAACGGCTCCGTCTCCGGCTTCGGCGGCTTCGGCTATTCGCAACGCGGGTATTTATTCGTCGACGAGCCGGAAGCGGTGACGTGGCGTTACGTTAACCTCAAGGGCGGCGCGAAGTATTACCCGATGGGCGGCTTCCGCGATTTTTTCCTTTCGGGCGAGGTTAACGTCGGTTTTAACATGATCGAGGACAAGTCCACGGGAGAGAGTAATACCGACGTCGTGATCGTCCCGGTCTTTCTGGTAGGCTGGCGTTGGGTGTTCGCGGGGAGGGGGACCTTGACGCCCGGCGTCGGCGTCGCCTTCGGCACCGAGGAAATCCACGCCGGCGGCCACGTCATAGATACTTTTGGCGTTTGGCCCGCGGTCGATTTGACCCTCGGCTTCTTATTCTGACGGTTTTATGTATTTATATTTACGAAAAGCGCCCTCGCGGGCGCTTTCTTCCGTGCTATGACGTACTTATTATTGCGGGTTACTATTTTTCGCCGCGTAGTAGGCGTCTATCTGGGCTTGGTCGACTAGAACGGCGAAGAATTCGTCGTCGTCGGCTTCCGGTAGATTCAAACTCACGCCCTCTTCTCTTAGCTTGGCGTCGATCTCTTTCGGGGTGAGGGTATACATGGCGCCGTCCACGAGGTCGACGATAACGCCGATAAGGCCGCCGAGAAATATGTCGGCTATCAACGTGCCTACGAGCAGGTCGTTGTCTATCATTACCGTCTGCGATTTATAACCCGGTTTCTCGAACGTTACCTTATGGGATTCGCCCCGCTTTAGTTTTACTATCGTCGGCGTCTGGTATTCGACGCCGTCGACGATGACAGTGCAATCGGGGGTAGCCCTAAAAGATACGTCTCGCCTCGTCCCGTGGAAGATAGTACCGCAACTCACCGTTAACAACGCGCATACCATCCCGATTGATAGTAGTTTCCTCATGTCCCGAACCTCCGCGGTTAATAGTACGTATCCGATGCAACACCCTTTATCTAATAACCGGTTTTAACCTACCATACCAAACACACAACCGCAAGTATTTTATTAAGTAAATAACGCACATTGTTGGGTAAATATATAATATATTTTATTTAGATACTATACCGATACTAACTCGGTTTATTACGGGAAAACGTTTTTACGTGCCGTACCCTTGTTCATTTTGCTCATATGACGTTAACGTACGGGTCGCTTTACTAGTTGTGTTATTCGACGCCGCCGCAACAAAGGCGCCGCCGTTAGCTCTCGTGCTACGCGAAAAGCGCCCCGCCGGGGCGCTTTTCGCTCGTTATAGGCTTTGGTTAAAAATCTATGCGCGCCACCGCGGTAAGTAAGAACGGGTCCGGCATGAAGGTGCGGACGTTCTCGAGGCGAACCTCCGGCGTGGCCTCGCCGGTGATGACCAGGTATTCGGCCCGGGCGCCGAGCGCGACGTTGGGCGTTAACCGGAACTCGCAGCCGAAGGGTATCCCGAAGGCCGCTTTGACCTCGGTCCGGCTGTCGAGTTACGCGCCGGTGGAAATTTGGGTGAACGTCCACGGGATGCCGGCGACGCCAACGCCGAAGCCGGCGAACGGTTTGGCGGGGCCGACGCCGACGCCGACGATGAAGCTCTCGCGGACCGCGACCGTTTTCAACGACAGTTCGTAATCCCGCAGTTCCGTGCGCTCGAGTTGTTTCGTCTTGGAGGTGAACCCCATGTCGGTCGCGAGCTCGAGCGAGGGCGATACCACGCTCGCGTATCGCCATAACGGTACGTCGACGCATAAAATTTTTAACCGCACGCTACCACTATGCGAGCCGCCGCGAGAAGGCCCCCCTTAGGGGGCCCTTCGGGTAAGTACGTTAACGACCGCGCCACTTAGAAGTACAACCGGGCGGCGGCGCCGAAGAAGAACATGTTCGGTACGGTCGCTTCGAACCACTCCTCTTTGTGCGGGTCATAACCGTCCACTTCGCCCGTTATTATTAAGTATTCCGCTCGAGGGCCCAAGCTGAAATTCGGCGTTAACCGGAAATCGCAGCCGAACGGTATGGAGAAGGTTGGCTTTACGTCGGTACCGCCGTCGATCTTTGCATCATATAATTTGTGAGGCCAACTCCCCCACTCGGTATAGTAAGCTTCCCATTTGACTATGGTAACGCCGCCGCCGAAGCCGACGTACGGTTTAATCATGGCCGACGGCCCCACGCCGACGCCGAAGACCACGGCTTCGCGGATAGGGATGGCCGTAATTTTGGTTCCCCTGTTGTATAGGTACCGCTCTTCGAATTTTTTGTCGATCATGCTGAAGTTGACGTCGGTCGTGAGGTCCAGGGTAAAGGTTACCGCGCCGCCGCGCCACCAAACCGGCATCGCTAAGCCGCCACCCACCGCCCACGAGGGACCCATGTCGCCGCCCAGAATTCCGTCGGGGGTTCTTATCTTTGTTTCGCCGTACGCGGCCAGGCCGCCGCCGAA
>Ga0307380_10011385_pt1 | contig 11143 bp, 8 predicted proteins | sample UN3MG_FD_202239 | JGI IMG/M metagenome (GOLD analysis project Ga0307380, IMG submission 202239) | Soil microbial communities from Risofladan, Vaasa, Finland - UN-3 | ecosystem: Environmental > Terrestrial > Soil > Coastal area > Acid sulfate soil | place: Finland: Risofladan, Vaasa | collected... | reverse complement strand
CGATGGAGAACCAGTAGAATTCATCAGTACCTTAAGGATTCCTGAGTGAAGTTTTTTAAGGTTCATTCTTTAGGCAACGATTTCCTGATTATCGATAAAGTGGAGACCAAGGGTCTCTCCAACATAAACAGCTTTGCCGGAACAATCTGTGATCGCCACACAGGTGTAGGAGCCGATGGCTTGCTCCTTATCTCTGTCAAAAATAAAGCAAAAGGTCATGTCAATTTCCGCATATTCAATGCTGACGGAACAGAGGCAGAAGTCTCTGGTAACGGATTAAGATGTGCGGCCGCCTCCCTTTATCACCAAAAAAAAATAAACTCTCCTCAAATCCTTTTTCAGACCACTGTTGGTCAAAGAGAATGCGAGCTTATTGAGGGGAAAAAGAATGTTTTCCTCCTCAGGATCGAAATGGGAATCCCCCACTTGAGCTCTCGAGATATTCCTTTTGATGACGGTTCCGCTCATGAAAAGATCATAGATTATCCCCTTTCTATTAATAGAATAATCTATCCCATCACAGCTCTTTCCCTTGGCAATCCCCATTGCGCAATCTTTGTGGATCGTTTTCCTGATCGCATCGAATGGCATCAGGTCGGGCGAGAAATCGAATCGCATCCCTTCTTCCCCAACAGGACAAATATAGAATTCATCAGGAAGTTAAGCAGAAAAGAAATTGAAGTTATCTTCTGGGAAAGGGGCGTTGGAGAAACACTCTCCTCAGGAAGTGGCGCCTGTGCGGCGGCTGTGGCTTCTATATTGAAGAACTTGACCGATAAAAAAGTCAAAGTTAGAACCAGTATGGGGCACTTGACTGTAGAATGGGAAAAAGAGAAAGTTTATCAAACCGGCCCGGCTGAGATCGTTTTCAAAGGCGATTATTTGGCTTAGCTTTATGCAAAGAAAAAAGGGGACAGGCTACTTTTTTGTTGAAAAGAGAAGAATAAGAAGAGAGGATGCATCAAAAAAATAGCTTGTCACCTTTTCTTTTAATGTGGTCCCTCTTAATAAAAAAGTAGCCTGTCCCCTTTTTTTAATCCAATGGGGGTCAGGTTTTGGATTTTTGAGTGGCGTTTTTTACCAGAGCATGCTTGAAAACTTCGTTTACTTCCTCGACAAAAATAAACTGCATCTCTTTTTTAACCTTTATTGGTATATCGACCAAATCCTTTTTATTCGCTGCGGGCATAATCAGGGTCTTCACTCCTGCCCGCTGTGCAGCCAAAATCTTTTCTTTAACACCTCCTACTGGAAGCACATTGCCCCTTAGAGTAATCTCTCCTGTCATGGCGACATCCCACTTAACCTTCTGATCAGTGCAGACCGAAATGAGGGAGGTGGCAATAGTAACTCCAGCCGAAGGACCATCTTTGGGTATTGCCCCCTCAGGGATGTGAATATGAAAATCGTTTTGAGTAAAAACATGACTTTTAATGCCCAACTCATCAGAATGAGCCTTGGCATAGCTCAAGCCTGCCAGACCCGACTCTTTCATCACTTCACCTAACGATCCTGTAAGCGACAAGACCCCTTTTCCCTTCATTTTAATAGTCTCTACAAAGAGAATCTCTCCTCCTGTAGCTGTCCAGGCTAAGCCCGTAGCCACTCCAATTTGATCCTTTTTCAGAAGCTGGTCTTTAAATACTTTTGAAGGACCAAGGTAGCTCTCAAGACCCGTAGAAGCAATTTTGGTCAGCTTCTTCTTTCCTTCAGCGACTTTTCGGGCGACCTTGCGGCAAACTGAGGCAATCTCCCTCTCAAGGTTTCTTACTCCTGCTTCTCTTGTATAGAGAGAAATAATTTTTTTAATGGCTCCTGGGGTAAAAGAAATCAAACTTTCGTTGAGCGCATTTTCCTCTATCTGCTTTGGCACTAGGTGGCGAAAAGCAATCTGCAATTTTTCTTCCTCTGTATAGCCTGGAAGACGGAGAATCTCCATCCTGTCGCGGAACGCAGGCTGGATTGGATCAAGAAGATTGGCTGTGGTGATGAACATCACCTTGGAAAGGTCAAAAGGAACGCCCAGATAGTGGTCTCGAAAGGAATTATTTTGCTCGGGGTCCAGGACCTCAAGAAGAGCGGAGGAAGGATCTCCCCTGAAATCAGCGCCGATTTTGTCAACTTCATCCATCATAAACACAGGATTATTCGAGCCAACCCGTCTCAATCCCTGAATGATCTTTCCGGGTAAAGCACCGACATATGTCCTTCTGTGCCCTCTAATTTCTGCTTCGTCCCTGACTCCGCCGAGAGAAATGCGGATAAATTCTCTTCCCAGAGCCCTAGCTATGGACCGGCCGAGAGAAGTCTTTCCCACCCCTGGAGGACCGACAAAACAAATAATAGGACCTTTTGCCTTTTTGGAAAGTTTCCTCACACCCAAATATTCAAGGATCCTCTCTTTAAGCTTGTCGAGACCATAATGGTCTTCATCTAAAATTACCTTTGCTGATTTGAGCTCTAAATTATCAACCGTGCTTTTGTTCCAGGGAAGACCAAACATCCAATCCAGATAATTGCGGACAACAGCCGTTTCGGCTGACTCAGGATGCATCTGCGAGAGACGTTTGATTTGCTTTTCCAGTTCTTCCTTGACTTCCTGCGAGACTTTTAACTTTTTCAATATGTCCTGATAGCTTTTGATCTCGTCCTGAATCTCACTCCCCTCTCCCAGCTCTTTCTGGATTGCCTTCATCTGCTGCCTCAGGAAATATTGCTTCTGGAGCTTGTCCATCTCCCCTTTAGCCTCGCTGCTGATTTTAGACTGGACATCCAGAAGCTCAAGCTCTCTGGTTAAGAGCTCATAAACTTTCATAAGCCTTGTGGCAGGGTCAGCTATCTCTAAAATGCGCTGAGCTTCATTAACCTTTAGCTCCAAATTGGCCGCAGTCAGGTCAGCTAACCTACCTGGCTCATCGATATTAGAGGCAAGGATCATAACCTCAGGAGGAATATCTTTTCCTAAGGAAGAAGCCTTCTCCAGCCCGGAGCGAGCATTCCGGATCAATGCTTCGATTTCAATAGATTTCGCCGCTTCCTCTGGCTCATTAATCACTTCTACCCCTGCCGAATAATAAGGCTTATCATCATCCAAGCCCGTTATTTTTGCTCGGACAAGACCCTGAGCTAAAATTCTCACTCTTGCATCCGGGAGCTTCAGCATCCTCATGATCAAAGCCACAGTGCCCACTTCATAGATATCTTCCCTTTTCGGCTCTTCAGTTTCCATGTGCTTTTGAGTCAGGAGAAGAATCATCCGGTGTGAGGCAAGCGCATGATCAATTGCCTTCTTTGATTTATCCCTTCCAACAAATAAGGGAATAACCATATAGGGAAAAACTACGATATCCCTCAGCATTAGAATTGGTAACTTCTTTGGGATCTGAATTTTCTTATCTTTAACGTCCGTAATACCTTCAATATGATCGTTGTTGTTCCTATTCTTTTCAGCCATAATTTTCCTCCGGGCTTATTCCTCCGTCTTCTGGATTTTCATAAAAAATACCTATATTTACCAATAAAAAACCTCCCTCTCTGTATTATCTTTACCTTCCCCTGCGATTACTATTCTCGAGGAAGCTTTCGTACTTGCCCTCTCTCCTGCAATCTACCTTTCTCTTAAAATAGATTCTAACTCTTCTTTGAATTCTAAAACATCCTTAAATTCCCGGTGAACTGAAGCAAACCGGACATAGGCAACTTTATCCAGGGCCTTGAGTCTCTTCATCACAAACTGTCCAATCTTCGACGCTTTCATTTCCTTTTCTGGTCCTCCCTGCAGTTTGCTTTCGATTTCTTCGACGATTTCTTCCAGCTTTTGTAAAGGAACAGGTCTTTTCTCGCACGCTTTCAGTAAACCCTTCAGGAGCTTTTGGCTTTCAAAGGGCTGTCTTTTTCCATCTTTTTTTATAACCATATAGGGAATTTCTTCGATTCTCTCATATGTGGTAAATCTTTTCTTACAGGAAAGACACTCTCTTCGCCGGCGTATCGACAGGCCATTTTTGCTTTCCCGGGAATCAATGACCTTACTCTCTGGATGATCACAAAAAGGACACTTCATTATTCAGCATCTTCTCCCAATTTTTTTAACTGAAACAGCGATATACCCTCTTTCCATAATATAGCATATCCTATCAAGCAAGTCACCACAAGCTGGATAGCATGAATAACGATCGTCATACCCACAGCCTGGCTCTTGGCAATAGCGAGGAACGAGGTCATCCCGACCATGCTGAAATAATGGAATCCTCCCGCCATGCCAGGCGTAGGAATAGACGCTCCTACCATTGTCAAAAACACGTAAGGAATAACGAAAAAGTAAGGAAATGAAATATCATAAGCCATAAAGAAAACCCAATAATAAAAAATAATGCCAAGCCAGACGACAAAGGATAAAAATATGTACACAAGTGAATTTCCGATAGAATGAAAAAAATTCAATCCCTGAGTAAACTCCTCGAAAACTTCAAGGACTTTATGGGAGATTGTATGAGGAAAAGGTTTCAGGAAAAAAGTAATTATTGAGAGAGCCTTTTCTCTGAAAAAATAAAGAAAAAGAACCGCAACAAGAGCAAAAAGAGCAACAACAACCCCTATTATCCCCCACAGCTGAAGACGTGAATACGCCTCCTCTCTCACCCGAAAATAGGAAGGATAAAGAGGTTTAGATAAAATAAAAAGCCCCAGCAAAAAACACATTACTATTATATCAAAAGTTCTCTCCACTACGATTGTACCCATAACATATCCTTTACTCATTTTTTCCTTCTGGGCTAGGTATAAAGGCCTGACCAGTTCTCCCAATCTTCCTGGAAAAATAAAAGATACGGTAAAACCGATGGCATATGAAGAAAACCGATTTGAAAATTTGACTTTCCTTTTCTCGTGCTTAAGGAGGTAATTCCATCTGATAGAACGGGTCACAAAATGGATTGGAGTGATGAGTATAAGGATAATAAAAAGTTTAAGATCGACAGTTGTTAAGTAGCCTACAACTTCTTTCCAATCAACTTTTCGGAAGAAAAAATATAGCAGGACAAAAGAAAGCAGGAATAATAATGAAAAACGAATGACGTTTTTTCTCATTATGAATCGTCCATATTATCATCGGATATTTACCAAGTCAACGCAAGATACGCAAGATAGTGATTGTTTTATCAAGAATTATTGGGTTGCTCGGATGAAAAAAAACAAGCTTAAAGCCGATACCCAAATCCCAACAGAATGTGTCCCGCTACGTTGGGAACATCAGCATGACCGTCCACGATTGGAACACGAACAAAGGATACTGTTAGCTTCGCTTCTATCGAAGCAAAAAGCCCTTTCCAGAGGATGATTTGTTTTCCAATAGCACCCTGGATGGTCCCTCCAGAAATGTAGAATCCCTCGCCAAAGATTCCTTTCGACTCATCAAAAGGTTTGTTCCTGACTGTGCTCTCTGGATGAGTTACCACCAATCCAATACCAAATCGCCAGATAAACTTTCTCATGCTCCAGGCTCTATTCACGGTAATGATGTTAAAGCCATCAGAAATCGAAAATCTTTGTACCCCAGCAGGAGGATCGTCAAGGTAAATCTTGTGGTGCACCAGCTCAAGTTCCCAAGCGCGGTCATCAGACCAGCGACCGACGCGTAATGTATAGTACGGAAATCCTTCGAAGGCATGCTCTTTGTAGTGTGCTGTGAACTTGATATTAGGACTGCCATTTTGAACTATTGTTAGCGAAGTCGGCAAATTCCAAACAGTTCCTAAAAAACCTTCCAAAGTCCAGTCAGCGCCTGAAGCCGGAATTATAAGAAAGCCTGCCAGTAACAAGATTATACAGCAAATTTTCATTGAAACACCTCTCAATCAAGACCTAACTTTAGGCTTGGTAAATATTCATAATAATTTTCTCGATTTGCTTACAAGATCGACTGGCCTGGTTTTATATGAAGTTTCTTAATAAGAGAACTATTTGCCATGTCATTACCTTTCTACCGTATTTATTAAACAGACTGACGCTCCTGAATTCGATCAAACATTATTATATATAATGTTCTTGTAAAATTATCAAAATAATTTGGAAAAAGCAAAAATTCTTCCATCCTTACGATAATTCCAGGGATATGCACTTCTCTTTTTCCCCCTGTGATAATGCGGGGAAAAAATTTTTAGCTAAAATCAGGCATATTCTTTACAAATTACTTAGTGACTACTAAAAATACCCCTAAAAGGTGATTGAAAATCACCATTGGAATCACCTCTTAAGGCTATTTACTTGTTCTTCTATCTCGATTACTTTATTATCAACAGATAAGAGATATATAGGATGAGGTTGTTAATGAAAAAAGAGCTATTAAGATTATTCCTGTATCCGCTCGTCCTGATCTTCATAGTTAGCTTCTCTTTTGCTGACAAGATTCATCTGAAAAACGGTTATACGATAAGTGGCGAAATAATCTCCTCCGATGAAACTTCTGTAACCATAAGAACGCCAGTCCTGGGTATTATGAAGATAGAAAAATATAAAATCACCAAAATTGAACCGCCACTGGAAGCATTTTCAGAAGAAAAAGAACTCAAGAATGAGATAATCGAGCCCGAGACCCCAGAGCCAAAAGCACAAGAGCCTGCTAGAGAAGCTGTTATTCCTCAACAATCAAAGAAAAAGAGTGCCGTTCAAAAGCCCACCATTGCAGATTTTCTGGGATCACGCCGGGAGAAAAAGCGGATAAGCCTTTATCTTAGCGGAGGATTGACCGACATCGACGGCGGGGACCTAAACGGTGTGATCAGAGACTACAAACAATTGGTCGCTGATTTTAATGATCTTCTCCTCACTAACTACACCGTTGACTGGAACGAATTTAAAAGAATAACAAATTGGAAAGGAGAATTATTAGTTAATATAACTTCCTCTCTTAGTTTTGGCCTGGGTGTTGAGTACCTGAACTCCAAGATTCAGAGAGGAAATATAACACTAAATAATCCGGATAGTGGGACAGTTAATGCAGGCTTGTATTATTATAATTACACATTAATAGACAATTACCAGTTTGCACCCCAACAGGAATTAACAATCATTCCCGTTACTTTTAGTTTCTACTATTTCATTCCCATCGGCAATATAGCAGAGATATTTGTCAATGCAGGAGTTAGTTACAATATCGGTAGACTCAAATATAACGAAACTTACCAATCTGAGTATGATTATGAAGCAGATTATTATGGTAGTGACGATACTTTTTGGTACACCTATATTGATGACTACACAGAAGATGGAACTTATAGTTATAGTGTCAAATGTAATGAAACAGGGTTACAAGCAGGTCTTGGTTTTGATATTAAGCCTTTCTCATTTATCTCATTAGTTGTCGAGGGCACTTACAGGCGCGTTAATTTTAAAAACTGGATTGGAAACGGGGATGATAGCTGGAACTGGGATGAACAGTGGGGGCGTTCAGATTTAGGCTACAGTACTGACAGCAGGAACGAATCAGACGCCTGGAGTGGGAAAATCTGGTATTATGATCTTTATGATGCCGACTTAGACAAACAATATGGATTTTTGTCGCTGCATGAAGAAGCGCCTGAAGCGGATGAATTCATAAAAAATCCTCGGGTAGGAAATATCAATATAAATGGCTTTTCCCTCAGAGCAGGGATAAGAATCAGCTTTTAATCCGCAAAAACATCAACTACAATCTTAAAAAGGACCAAATCTTTATTCCCCATTAATGTAGGGGCTTGATTTATCAAGCCCACCTGTTTATTTCTTTTTCGTGCCTTTTTTTCTACTCTTTTTTTCTGTGGATGGTTCAAGATCAGTATGGGTTATGGGCATTTCAATGTCTTCAGGAGTTACACTATAACCCTGTTTTAAAAAACTATCCAGGGCCTCCACGACATCAGGATCGAATTGTTTCCCTTTCTGGGCCTTTAGCTTTTTCATGGCGTCATTGAAGGGCAACGGTTTATTATACGGGCGCTGGGTAGTCATGGCATCAAAGGCATCCGAAGCGCAGAGAATCCGGGCGCCGAGTGGGATCTTCTCCCCCTTCAGACCGTCTGGATAGCCTGTGCCAGCATAATGCTCATGATGACCGCGAACCAAGGGCAGGACAAAACTGAGGTACTCAATAGGCTTTAGAATATTCTCCCCGGTGAGAACATGGGCCTGTATGGAGTGAAATTCCATAGTAGAGAGAGCGCTTTCTTTATCGATAATCCGCTCTCTTACACCAATTTTTCCTATATCATGGAGTTCTGCAGCAGTCTTAATCCTCTTACACTCCTCCTCATCCAACCCCATCTCCTGGGCAACTCCGAACGCATAGCGGCTTGTCCTCTGCGAATGCCCACGTGTATAGGGATCTTTTGCTTCCACTGTGTTCAGGAGCGCAAGTATTGCTTCATGATATGCTTTCTGAAGGTCATCGTAAAGGCGTGAGTTATCTATGGCTACTGCAGATTGATTGGCCATTGCCGAAAGGAGAGCCACATCATTTTCATCAAAACAACTTGGCTTTTCGCGGTTATCCAGATATATCACACCTAACACTTCCCCCTGGTAGACAAGAGGGGCACACATGACAGAGCGGAGGTTCATGGTCATGATACTCTCTGCTCCTGAGAACCTATCATCCTGGGCAGCGTCGTTTGCCAGGATACAGACCTCTTCTTTGACCGACTTATTGAGAATGCTCCGGCTTATCTGGAAAGAATCGGTAGGAATATCAGGCCTGCTTTTAATGTATTTCGGCTCAAACTCTTCGCCTTTACCTTTGAGCAGGATACAAACCCTTTGCACATCAGCAAAAACACTCAATAATTTCTCAGCTATTTGATCGAGCAGTTCATCAAGCGTCTGTATAGAATTTATGGAATTACCCACTTCATAGATTGTTTCAAGGTTCCTGAGCAGCCTTTCAGTAATGGCCATCTCTTTAGTCGCAGCCTGGGGAAGTTTATCAGCCATGGTTCTAGAAGAGGAAACTACTTCTTCTATTTGATTCGATAACTTATCGAGAGGAATTGTTGAGGTGACAAGCGGGTTTCCATCCTGGAATTTGACATCTGCAGCCGCATGATCTTCACGAACCTGGATTTTGGTATCCCCTATTCGTATCTCATCACCGGGCGCCAGTATCTGACGCGTTACTTTATTTTCATTTATGAAAGAGCCGTTCATGCTCTTCTTGTCATGAAATATGGAAATACCCCCCTCGACGATTATCTCAGCATGTATCCGGGATAACTTGGCATCGTCGATGGCAATATCACAGACAGAATCGCGGCCAAGAACTGTCCGGGCTCCGGTTAGGTCCCAGATTGTGTCTTTGTCCGGACCTTCTACGCAGAAAAGTTTCATCGGGCCATCTCGCGATCAATCTTTGTATAAGATATCTCACCGCTTTCCAATTCCCTCCCCTCAGGGGAAATATATAGCATAGAAGAAATTTGAAGTCAAATGGAGGGAGAAGGAAGGGGGGGAGAGGAGAAGAAGTAAAGAAGGAATTAAAATGGACTTCTCCCTCTTTATAAAACTGCTCAAAATAGCTAAATATTCAGGGTCTTATTGGAACTAAGAATTACAACACGAATTTAAATTATGCCGTTAATCAATTACAGCAAACTCTGTAATCGAAAACCCAGCCCCATTTCTTGGTTCTAAGCTCAAAGAAACTGAAGTCGTAGCTACCAAAACCCCAAGCTGTCTCGCACTGTACGTATGTATCGACACAGCAGACCTTAGCATGGGCTGCAAGAAATAGCGCATCCTCGCAAACCGCTTCGAGATCCAACAGAGGAATAGTTAATGTCCACTCAGTAGGATTATCAATAAACACTTCTTTGTACGGGAACTTGCCAGGTGCTGCCGTTCCTGGGCCTAATTTTCCGACATAAAGATGCACTTCTGTCATGTAGCAGCTGGAATTTGTGATTTCGTAAGTAACATAAAGATTTTCAGCATCGTTCGTCACAGTCACGGTACCAACGTTCGTCCCTTTGCTAGTGTCATTCTGACCAGCACCAACCCAGAGATCAGTCACGAAAGGCGGACAGCATTCAACAGAAGCCCAGGCTAAGCCTGACATCCTTGCGCCACCAAATTCATCAGCGGTATGGGTGATCCCGATTGGAGTTGCAGTCGCAGGGAAAATTGTGCTGATGGTGCACAAATAACGAGAATATCCAGGAAGATTAGCACCTGGATCAAAGCCATACAGTAATCCTGTATCGGAGTTATAGGCCATATCGTTTACATTATTAAATCTTGGAGTATGAAGTTCATTCAGCCAAGTTGCCCAGCCTGTTAGTATATTTATAGTAAAAATATCTGTAGGCCCGTCTCCATCATCGTCGGTTGCATAAAGTGTGTCACCCACAAATTCTAAACCGTCGGCTTCGCTATCCCTTCCTCCAGTATATGGCTTAGTACCATTAATTTTTACAACATGCGTTGCAGCACCTGAATTTGGATCTAAAGTTACTAATGTTTCACTTTCATAATCCCAATTCACACCAACAGGATTATTTGCGCTAACAGAGGCATAGATCACACCTTGTGGATTGATAGCAATACCTTCAGTAAAATATACTAATTTACCGTTTAATATTATCGGCCCAATCACCGATACCTCACCCGTGCATAGATCAATTGTGGCTAATTTAGGTTCACTAAATCGATCAGCAAGAGAGTAAAGTTTTTTTGTGATTGGATCGAATGCTAGAGGTCCCACGTAAGTGGTTGCAGCACCCCATAGTTCGGCAACCTCAGTGGCTTGGCCAGTCGCCGCGTTAACTTCAACAAGATATGAACCTATGATACCATACAGTTTCAAACTGCCACTTTGGGCCTGGACAGGAATTGTCCGTACTACAAACATGAGGACGAGTGCTATACTTAGCCCAATCAATAACTTTTTTTTCATTTTCATTCCTCCTTTTCCCAATTTCGAGGCATTGGGTTCGCCTCATCTATATAAATTGCTGTTGCAATTGTTGGAGAGAGAGATTCTTTATTGCTTTTTAAAGATAGCTTCCTTCTCCCTGGGCTAAATCGACAACACTCTTTAAGTTTATTATAAAATTCTTCAGGGAAAAGAAGGGAGGCCTTTCTAGACCTCCCTTAACTTCGTGTTTCTGCACCACAA
>Ga0307380_10011382_pt1 | contig 11147 bp, 7 predicted proteins | sample UN3MG_FD_202239 | JGI IMG/M metagenome (GOLD analysis project Ga0307380, IMG submission 202239) | Soil microbial communities from Risofladan, Vaasa, Finland - UN-3 | ecosystem: Environmental > Terrestrial > Soil > Coastal area > Acid sulfate soil | place: Finland: Risofladan, Vaasa | collected... | reverse complement strand
CAGAAAGGATGGTGAAAGCACGTTCCAATCTCTTTCAACACATCTCTCGACATACAAACCGAGGTGCCTGAGGCTCTTTCTTCTCAGGCTCATTCTTGGATTAGAAAAGACTCTGGCTGTACTCGTTCATATGATTAGTCACACATTACCTCTTTGTATATTTTGCCGATATTGTTCCAGTTATTCGAGCAACTTCACCAGGCAAACACATGTAGTGCAGGGCTTTAGCCCTGCCCGTCTACCACCCCAGGCAACCTTAAAAGGCTGCGCTACATTCGTTGGATTAGTAGCGTCCTTTCATCTCCTATCAAGTGTCACCCATCTATCTGAACGAGCTCACTGGCAAATAGGCTCTCTGTTAATTTTCCTATGATTTTGTCACCATCCAGGTATTCCAAAAAGATATCACACTGTCAAGGAGATACCGGCATTAAATGAAAAGGGGGGCTTAATGATAGTCCTACACTATTGGAATGGTTGTGCCGCTAGCCCTGGCTATGAGTTTGCCATCTTGATTGGTTACTGTCATCTCTGAAATACAGACCCGCCTGCCACTCTTGACCACCCGGCACTCTGCGGTGAGTTCATCATCTACACCCGCACCGGCAATAAAATGAATGTTGAACTGAGAGGCTACGTTTGGAGTGATTACCGAATTGGTAGCATAGGCAAAGGCTTCATCAGTCACTGCCATAACAATACCACCGAAGGTCATCCCATTGAAGTTAATGTATTCAGGTCTCAACTTCATTGCTACCCTGGCATAGCCCTGCGACAACTCGAGCAATCGCATGTTCAGAAAGGAAGCGATTGGCTCTCCCTCCGCTCTTGCCTTCAATTCCGCCAGGTTATCAGGCACGCTACCTTCTTTCGCTGACATCTTACCTGGTATACCTCCACATCAAGTTTCGTTTCAATCTCTAGAGACTAGCACAGGCTAAATTTTCGGGCAGCTTTTTTGAAACCAGCTAAGCTCCCTTCCAGTGTCCTGTCTTCAACGCAGTATGAGACACGAAAATAACCTGGCGAGCCGAAGCCCCGGCCAGGCACAGTCAACACGTTCCACTGTCGCAGCTCTTCCACAAAGGCAACATCATCTTCCACCGGCGACTTTGGGAACATATAAAAGGCCCCCTGGGGCTTTACCACCGAATAGCCCATATCAATAAGATGGCTATACAGAAAATCTCGCTTCTTTTGATACTCGGCCACCGAGACGGTCACGTCCTGCAATTTGCGCACTGCGCGCTGCATTAGAGCTGGTGCATTCACATACCCCAGTATCCGGGTGCAAAAGACAAAGCCATTTATTAGCTCCTCCCGCTGGCTACACTCGGGATGCACAGCAATATAACCAATGCGCTCGCCGGGCAACGCCAGGTCTTTGGAGTGAGAAGCAACGACGATACTATGAAGATGATGGTGAAAAACCGGTGGATATTTCAATCCATCATATATGATTTTGCGGTATGCCTCATCGCTGATGAGGAAAATCTGTGTCCCGTACTGAGCCTCTTTCCTGCGGAGCAAATCCCCTAGCTGATGTACCAGTTCTTCACCATAGACAACGCCGGTTGGGTTGTTGGGAGAATTTATAATTACGCCCCTGGTTTTAGCCGTAACAGCAGCTTCAAGAGTATCAAGCTTCGGTATAAACCGCTCATCCGTAGGTACGACTCTGGTAACCCCACCATGGTTGTCTATATAGTTGCCGAATTCCATAAAATAAGGGGCAAATACAATGACCTCGTCCCCTGGATTAAGTATTGTCTTCAGTACCACGTTCAACGCTCCAGCAGCGCCGCAGGACATGACGATATCATTCATACTTAACTTGATGCCAGCCTCCAGCGAGAGCTGTGCGGCGACGGCAGCCCTTGTTTCTGAGTAACCGGCGTTCTCCATGTATCTATGCATCCCCGGTAAGGGGTCTGTCGCCAGTCTCTTTAATTCCTGGACAAACTCAGGCGGAGGTTCCATCACGGGGTTGCCTATAGAAAGGTCAAAGACGTTCTCATCACCATAGCGCTGTTTGAGAATAGCCCCCTCCTCGAACATCTTCCGAATCCACGACCCCTCCACCATGCGTGCCCGGACGTTATCGGAGATTGACATTCGAGGTCTCCTCCCTTCCCTGGTTAAAAGCAGTAATATTGATTTGCAGGATTTTCGACGGCAGGCGCTGAGAAATGCAATCCTTCCATATATCAATGCCTACAGGCAGAAAAGACGATACACATCCCAGCATAAACATATTGAGTGTCCTGATATCGCCCAGCTCCCCGGCCTTGCTGGTCCCGGCGGTAAAATAGACACGGCCTGTCCGCCGCTTCAAGATATCCTCCACCTCTTTATCACTCGGGTAGCGGTAAGCTCCTAAACTGACGGACAATGGGGGTATGGCATGATTGTTAACAATCGCCAGCCCACCGGGGCGGAGAAAGTAGCTCCACCTGGCTGCCTCCAGCTTCTCAAAGACAAGCAGTATATCGACCTCACCTTCCTTAATCAACGGCGACCAGACCTGGCTGGCCATTCGCACATGGCTTACGACACTACCTCCGCGTTGCGCCATGCCAAGCGTATCTGTCTTCTTGACATCGTATCCGGCAGCAAGCGCCACCTCACCCAGTATGTCGCTGGCCAGGATGATACCTTGACCACCCACCCCCACCATAAGCAGGTCTTGCTTCTTCATTTTGATTCCTTGCTCGCAATACCAGACAGTGGACCTATTGCTTTTTTGGGACAAAGCTGTTCACAAATAGTGCAGGCATCTCCGGCACACAAGGCAGCATCAATACAGGGCTGGCCATTTTCACTTTGAATGGCCGGACAGCCAATCTTGAGGCATACCCCGCACCTGTCGCATTTCTCGGCATCAACCACCCGGGGGCCGGAGCGCGCCCGGAGGAGTACCGAGCAAGTGCCGCGGACGATGATAACGGAAAGCTCAGGATTACCTACTGAACTTCGTACCGCAGTCCTCAGGGCTTTCACATTAAAAGCATCGACCACCTTGACATCACCGACCCCGATGCCGCGGACTAACCGCTCAAGCTCTACTGCTTTAGTCTTTTTGCCCTGTGCTGAAATACCGGTTCCGGGATGGTCTTGATGACCAGTCATAGCCGTGGTACCATTATCCAGAATTATAATTGTTATCTGCGCCTGGTTATACACCGCATCAACCAGGCCGGTAATGCCAGAATGAAGGAATGTGGAATCGCCGATAACAGCCACTATCTTGCTGCTGACGCCGGCCTTCTCCATTCCCAGGGCTTGACCGATGCTGGCACCCATACAGGCTGTGGTGTCCAGAGCACGAAGCGGTGGATAGGTAGCCAGGGTATAACAGCCGATGTCTCCGGTAATAATCAGCTTTGATTCCTCTTGTGCCTTGCCTCTATCATCCAGCAATTTAGAGCGCTGCCCCATAGTGCTGAGGACAAAGAATATGCCGGCATGCGGGCAGCCCGGGCACAGGAGAGGCGGACGCCTGGGTAGCCCCTGGGCTACGTCCGTTTTCTGCCCCTCTGAAGTTTTGTCAAGCAGCCCGGCCTGGCGGCCAGCCTCTTCAACGATACTTGCATTTAGCTCGCCTACCCGGGGAATAAACTCCTTCCCGGTAACCTTTATTCCCATAGCCTGGATATTTTCCTCCAGAAACGGGTCGAGCTCCTCTATAACTACCAGCCTGTCCACCTGCTCGGCAAACTGGTGGAGAAGATTCCGTGGCAGTGGATAGGTCATGCCAAGCTTAAGGAAGGAAGCCGTGGGAAAAACTTCTCTGGCATACTGGTAGGCAACCCCGCTGGTCACAATGCCGAGCTTTCGGTCACCCCACAATATCTGGTTATAAGGGAACGTCTCGGTGTAGGTAGCTAGCTTGACCATGCGCTCCTCTACCAATGGATGCCTGAGCCGTGCATAAACCGGCAGCATTACATACTTTTCTATATCGCTTATAAAGCCCGGCTGCTTCGCTGGTGCAACCCGACTCCGATTCACCTCTACCAGCGACTTGGAGTGCGACAAACGGGTAGTGGTGTACACCAGCACCGGCGTATCGAATTCTTCACTGATGTCAAAGGCGCACGCCATAAGGTCATAGGCCTCCTGGCTATCACTGGGCTCCAGCATAGGCACCTTGGCAAGCCTGGCATAGTGGCGGCTATCCTGCTCGTTTTGGGAGCTATGTATTTCGGGGTCACCGGCACAAACCACCACCAGCCCGCCGTTGATTCCCGTTGTCGAGGCAGCCATAAAAGGGTCAGCCGCCACATTCAGCCCCACCTGCTTCATAGATACCAGTGTCCGAACCCCGGCGTAGGCTGCTCCCAAACCAAGCTCCATAGCAACCTTTTCATTCGTTGACCACTCAGCATAGACATCGTCGAACTGAGCTATTGCTTCGAGTATCTCGGTGCTCGGCGTCCCGGGATAGGCTGAGGCTACTGCTATGCCAGCATGGTAGGCGCCTAAAGCCAGGGCTTCATTTCCAGACAGTAGTTTCTTCATTTCAGCCACACTTAACAAAAACGGAGCCAACGGTCAGATTCGAACTGACGACCGGCGGTTAACAAATTACGAGCCCGATGTTCCACCTAGTGCCACCGAATAGCATAAAGCATTGTCAAGTCTAGCGTCAAGCCACACTTCATATCTGGACATGCCACCGTGTACTAGGGGGTGCTAACAAGTTCGTTAGCAAAATGTTAGCAAAGTAGGCTATCTCCCACTTATGAATTAACTACCTTCCGTATTGTTAACCGGGCCCGGCCATGTTTTCAAAGCTTGTTCAGCCAGGTCACCGCTGCGGGACAGTATACTTGTTTCATTCCACTGGAAATCATCGGATAGAGATTGGAAATAAGCATTAAGACGGAGCTGGCTCTGTATGGCTATTTCGCCCCTTTTTATTTTGAATGGTCCGTTACTGACTGACGAATTCAATGATTGCGTCAACAGCGTCAGGTTACCTATCGAATGGAGATAAATCTGCCGTTGTTGCGACCATGGGACTGGGCCGGGATCCTCAGTTGGATATGGGTAATCCTGCTCATTTGTCTCCTGGGGCATAACATGCTCAATGGTCAGCGAATTATAATCTTTGATGTTCCCCTCTTGCTTACTGGTAATGAGACTAAGATCAAGCGCCTTTAAGAGCATACGTGTCTTTTGGGGGCCAAGGAATCTATATAAAGGACGAAGAATAAACTCCTTTACAAAAATACTATCTGCTGGCCACAAATCGCTCTCTTTATCAAACGAGGAAAGAATACTCCGAATAGCAGAGCGTGACAACACAGTATCTTTCTGCAATTTAGTCAATACGCTTTGAAATATGCGGTTATAATTCTTAGTAGTCATGCCACAAACTGCCCTACGGACTATATATGACTCCAAATCAATTAGAATCCCCTCAAACTCCTGATCACCGATATTATCCTTTTTTGTATAGAGCCACAAAACCAAAGGGTAAAGGGTTGTTGTATCGAGGATCTTCAATCGTTCTGAGAAAAGACCAAAGCGTGATTCCGTAGAAGGCACCATGAGGGATCTAAAAACGGCGCTAGCATCCTTTATGGCTTTCATTTCTGTATCTATATCACGCTGCGTGTCCGAACCGCCCCACCAATCACGGAACTCTTGGTAAACATGATTCATCTTGATCACCCTGGCGGTTTTCGAACCAAGATAATGGAAGAAAAACAGGTCAAGCCGGCTCCGCATCAAGCGCCCCTGGCGCTCCTTTTCTTTCCAGAACTTGCCCGATGAGCCAGACAAGATATCGAAATCAAGCCACCATTTCTTATAAAGTTCATCAACATCAATACCTAATCGTATAGCATATAGGAACAGAAAATTACGTATGAGGTCGCAAGGCTCCAGCGGAACTCCCCGGTAATTCAAGGTCTCAAATATAACCTGGGGATCATCTTCTTTCTCCAACTCTATCTCGACCATTTGCACATGGCGCGTTATAGCATCATAAAGCAGCATAGCACGATCGTTCATTAAATCATTTGACTGACAGGCGCCAGCTGCCGATTGCTCTTGATCATCGTCCAATTCAGAGAGATAGTTGGATATGCATTTATGGAAGAAAAAATACGCATCTACAATTGGAGGTCGTGGTGGGCGGAGTTTCCTGTAATACCAGTGCTGAAGATACTTTGCAGCCAAATCCTCGGCCGATTTACTCTGCATTACATCCTGAAAATCATCATGATAAGCATTGGTTGGCCAAACCTTGAAATGTTCCTCTGGCTTTACTTCAAGTGCAGAGTTATATGTCAATAAAGCCAGTTGGCTGTTCAAATGCTGATTATTCAAAGCAGCAACGGCGTCACGAAACGCAGCGAGAAATACTTGAAGCGTAATGAACCTCTGCTGCCCGTCTATAATTTCCGAACACGCGACCTGCCGGGCCATCACCGGTATCTGGTTCAAGACAATAGCGCCCAAAAAATGATTACGGATGGAGCTACTTAGAGTAGTCTGGTCACGCAGAATACTTACCTGCTCTAGGATGTTCTCCCAAAGCGGCTGCCACTGGTTTTCCTGAGTCCAAACATAACCACGCTGAAATATTGGTACCAGATATCGTTTTTGCTTTTCAAAGAGGCCAAAAATCGTGATTTTATCTGTTTTCATGGGATACCTCTCAAATCTTGGTTACGTGACTCCTCCGCCATAAAAACGCCTGTAATCTTGGTTCTCTGAGGGGAAAATCACTGGCTATGAGCTGTAGTCAGCAAACAGTGCGAGTATTCTTCTTCGCCACTCGTCTTCAAAAATGACTTCAAACACTACTTTCTTCTCTGGAAACTCTAACTTCAGTTCAGTCCAGCTTTTCTCTTCGCCAAGCTCGTTGCAAAGGCTGAAGACGCGTTTCTTGTAATCAGTGTCCTCATTCTTCAGGTAAACACCTTTAGTTTCGACCACGAACACTTTATCATAGTCGTTTTCATCCTCATCATTCATATGGGAAAAGACGAAATCAGGATAGATCTTGTTCTTTCGCCAACCCTGTACTGCGTAATCCTGCCGCGAGAGGTTCCGATACCACCATAAGAGCTTTTCTTGCTCCTCCAAATACCAAGCAACTGTCTTCTCAAGCGAGTTGAACTCCTCTTCCGGCACAAAATCAAAAAGACTTCTTTGCAGCGGCTGGCCATCTGCATGCGTAAGAGTTCTACTTGTCCTGCTTACAGCTAATTGACTGGGTAAACGATATCCTCGTTCACTTCTTAGAAGCAGGAAGCGGAGCTGTCCGCTCTTAACCATAGCCCGAAAAACCTTCTCGGCTAACCGCTCCTTTTCTTTTTCAGCACGCTTGCGCAACTCCTCTAGAATGGAAACCAGGTTGTTCGCCACAATCTTCGCACCATGCTTAGACTGAAGATGTTCAAAGAGTCTACTGCACACTTCGTATCCAGTCCATGGATTGGGCATGATATCAATGAGATGTCGCACTGCGAATACATAGTCGAGCGCAAGTCCACCTTCCTTTAGCCTTGTCACACCTTTTTGTTTTAGCAATACGCTCTCATCTTCATCTAACCCTACAGCTACCTCGACATCCTTCTCTTCTATTGTTGATAGCGGAAGGGTTTCGAGCGGCGAGCAATCCATTTCCTGCCAATTGATCTTGCTTGCAATGTCCATTTCATAGTTGATCGGTCGCCAGCCGTTTCCGTTTCGCACTGCGAAAACCGGCAGATAGATGGTGCCAGCGAAATGTTGGAATTTACCTCGTAACCCTACAGTGCGTTCATGCTCAGGAATGATACCCTCTTCCGGTATTTCATCTGGAACAATACGGCCAGTGAGATCGCCCAAACCTTCTTGTGCAAAGCCAGTTCTGATATCCGAGAGCAACTGGACTGCCTTTTGTTGGAAACAGAACACGTAGCTCTCGTCCAGCTCTTTTACCCCCGCCTTTCGCGCAAAAGGTTGACGGAGAATCCGTCCGACAAGCTGAGTCAGATTGTTCTTTGAAGTGGGCTTAGTCAATATTGTAAGCACGTAGGCAAAGGCACAATCCCAGCCCTCCTGCAGCGCTTGTTTGGTGATAATGTAGCGTATGTGGCAATCGTGAGATAGCAGGTCAATTCCCTCAATGTCGTCTTTCTCGCTAGTTTTAATTGCAACCTGTTCTTGTGGAATGCCATGAATGTTAACTAAGCGATCCTTGGCGTCTTCAGAATGGATAAAGTTGCGCCCACGCTGCTCCTTGCCGGTACGCTCTACCTGTATGAGGCAAATCGGGCGTATGTACTCTCCGGTTGTCGCCTCGTAGTCAGTAGCTTTCTGCTCTAGCAGATTGCGCTTTTCGATACTAGACAGCAGCGTGTCTTTCCAATCAATGCTTGCCTTATTGATGATATGTAGGTCAAGCTTGATCATTTCTTCACGATTTAGCTCGACACCCTTTATGTCCACCAAAACATTACTCTTATCTAGTGGAGTGGCAGAGAGTTCGACGATTATACTTGGATTGAATCCCCAGAGAGTTCCCTGCGCTGTTTGGCTGTATGCCTTGTGGCCTTCATCGAGAATGATAATCGGCGAAACAAGACGCAGTGTGTTGCCCAAGGAGGTCTTCACCTGGCGTGCAAAAAAGCTGTTGCCGCTGCCAAAGGTGTCGAGATTGTGAAATCGTTCCAGCAATTTAGTGTGCCCTTCAGCATCATCTTCAGGCGGGAAGAATTCGACAAAGCCACCACTATCCTTGAACATTCTCAGCGTTTCTTTGTTTTGTCGCGATGAAGACTGGAGCATCAACATGACTATTACAAGATTCTCACCGACATCTAGCGGGGTGAATCGGTCAGTTTTCTCCAGAATCATGGTTCTGCCGCCGCTGGCAATGTCCAGATGTTGTCGGTATGGATGGTCGAGGTTACGCAAGCTCTTCAAGGTTTGCCGGTAGATCTGCGTGGTTGGCACTACCCAGAGCACAAGGCCGGTCTGTTTCTTGAGGTAGGCGGATTGGATGAGGTCGATAGTCTTGACCGCTAGCAAAGTCTTGCCTCCTCCTGTTGGGATCTTAAGGCAGAAGTTTGGAAGGTATTCACCAAGCCCATTCTTTCGGGATTGATATGGTGTGCTAATGACCTGCTCCCATGCTTTTGACGGGAAGTCGATAGCTGCCTCTGGCCCAACTATTGATACCACCTGTTCATTCTTGGCACGCCAGGTGCTAAGTGCCTCCAAATACCTTTTGACCTGGGCAAGTGACTTCTGCTGGTATTCTTTCAGTTCCATAGTTACTTCGCCAACTTGTATATTTCAAAGGGAAGCTGTGCAAAGTCAATGTGAAATTCCAGCAAATGTTGCTGATCGAGGTATTTAGCCGGGGCAAAAACCAGTCGTTTCTTCCCAACATAAGGTCCCAACGCCTTGGCATGTTCCAAAGTCAAAGCGGTGCTCTTCAGATAATCAGTGTCGGGCTTATAAAGCAGGTAAACGTGGTATTCTCGGCTTTCACCTACAAAATTCCGCGATTCGTCCACCTTTGTATCGTCAAACTCCTCTCCTGTGGCAGTGTAGAACACATAACGAGCAAGCTCTTTGTAGCTTGGTAGGCTGTCACCTGCTAAGATGCTTTCCATTTCGATAGGGTCACCCAACTCGAAGTAGCTGAAGGAGCCACCCAGGCCTTTACGTAGTGCCTCATCCTTTGCAGCGGGTACACCCTTGATCACGCGCCTTACACGCTCAGCTGTTATTTTGTCCGCGTAATCTTCACACTCAACAAGAATAAACCTTCGCTTGCCACCACCCTTGTTCAATGCTAGGGCTGCGTGTGCAGTGGTTCCGGTGCCAGCGAAGGAATCAAGGACCAAATAGTCCTTGCTGTCGATTTTGCGCTGGATTCTAAGCAGAAACTTGATCAGACTTGTGGGCTTGGGCTGCTCAAAGACTTTGTCGCCAAATATCTCCATCATTTCTGCTGTACCGTCTTTACTGAAGCCTACTAGTTCAGCAGGTAGAAGTGTGTCAGGAGGAACACCCTCGCGGACATTTTTCAGGTAACGTTTGGCCAGTGGGACCTTACCCTTATGGGTAAGCACGCTGCCATTTTTCTTTTTTAGTCTTGCTCCATTAAAAACAATTTGCCCTGCCTCATCCATTAAGGCCAGCGTTTCTGGTGAGTATCTGGGATAAGTCCCTTTGGGTGCTTTCCATTTGATACCATTCTTGAAAGTATATTCATAGGGAGTATAGTAGTTCCGGGAGTGAAGGGGATCTAATTTGTAAGGACCGTTGCCATCGCCCTCGTCATATGGATAGCTTTCCGATTTCTCTGCTGGATAGCGCAAATATGTTTTATCGTCACCTGCCCTGATCAACTCCGCTTTGTTCTTGGCAAAGGCCAAAACGTATTCTGTGTTTTGGTTGAAATCCTTGCTTGAGTTTCTCACTGTATGCATTGCACGCCAGGTCATCAAGGCGAGGAAGTTCTCTTCCTGGAATATCCCGTCCATTAGCGCCCTCAGATGGTGAACCTCATTGTCGTCTATACTCACAAATATGACCCCATCGTCTGCTAGCAATCCCCAGAGTAGTTTAAGACGCGGCATCATCATGCATAGCCATTTGTCATGTCTGGTGAGATCCTCGCTGTCAACTACTTTGCCGAGCCATTCCTGCATCATCGGGCTGTTGACACTGTCATTGTAGACCCACTTCTGTGCCCCTGTATTGTATGGAGGGTCAATATAGACACATTTTATTTTCCCAGCATAGTTGGGGAGTAAAGCCTTCAGAGCTTTAAGATTGTCGCCGTGGATAATGAGGTTGTCGTGCAAGTTTACCTTACTTGTTAGGCTTTTCTCTTTCCTGGGCACAAGCTGGTGATATTTGACTGTAAGGTGGTAATTCTGAATGAAGGGTTTGCCTTTGAAATCAAGCACTGCCATGGCTTAACACCTCCCACTTGTGACTCGGCAAATTACGATATTGTGCCCCTTTCGATGATACCACTTATCGGGTCGTTAGGGAAGGCCTAGTCTCTTCCAATACAAGATGAGCCTGGAGGGGGTATCGATTTCTAACACAGGATGAGCCTGAACAGGCAGGCATCTCGTTTATGATTGGGACATGCGGCTAATCATGAACGACGAAAAGCTCAA
>Ga0307380_10011381_pt1 | contig 11147 bp, 7 predicted proteins | sample UN3MG_FD_202239 | JGI IMG/M metagenome (GOLD analysis project Ga0307380, IMG submission 202239) | Soil microbial communities from Risofladan, Vaasa, Finland - UN-3 | ecosystem: Environmental > Terrestrial > Soil > Coastal area > Acid sulfate soil | place: Finland: Risofladan, Vaasa | collected... | reverse complement strand
TGTCGCTGGATTGGGAGTACGTGGTCTGTCCGATCATCGTCTCCGAGAGCATCGCCGCCGAACACGCGGGGTTCATGGTCTTCGGCGCGGTGGAGCGGGAGGGGGTGGCGGTCTGAGTAAACGCGCGAAAGTCAGAGCGTTTCTGGAGCGGGCCCACGAAAACCTTGTGGCGGCCCTGAGCCTCCTGCAGCAGGGACACACCGAGATCGCGGCCTCGCGCACATACTACGCCATGTTCTACGCCGCCCAGGCCGCCCTGTTGCATCGCGATCTGGAGTTCTCCAAGCACTCGGCCGTCATCGCCCGGTTCGGACGCGAGTTCGTCAAAGACGGCCCCCTTGACAGGGACATGTTCCGCATACTGGATACCGGCTTCGCCCTCAGAAGCAAGGGTGACTACGACCTCGTTCCCGTGGAAGAGGAAGAGGCCCAGGCGCTGCTGGCCGATGCCCGAGACTTCGTCGCCGCCGTCCAGGAGATGCTCGAGAAACAGGGATACCGGTTCGACGACCAGGACTGATCAGGCTCGCGGGTTCGGGTCCCGTAGCCGTCACCGGCAACCAAGGGAACTGCGGTGCACGGGCTGCGGTTCCCATTCCTCATGGCAGCACACACAGGCCTGCGGAGGTCTTCCGTCGACCGCCGATCACAGGTATACTGGTTCCAGGTCCCTCGCCGAGGAGCAAGCATAGTGAGGCGTTCTGGGATACTCACTCTCGCTGTGTCGTGCGTAATGTGTGCCTCAGGCTGCGACGAGGGGACACCGGATGCTGCGCCGGCCAGCAGCATGCAAGTGGAACACGTCCATCCCAGAGTCGGCGAGAATGGCATCTGGACGGATCCTGTGACAGAACTCAGATTGGCCGTCATTCCCACCGAACGTCACCCGTTCCTGCACGACCACGGGCGCGCGCTCATCGTCCTGACGCGCTCGGGCGGCGTTGTGAGCGTCCCCCTTTTGGGCGAACCCGGCGGCTTGGGACCCATAAGCAACCTGTACCGGGGTGACGACGGCAACCTGATCCTCATCGACATGAACGGCATCTGGTTCACGATCAGCAAGAGGAGCGGCAGAATCCTCTTGTGCGAGTCGCGATGGGAAGAAGCCACGCCTCAACAGTACCTCGGCAGGTTCGAGCAGGGCGAAGGTGCCGTCTATGGCTTCGTGAGCCGGGACGCCGCCCAAGAGGAGCCCATTTACCTTTTTAAGGATCCCGATCACCCTCTCCTACGGGACGCCCTGCTGCGTGCGTTTCGCCGGTCTGACAAAGCCGCCGCGCCACGGCCATGAGCCAATTGCCTGGGCGTTGCCCCGGCCTACGTGGCCGCCTCGAACTGCTCGACCAGCGTCCCCTTCGCGAGCACGCCGAGTTGCGACTCGAAACTCGGACGCTTCGAGCGGTAAATCACGCCGATCGGGATCTCTTCACCCCACTCCATCGCCAACGCCAGCGCCTTCGCCCGGTCGAACGGGTCGTGGTCGCTTGAGACCGGCCGCACGCGGTCCTTGTACCACTTGAAGGTGTTCACGCGGTTGAACGAGATGCATGGTTGGAGGATGTCCAGGAGCACCGTCCCGCCGGTGTGCTTCAAGGCCGCGACCATCATCGCCTCCAGGTGTTCCTGGTCGCCGGCAAACGAGCGGGCCACGAACGAGCAGTCCTCGACAATCGCCAGCGCCAGCGGCCGCACGGGCGCCAGCACCACGCCGTGCGTCTGAATCTTCGTCACGAACCCCGGGTCCGACGTGGGCGACGCCTGCCCCTTCGTCAGCCCGTACACCTGGTTGTTGTGGACGAACATCTTGACGCCGACGTTGCGCCGCAGCGTGTGCAGCAGATGGTTCCCGCCTTCGCCGTACATGTCGCCGTCGCCGCTCGTGACGACGACCTCCAACCCGTGGTTCGCCAGTTTGATGCCCGTGGCCGCGGGCAGCGCGCGGCCGTGCAGGCCGTTGAAGACGTTGGCCCGCGTGTAATGCGGCGTCTTGGCGGCCTGACCGATGCCGGAGACCAGGACCAGTTTGTCGCGGTCCACGCCGGCCGCCTCGATCGCGCGGTCCAGCACCTTCAGGATGGCAAAATTCCCGCACCCGGGACACCACGCCGGCGTGTTGTCGGACGGTGGATTGATCATGCCTTGACTCGCTCCGCGATCTCTTCGCCCGTGAAGGGCATCCCGTCGTACTTGCACGCGCGCTCGCAGTCCGTCAGCGCCCCCACTTGCCGCAAGAGCGCCGCGAACTGGCCTTCGACGTTGCCTTCGACCACGACGATGCGTTTCGGCCCGGCCGCACCGCCGTCCCGGCCCATCGCCTTCCGGACCGCCGCCACGTCGAGCGGCCACACCTGGCCGAAGTGGAGCATCGCGGCGCTCGCGCCGCCGGCGGCGAGCCTGTCGACCGCCTCGCGGCACGGGCCGAGAGTCGAGCCCCAGCACACCAGCAGCGTCTCGGCGTCGGGCGAGCCGTATCGCTCGGGCGGCAGCGCCTCGGCCCGCATCCCCTGGGCCTTGCGCGACCGCTTGTCCTGAAGCCGCACCCGCGCCTCCAGGTCCTCGGTGATGTGCCCGTCTTCGGTGTGCTCGTCGGAATCGACCACGACGAACGCGCCGCTCCCCGGCACGGCGCGCGGCGACACGCCGCTGTCGGTCACGGCGTAGCGGACGTAATCGGCCGGCGGACGCGCCAGGATATGCCGGTCAATCGGCCGCAGGGCCGCCTCCAGCGGCGGCGTGTCCGTCACCAGGTCGGCCAGAAACTGGTCGAGCAGCAGGATGACCGGCGACTGCCACCTGTGGGCCGTCTCGAGCGCCCGCCGCGTCAGGTGATACGCCTGCTCGGGACTCCCGGGCGCAAAGACCGCCCGCGCAAACTCGCCGTGCCCCGCATGCACCGCAAACAGGAGGTCCTGCTGACCGGTCCGCGTCGGCAACCCCGTGGCCGGCCCCGGCCGCTGGCTCAGCAGGATGAGGATCGGCAGTTCGAGCATCCCGGCCAGGCTCACGCCCTCGACCATGAGGGCGAACCCGCCGCCCGACGTCGTCGTCATCGCCGGAACCCCGGCGTACGCCGCGCCGCAGATCATGTTGACGGCGGCGATCTCGTCCTCGGCCTGTTCGACCACCATGCCGTACTCATCCGCCACCGACGCCAGGTACGTGAACACCCCCGTCGAGGGCGTCATCGGGTACGACGCCGCCAACTTCACGCCCGCCGCCGCGGCCGCCAGGCCGACGGCCTCTGTCCCGCTCGAGACCGTCACGGCCTTGCCGGTCGGCGCCGGCGCTGCCAGGCTGCCCGCGCGGGAGGCGGCCCGCCGGGCGCCTTCCTCGACACAGGCCACGTTCTTCTCGATCGTCTCGGCGCCCTTCTTCTTGAACTGGACGTGCAGGTACTCCGTCAGCGGCGCGAGGTCGTAGCCGAGCAGCGCGAAGACGGCCCCCGCCGCCACGGCGTTCGCCATGACGGCCGAACCGCCCACCTCCTTCGCGACGGCCTCCAGGGCGATGCCGACGCAGTTGCCCTCGCACTCGCCGTCGAAAACGACGACCCCGCCGTCGGAGACGTGCGGCCGGAGCGTTGCGAGGGCCTGCGGCGTCATGGCCACCAGCAGGTCGGCCGCCTCGCGCCCCGAAAAGAGCGGCGCATCGCCGATGCGCACGTCGTACCAGTTCAGTCCGCCGCGGATCCGCGACAGGTAACTCTGCGTGGCGAAAACGTGCAGGCCCATCCGGGCGAACGTCGAAACCAGCAGCCCGCCCGTCGTCTGGACGCCCTGCCCCGCCTCGCCGGCGATGCGTATGAGAAGGTCCACCGACGGCTCCTTCTTGTCATGACCGTCTCGGGTGGCACGGCAGCCCCTTCGGGGCGGCCGTGGGCGCGTAATCCGGAACACGGCCACGCGAGCGTGGCCGTGCCACCCGGCACGCGGGGATCCCGCCGCCCTCTTCCGGGCGTGCCGCCTACTCCAACGGCTCGAACATGTCCTTGCCGACGCCGCACTCCGGGCAGACCCAGTCGTCGGGCAGGTCGGCGAAGGCCGTGCCCGGTTCGATGCCGCCGTCCGGGTCGCCGGCAACCGGATCGTAGATGTAACCACACGCCGTGCACTCGTACTTCATGTCGCTCCCCTTTCGCGGTATCCGAAGAGACTGCCCTATCCCGACGCGGCGCACCGCTCGCCGAGCGCCCGGCCGACCGTCTGTCCGAGCGTACGGCAGGCGGCCAGGGCCTCGGCGTCGGGCACGTACCGGGCCTTGACGCCCTCGGCCACGAGGTCCACCTTCATCCGGCCGAGCCACTCCTCGATCTTCGCCACCGCCTCGCCGCTCCATCCGTAGGAACCGAACGTGGCGCCGACCAGGTTCCTCGGCTTCAGGCCCTCCAGGTACACAAGCAGGTCGGCCACCGTCGGAAACATCTGGTTGTTGATCGTGGGCGACCCGACCACCAGCGCCCCGGCCTCCAGCAGTTCGGTCGCCACGTCGCTCCGGTGGCACGAAGCCAGCGGCATGACCTTGACGCTTTCGGCGCCGCCGGCCAGCAGCCCCTCGGCCACGGCGCGAGCCATCGCGTCGGTGCTGCCCCACATCGTGTCGAACGCGACGACGGCCTTACCGGCGGGCCTCTGCTGGGCCCACTCGGCCCACAGGTCGATGATCCAGCCGAGGTCTTCCCGGTAGATGGGCCCGTGGTCGGGGGCAATCATCGCCAGGGGCAGGTTCAGCCCTTTAAGTTTCGCGACCGTCTTCGTCACCAGCGGCGAGAACGGCAGCAGGATGTTGGCGTAGTACTTGGCGGCCTCGTGCCGCAGGACGTCGCGCGGAATCGCGTCGGCAAACCGCTCGGTCGAGGCCAGGTGCATCCCGAACCCGTCCTGAGAGAACAGGATCCCGTCCCCCGACAGGTAACTGACCATGCTGTCGGGCCAGTGCAGCATCCGCGTCTCGACGAACGTGACACGGGCGTCTCCCAGGCTGACCGTCTCGCCGTCGGCCACCGCCGTCACGCGACCGCCCAGGCGGAAGTGCGCCTCGAGCGCCTCGACGCCGTTCTTCGAGGCGAAGACCTTCTCGGGCCCGGCCGCAGCCATGACCTGCGGCAGGCAACCGGTGTGATCCATCTCCGAGTGGTTCGAGATGATGTAGTCGATCCTGGCCGGCTCGACCACCGAGGCGATCCGCGACATCATCTCATCCATGAACGGCGCCTTCACCGTATCGATGAGCGTTACCTTGTCGGCCAGGACGAGGTACGCGTTGTAGGTGGTGCCGCGGCTGGTGGCGTACCCGTGGAAATCGCGAATGCCCCAATCGACGGCGCCGACCCACCACACGCGGTCCGAGACCTTCACGGCCTCAAAGGGCTGACTCACGCGGTTCCCTCCGCCCCTCCGGATACGTCCCTCAAAGCATGTATCATAGGCGGCCGAGCCGACATTTTCAACCGCGCGGCAGCATCTTCGCGGCGCCGGCCAAGGGGGCACTTGCCCGGCTGCGGCCGCAGCCCGGGACGGAGGCGAGCCCCTGTTTCCCGTCGAGCCCGGGTTCTTGCCCCCCGGGCACGGAGCAATTGAAGGTGGCCGATAAAAGTGTTTCGGGCGTTCTTGTGGCGCAACCGCTTTCCAAACAAGAACTTAACGCAGTTTCTGCCATTATGGCCGATTCAAAAAAGTCGCGTTTTCCCGCATTTTTTGGCCGTCTCGGTTTGATTTTCGGGGTGTTTTGGGCCATACTTAGGGTGCAGGGGGCCGAGGCCAAGTGCCTCGGCGTTCCAAATCCCATTGCATATCGGGGAGGGGCACGCGCCACGTGCAGGCGCGGGCGCAGCGAGCCGTTGCTTGCGGGGGCGGAGAGAGTCTTGGCTGGTTGCGGGACTTTGAGTCCCTGGACCCCCGTCGGCCGGGTGCCGGGGCACGTCGCCTCGGCGGTCGTTCGTCGGAAGAGAAGGAGTTTTCCGATGAAAGCACTGCGCTCACTCGTCTACGGTGCCCTCAGTTTCCTGGTGGCCGTGTGCCCCGTTGCGACTCGGACGGCTCGTGCAGCCCCGGTCGGCACGACCGGCGACATCGCCATCTTCCGCGAGGCCACCGCCGGAGACGACATCCCGACGACCGACTTCACCCACGACTGGGACACGTCCGTCCGCGCCGACGGTGTGTACGCGCTGAACGGCGGGGGCAACACCGACATCCAGTTGTCGGAGGGCCATCACCTGGTCCTCTACAGTTCGCGCTTCGACTCGACCGGCGGCACCAACCGCTCCGAGGTCCAGTCGCAACTGGCGCTGGACGGGACGGATCTGGCCACCGGATGGTCGCAGGGCTACATCAGGAGGGCGGACGCCCAGGACGAAACGCTCACGGCCGGCGGCGGCATCGTTTACGTCGATGCGGCCGACCCCGGCATCCTGTCGCTGCAGTCCTTCCGCACCGACGCCAACGGCGCCACCATCGGGAGGGTTGCCGATACCGCCGGCATTCAGATCCTGAAACTGAACGACAATGCCGATTACCTCCGCCTCAGCCTCGCGGGCAACCAGGCCGGGCCCAACGACACCTCCACCTGGGTCCCCGTCCAGTACGACACCCAGGACGAGGTGGACCCCGGCTCGTTCGTTCACACGGGCGGCAGCGAGGACGTCATGCTCAAGAAGGCCGGACACTACCTGGTGCTGGCCAACACGTACGGCGAGCGCCCGGACAACGGCACCCGGATCTCCATGACGCAGAGGCTGACGCTCGACGGCACGGAGGTGGACGGGTCCCTGACAACCGTCTACCTGAGGGGCAACTCGAACGGCAATGACTGCTTCCAGGGCGCCGCATCCATCGGCACCATCATCGAAACCACCGCCCCGAACCAGGTTCTGAACGTCGAGGGCATCCTCGGCGCCAACTCCGAACAGCTGACGTACATCGGCGGCAGGACCGCCCTCACGATCGTCAAACTCTCCGACGACGCCGATTACATCCGCCTCCGCGACTCCGGGGCCGACGACTTTAACCCCAACACCACCACCGCCCTCGGGTGGGACACCGAACTCGAGAACGACCCCAGTTTTACCCACAACGACAGCCAGGTCGGCGTCGCGGCAGACGACGACTACCTCTTCCTCGCTGCCCTGTATGACGCCGATGACGGCGCCGCGAGGGGCATGTTCTGGCAGCGGTGGCAGGAAAACGGCACCGACATCTACCCCTACGGCCAGACGGGCACCTACAGCCGAAACAGCGAAGTCCAGGACGTGGGCAACTGGTCCGGTGTCCTCGTCGATCTCGACAGCGGCGAGTACGTCGAGACCGTCTCGGAGCGCCTGGGCGGAGGCGGCCTGTTGAGCGCCGACATCAACGGCCTCCAGGGCGTAAGCATCTCCACCATGTGGATCGTCATCCCCGAACTGACGTGGGACGGCGCCACGCACGGCAGCGGCAAGTGGGGTGAGGCCAAGTGGACCGGCGACAACCCGCCGCCGCCGCCCAACTTCCCCGACGCCACCATCAAAGCAGTCATCAACACGCCTGACACCGTCACCGTGGCCGACGCCGATCAGACCGCACTGAAACTGACGATCACCGGCGGCGGCACCATCGCCGTCGCTCCCACCCGAAGGCTCGACGTCGTCACCGACCTCGACGCCGCCGGCGGCTCGGTGGTCCTCAACAACTCGACCCTGGCCGTGGGCGCAGGAGGCTCCATCGGCACCCTCACGGCCGATAACAACGCCACACTCACTGCGGGCACCGCCATGACCATCGGTTCGGCCGCCCTGAACAACTCGACGCTCGCCATCGGCGGGGGCAGCGCCGTCACCACGTTGACGGCCGACGGCAACTCCACGCTCAGCGCGGGCGGAAGCATGGCCGTGGCCAGTTACTCCGACAACGGCACCGCCACCGCGCTGACCCTCGCAGGCGGCGCGGCGTTCGACCTCCAGACCGTCTCGACCGTGGCCGGGTCGTCCTTCAGGGTCGAAGGCAGTTCGCTCCAGGGGCACACCGTCGCCAAACCGCTCGGCAACGCCCAGACGCTTGTCCTGGCCGGCGGCACGTACGCCTTTGCCGACGTCGTCGGCGCAGCCGCGTCGGGCGCAGCACCGAGCGGCAACGTCGTGGCCCACTGGGCCTTCGACGACGGGACCGGCACCAACGCCCAAAACGCCGCCAGTCCGGGAACCAACGACGGCACCCTCGAAAACTTCCCCGTGGACGACTCGCAGTGGGTGGCCGGCCTTATCGGCACCGGTGCGCTTCAGTTCGACGGATCCGATGACCAGGTCAGCATCGTCGGCTACCAGGGCATCTCCGGCACGGGCGCCAGGACCATAGCCGGTTGGATCAAGGCGTCCGACACCAAGGCCGACGCCAACATCATGTCCTGGGGGACCGACAGCCCCGGACAGAAGTGGATCTTCCGCGTCCAGGACGATAACGGACCCGTGGACGGCAACATCCGCGTCGAGGTCAACGGCGGCTACATCGTCGGCGAGACCGTGGTCAACGACGATGCGTGGCACCACGTCGCGGTCGTCGTGCCGGACGGCGCCACGCAGGTCCAGGACATCCAACTCTACGTGGACGGCCAACCTGAAACGCCCGCTGCCCTCAGCAACCGGGCCATGGACACCGTCAACAGCGTCGACGTCATCATCGGCCGCGAGGCCTGGAACACCGGCCGCTCGTTCATGGGCGCCATGGACAACCTGTACCTCTACGACCGGGCCCTGACGGCCGCCGAGATCGCCGAGACCTACGCCACCCACACGCCGCCCGACTTCTCGGCCCTCCAGGTGACCGTCGATGCCGGCACCGCCACGCTCGCCTCCCAGTGCACGTCCGACACGGCTTTCGCCGGTCTGACCATGAAACAGGGCGGCACGCTGGCCACCACGTCGCTCTATGGCGCGGGGCTCTCCTTCACCGGCGGCACCACCATCGAGGCCGGCGCCACCGACGTCGGCTTCGACCCGGGGGCGGGCCTCGACCTGGGCGCCATTGACGGCAGCGCCGCGCCCAACGTCGTCATCACCAAGACCGGGACCGGCACGCTCGTGCTCGACAACGCCGGCACCGACCTGGCCGCCACCGCCACCATCAACGCCCAGGGCGGCACCGTCGTCGGCTACCACGCCTCGAACCCCTTCGATGAGGCGACGCTGAAAGTCAGCGGCGGCGACTTCCTCCTGTCGGCCAAGCCGGCCGCCACCTCGCCCGTCACCTACGACAACGCCGTCGTCGCCGACGCCAACGGCGCCATCACCGCCGGCGCCGGCACCGCCGGGCACGCCGGACCCATGACCGTCAACCTCGGAAGCGGTGGCAACGGCGTCACCATCAACAGCGGCAATACGCTCACCCTGCGGACCACCGACAACTACATCCTCAACGTTGCCGGCAGCGTCGCCGGCGGCAACCTCGCCGTGGACCAGGGAACCGTGAACCTGGCCGGCGCGACCGTCGAGGACCTCAGCGTCTCGGGCACCGGACAGGTCAACCTCAGCACCGGCATCAACACCACGAACCTCACGGTCAGCAACACCTCGCTCCACGCCGGAGCCCATACCGTGACCGTGGCCGAGGCGGGCGTCATGACACTCGGCAACGCCACCTATACCGCCACGACCGGCGCCTTCCAGGTCACGGGCGACGTGGCGCGCGGCGGCGCCGAGACCCTGATCCTGGGCGGCCCCGGCACCGTCCTGACGGCCCACACCCAGGGCCCCGCACCGTTGGTGGGGGTCAGCCTCGGAAACGACACGAACACCAACTTCCCCGTCGGCGGCAGCCTGGCCGTCAACGGCGAGACCCTCACCTACACCGTCACCGCCAGCGGCGGCGACATCTGGGGCTCGTCCGACGGCTGCTACTTCGCGTGCCAGGCGTTCGACGTCGGCCAGGCGTTCGACATCACCGCCCTCGTCGGCGCCAACGGGTACGTCGGGGGAAGCAACGGCTGGCGAAAGGGCGGCCTGATGGTCCGCGACTCGCTCAACGCCGACTCCCGCAACGCCTTCACCCTGATCGCCGACTCCGACGGCAACGGCATCAACGCCCAGATCCGCCCGGACGACAACGTCGCCAGCATCGGCTGCGCCACCAGTCCCGGCACCGCCAGTTACATCGGGCAACGGACCGCCCACGACACGCCCCTCTATCTCAGGCTCGTCTATCACGGCGACGGCACCTCCTTCGACTACTATTGGAGCGAAGACCCCGCCGTCGGATGGAACCTCATCAACGACCCCGCCTGGGACACCGAGGGGAAGGTCACCTCGCCGACCCTGCTCGACGTGGCCATGACCGACACCATCTACGTCGGCCTGGCCGTGACCTCGCACGCGACCGGCGATCAGACCAGCCTCGACTTCGATGATCTGGGCGGATTCGTCTTTGACGTCGTGCCGACGACCCTCAACAACCTGACCGGCGAAGGCACGATTGTCGACGACCTCCTCGTCACCGGCGCCCTGGCGCCCGGCAGCAGCGTCGGCCGGATCGACGTTGTCGGCGACCTGGCGCTCGACACCGCCGCCATCTACGACGTCGACGTCGACGCCGCCCTCATCGACCTCGTCACCGTGGACGGCGACCTCGCCCTGGCCGGCATCCTCTCGATCGACGGCCTCCTGACCGAAGAGGAGTACACCATCATGACCTACACCGGCGTCCTGTCCGGCGCCTTCGACGACATCAGCGACGTCGTGGCCCAGGGCATGACCGTGAGTTACAGCCTGCCGGGCGCCGTCCGGATCACGCCCGAGCCCGCCAGCCTCGCCCTGATCGCCCTCGGAGCGCTCGGTCTCCTGATCCGCCGAAAACGCAAATGAGCGGTCCCCCCAAGGGGACTTCCGAAAACCAACGGGCGGCTCCCCGCGAGCCGCCCGTTCTCTGTGCGCGGCGGGTGGCATGGCCATCCCGAAGCCATGTAGGCCGCGGCGTGCCGCGGCGCGGCGGCGGGTGGCATGGTCAACCCGCAGGGTGACCATGTTCAAAGCCCAGTGCCATGCTTTCGCTGGCGCGCCGCGGCACGTGTCCCCACCCGCCACGCGCACCGCCCGTGTGTGCGAGAGGATTCAGGGAACGCGACGCCGTCTTGCGAGGCCGGACCACCGGGGAAGAGAAAGAGCCGCATCCCGTCTCCCGCAATCC
>Ga0307380_10011380_pt1 | contig 11147 bp, 9 predicted proteins | sample UN3MG_FD_202239 | JGI IMG/M metagenome (GOLD analysis project Ga0307380, IMG submission 202239) | Soil microbial communities from Risofladan, Vaasa, Finland - UN-3 | ecosystem: Environmental > Terrestrial > Soil > Coastal area > Acid sulfate soil | place: Finland: Risofladan, Vaasa | collected... | reverse complement strand
TCCCTTTTTCCAGGATGAACGCCGAAATGCCCTTCCTCCCCTTGGCCGGGTCGGTGAGCGCCATGACGACACAGATCTCGGCGAGAGATCCATTGGTGATGAACAGCTTGGTCCCGTTCAGGATCCAATGGTCTCCCTTCTTCTCGGCCCGCGTCTTCATAGCGGCGGCATCGGAGCCCGCGGCGGCCTCCGTCAACCCCCAGGCGCCCAGCGTTTGGCCTTCGGCCAGCCGGGTCAGGTATTTCTTCTTCTGCTCCGGCGTGCCGAAGAGGCTGATATGGTTGGAGCAGAGAGAATTATGGGCGGCGACGACCAGCCCCACCGAAGGATCGACCTTGGAGAGCTCCTCCAATATGATGACATAATCGATGTTCGAATAGCCGCAGCCTGAATATTCTTGAGGAATGACGATCCCCAGAAGGCCCAGATCGGCCAGTTTTTTGGTCAAGACCTGCGGCCATTCTCCTTTCTCATCGAACTCCTTGATGAGCGGCTGGACCTCTTTCTGAGCGAAATTTCGGATCGTCTCCCGGAGGCTCTTCTGTTCTTCGGACAACAAGAAATCCATGGGTCACTCCTTCCCTGTTTATAGCTTGTTTATCTTACTTTTTGAGGGATTGATAATCAAGCAGATTGTTGAGTCAGTTCAATGAGGCTTTTGTCCGTTCTCGACGGCGACCGAAACGCCCCCCACGGCTCCGCTCCCCGTCTCCAGATTCCGGATGATCACCCGGCATTCATAAATTCCCGGGGCCAGCTTGAAATCGGCTTCATAGGTGTCTCGGTTTTTCAAGAACTCGGCGGATGATTCTTCTTCCCGCTTCAGCTCGACCGTGTTCCCGTTTTCGTCGAAAACGATGCTGACGATCTCGTATTTGCCCTGCAGGACTTCCCGGATTTTATCCAGAGGCAGTTCGGCGGAGAGGCAAAGATTGGAGGTCTTGTCCGGCGGACACGGCCTTCGCACAACTGCTAAGCTGACTGGCGTCTGGAAGACCGGCTCCTCGTTGAGGGCCAGGTCGACGAGATGAAGCATTTTTTCAAGCTCGTTATACTCTTTGAACAGCTTGGGATTATAGTATCCCTTCTGGGCGTGGACCTCACATTCCGGCCGGGCGATTTCGACCTTGATCGTGTGGAAGGCGCCGTCCCACTTCTCGTCAATGGCGTAGCCCAGGACGTAATAACAGCCGGTCAAGTTCTGGATCTTCTCGATGTGTTCCTCATAGCGGTTGATGTTGCCGAAATACTTGCCTCCCGTGGCGCTGGTCATCTTTTGGAGGGTGAATACGCCCATCGTCCGGATTTCTTTCTTGAGACTCGCTCCAGCGTCTTCGGTATCCAACGCATAAATGAGGCAATTCGAAGCAGTCAATTCGTGGAGCATGTCTTCGTACCGCTGTTTGAGGAGAGAATTCCCGAAGTCTCCAAAACGCACGTCTCCATAGGGGGCCTGGATTCCATAGATGAGGGAATAGGGAACTCCGGAAGAGAAAAGGACGATATTCTTCTGACCCGATATATAGCGCAGAGCCATGGCCAGTTCTTTGATGCGGTCGGCGAACATCACGGCGTGGAGCTCCCCTCTCTCTGCGAATTTCAGGGACTTGAGTTCTAACGATCTGTCGAGATCAGGCTTGGCGCCCATATCGGGCAGCCGTTTCTCCGGACCCCGGAGGGTCGCCCGGCCCCATGCCTCGATATCGACGGGATTCTGCCCCGTCACGGCTTCGTAATATTTTTCCTGGAGATTGTCCACCCGGCCGGAGAGTTTCTTCAGGCCAAAGGACTCGACGACCTCCCGCACTTTTTTATGGTCGGCCGTCAGATATTCCCAGAGCTCCAGGTTCTCCAAGCCGGAATAGGAGAGGATACCGACCTCATCCGTCGGCAGGAGGTGGGAGTCGATGAAATGAAGGGCCGCTTCCTTGGCCTTGATGAGCCCTTTGGGGCTATTATGGGCAAAATCGAAGAACAGGAAGAATTTGCGCGGCATCAGGTGGCGCGGCGGCAGGAGGGGCGTCTCCTCCAAGCTCACCGGAAGTTCTACTGCACCCGGGGAAGGGAATTTCAAGGTATGCTTCTCGAATTCGGTGATGACCTGTTCCTTCCCGTTATCGAATATGTGGAAATCGTCCTTCCCTAGGTCCAGGACAGGATTGCCCTTTTTATCCACAACGAAAACCTGGACCAGCTTCAGGGTTACGGTGACTTCATGACGGATCTCGGTTTTCTCCTGCGGGTTTTGCTGAGGATAGACGGGCCGCCCGGAAACAGAAAGTGCCCCTGATATCAGGATGGAAGCTGCGGTCGAAAGGAGAATGGATTTCATTTCCCCTGCTTTCTTTCTCATTTTAGCGCCGTTCTTCGAGAAAGACAAGAAGGCGTCTCGCCGCATTGACACCGGTCTTTCTTTCAGCTACATTCGAATGATGATAGGCGGTCTCTTCCGGTTCCTCTTTTACTTCATCGTTGCCTACGTCATTTATGTCTTTCTCCGCTTTTTGTTGTTCCCGCGGCGTCCTTCTCGTCCAGGCCGGTCGCGCCCGCAGCTTTCCGGAATCATGGTCAAGGATGAGGTTTGCAATACCTACCTTCCCCGAGACGAGGCCATCCTGGAAACGACGGACGGAGAGGACCATTATTTCTGCTCCCAGGAATGCCGGCGGAAATTCTTGGAGCAGCGAAAAAAGCGGAGCTGAGTCTCTTGGTCAGCCCCAAACAACTCGGAAATCGCTGAACGCGTCCCGGCAATCTTCCCAGGTCACCGCGACATTCTCGACAAAGGCCGAGGGTGGCCCCTGTTTCAGTTTAGCGATGAGGGCCGCCAGGCTCTCCTTCTCGCCCTCCGCCAGGGCCTCCACCCGGCCGTCCGGCAAGTTCTTGACCCAGCCCGAAAGTCCCAGGGAGACCGCCCAGCGCCGAGTGTGGTCACGGAAAAATACGCCTTGAACCCGTCCGGAAACAAGGATACGGGCTCTTGCTTTCATCGCTTTTGTCAATATGCTAACATAGGCCCGCCGGGTCGTAAAGCCTTGAGGCGATATTCTGAATGCATCTCTATTCTCAATAGGTTCTGTCTTGGATAAAGTCCTCGTCTCGATCGCCGGATACGACCCTTCCGGCGGGGCCGGCGTTCTGCTGGACAGCGCCGTTTTCCGGCGCTTTGGTTTCCCCGGAGCGGGCCTCCTGACCGCCGTAACCGCCCAGAACAGCCGAACGGTGGCCGCAGTCCGCTGCCTGGGCGGTTCCTTTCTTTATCGCCAGTATGAAACGCTCGTCCAGGATGTGGGTTTGGCCGGGATCAAGGTCGGCATGCTCGGCGGCCCGGGGAATATCGCTGCGCTGGGGCGCATCCTGGCCAATCACGAAGGCCTACCCGTCGTCGTCGACCCTGTGTTCCGGTCAAGCTCGGGCCGCTGGCTTCTGGATAAAAAAGCCGTTCCCTCCTACCTCGATAAGATCAAAGGCCGGATCACGCTCTTGACGCCGAATCTGGATGAGGCCTCTCTAATCTTTGGGCGCAGGCTGAGAAAACCCGTGGACATGAAAGAGGCTGCCCGCAAGATCGTCGACCTCGTCGCCGCACCCTGTTTGATCAAGGGCGGACACCTGGCCGGGAAAGCGGAGGACGTGCTCTACGACGGCCGTCGGTTCTTCCTCTTCCCTCACAAGAGAATTGCCAAGGACGTCCACGGCACAGGCTGCTTCCTCTCTTCGAGCCTGCTCTGCTATCTTGTCATGAAAAAATCATTGGTCGAAGCCTGTTCCCTCGCCTCTGAGTTCACCCAAGCGGCTATGAAAAAAGCCGTCCATCTGGGAAAGGGCCGGGCGATATTCCTCGAGTTCTAGGGAACCCGAATCCTTCACCGCTCGATTTCTGACTGCTCTAAAGAGCCTTCCGACTTTATAATGTCATCCGCCCGCTCCAGTATCTGAGGCGAGAACCGGACGCCCTGCATGCCGGCGGCCGGAAGATTGAGGGAAAGCCGCACCCGGCTCATGGATTGAATGGGGATGCGGCCGGGGTCTTCGCCGTTCTTGATCCGGAGGGCGATCTCACCGGTCTTATAGCCCATCTCGAAAAAGTCCCAGCCCATGGCCGCGCAGGCACCCAGCCGGGTGAAGAGGGGGAATCCGCCGAACAGCGGGACCGCGTTTTCTATCGCCAGTCGTCCCAGGGATTCGAAGGCGGCGTTGATCGTGTTGTCGGAAATCGGAAATATGGCATCGACCTTCTTGTTGAGCAGCATCTGTCCGGAGAGCAGGACTTCATTGGAGTTGGCCACGGGCAGAGCGATCACTTCGAGCCCCAACTCCGCGGCCCCTTCCCGCAACAAACGAAGATAGTACTCGGAGTTGATTTCGGCCGGCGTCCACAGCGTTCCGATCCGCCTCGCCTCCGGCAAAACCTCCTGGATAAAGGCGAGGGTCTGCTTGATCGGCCCGGTGGAAGCGACCCCGGTGACATTGCGGACATGGTTCTCGGCAGACCTGCCCACACCGAGAAGATACGGGTTGGCCACCGAGGTGAAGACGACAGGGACCTTCGGAGCGGCCATGATGGCCGCCTGCAGGCACTGCGTGGACATCGCCACGATCATGTCCGTTTTCTCCTCAACGAACTGCTGGGCGATCCGCTGGGCTTCGGTGATGTCGCCCCTGGCATTCCGCTGGATCAATCGGATATCGACCCCGTCCCTCAGGCCGCCGTCCGTCAAAGCCTGGACGAAGCCCTTCCGGGCCTCGTTCAGCGTTGGGGCGTCGGTCACCTGAAAGATGCCGAAGGTGTAGAGTTTTTGCTCCGATTTCCGGCAGCCCGGGAACAAGCCGCCCATCAGGGAAAAAAAGGCCAAGCCGACAAGGGCGCGTCTTCTCATCCGGTTCTGCGATGAAATCATAGGCAAAAAGGCCGCAAAGAGCAAGGGCAAACCCGCTCAGGGAGAGCGCATGGCATCCCGGAAATCCCGGGCAGCGATGTTCCCGCCGCTGACCACCAGGACCGTCTTCTTCGCTTGAAAACGCGACCGGTCTTCCAGAAGGCCGGCGAGAGAGAGCGCTCCCGCCCCTTCCACCATCCTCTGATGGAGCTCCAGGATCAAAGACATCGCCCTCTTGAGAAGAGGTTCTTCGACGAGGATTATTCGGTCTAGAAGCTCTCGGCACAGCGGGAATGTGATCGAGCCGGGCTCGATCCCGCCGGCGACGGCCTCGGCGATCGTCTCTCCTTCTTCGATCTCGACGATGTGTCCGGCGGCCAGTGAAGCCGCCATGAAGCCCGAGCAGGACGGTTCGACGCCGGAGACCTCGACGGTCCTGCCGGAGGCCTTGAGATAGCCGGCGATCCCGGCGATGAGCCCCCCCCCTCCGACCGGCACGAGCGCAGCCTCAACGTCGGGGAGGTCTTCGTAGATTTCCAGGCCGATCGTCCCCTGCCCGGCGATAATATCCTCGTCGTTGTAGGGAGAGATAAAGGTTTTCCCGGTCTCTTCGGCCAGGCACCGCGCCCAGATCTCCGCCTTATCGCAACTTTCCCCGTGGACAATGATCTCGGCCGGTCCTTCTTCCAGGCGCCTTTTTTTCTCTGCCGATACGTTTTGCGGCAGGACGAGCGCCAGCGGAAGGCTTTCCATCTCCGCGGCCAAGCTGATCCCCAGCCCGTGGTTCCCGGTCGACGCCGAGACGACCCCCCGGTTCCTTTCCTCCGGCGAAAGAGACCGGATCTTGTTCAACGCTCCGCGGAACTTGAACGACCCGGTCCGCTGCTCGCTTTCCCATTTCAGGAAGACCTCTGCTCCCGTCAAGGCGCTCAAGGCGGGGGAAAATTCAAGAGGGGTGCGGCGGATGTCCGGGCCGATCCTTCCGTAGGCGGCAATGATTTTTTCCTGCCAATCCAGAGACATTCCGGAATCCTTTCCCTCGAAAAGTTCCAGATTCTAGTCTAATCCTTTTGGAGATCATTTGCACGGCCGGCCATGGATCGAACCTGGAGGCGCTTCCACCGGCGCCGACAAACGATTATAATAGAGGTTCCATGAGCCGCTACTACATCGGGACCGCAGGCTGGAGTTATGCGGACTGGGAGGGGGTCGTCTACCCGCCGCATAAAGAGCGCGCCTTCCATCCCCTCACCTTCCTGGCCGCCTTCATCAACATGGTCGAGGTCAACAGTACCTTCTACCGCCCTCCGGCCGCCTCCATGTCGCTCTTATGGGTGAAGAGGCTGGCCGGCTTCCCGGATTTTCTCCTGGCCGTCAAGGCCCACCAAGTCTTCACCCATGACCGCGTCAACTGGTCGCAAAAGGATGTCGACGAGTTCCGGCTTGGGCTTGAACCCCTGCGGGCTCGGGAGCGCTTGGCGACACTCCTTTTCCAGTTTCCCTGGTCTTTTCATCACTCCGACGGCCACGCGGATTATCTGGCCCGGCTTTTTCGGGCCTTCTCCGGAGACCCGATGACGGTCGAGGTGCGGCATTCTTCCTGGGACCATCCGGATTTCTACGAGATGCTCTCTCATCATCGGGTCTGTTTCTGCAACATCGACCAGCCGGTGATCGGCCAATCCATCGCCCCCGGCGCCCGGGCGACGATCCGGAACTTCTCCTACGTCAGGCTCCACGGCAGGAACTATAAAGACTGGTTCCGGGAAGAAGCCGGCCGCGACGACCGCTACAACTATCTTTACAGCAGCGAAGAGCTCGGGGAATGGGTGGAAAGAATCAAGGACCTCGGCCGAAACACCGACAAGGTCTTTGTCATCACCAACAACCATTACCGCGGCCAGGCTCTGGCCAACGCCCTCCAGATCAAGAACAAGATCACCGGACAGCTGTTGAACATCCCCAGGACGATGATTCAGAAATATCCCGTCCTCATGGAGATCGCCAGGAAGCTGGCCAAAGGCCAGCTCGACCTATTCGAGGAAAAAGACTAGGGAAGGAGACCGGCGTGTGGTGGGAGAATGAATTCCTGCGGGTGCGGAGACGGCGGCTTTATCTCGGCCGGGCCTCGGCCGAACATATCGTTGAGCAGAACGGCACTCCCCTTTTTGTTTACAGTCGGGCTCAGATCTTGTCGAACTACCAGACCCTGCGTCGGACGTTCTCGAGGCATTTGCGACAGCCGCTGCGGATCTGCTACGCCATGAAGGCCAATTCGCACCGTGGGATCCTGAGGCTGCTGCGGCGCCAGGGAGCCTGGATCGATGCCGTTTCTCCTCAAGAAGTCGAAGAAGCCCGCCGCGCCGGCTACCCCGGCGGCAAGATCCTCTTCACGGGGACTTCCCTCAGCGGCGAAGACCTCGGCCGCGTCTTCCGGATCGACGGGCTGACCGTGAATATCGACGCCCTGGAGCAACTGGAGTTGATGCGGGATCTGAAGAACAAGGGGTTCCGGGAGAAAAGAATCAGGGTCTCGATCCGCTGGAACCCGGGGATCGGACGGGGTTTCAACCCGAAAGTGGTCACGGCCGGGATCAGGTCGCCCGACGGGACGCCGGTCAAGTTCGGCATCGAAGAGAGCAAAGTCATAACGGCGCTGGAGAGGGCTTCGTCCTATGGATTTCTTCCCGTCGGTCTGCACCAGCATCTCGGCTCCGGCTGGGTGAATGAGGACTATGAGGTGGTCAGCGCGGCCGTCGACAAGATAGTGGCCATGGCCCGTCGGGTGGAGAGAGAAGGCTTCCGGCTGGAGTTCCTGGATTTCGGAGGCGGGTTCGGGCCCCAATATGAAAGGAGTCAGAGAACCTTCCCGCTCGCCAGGTACGCTTCTCATATCGCCCGGCGCATCACCGGCTCCGGGCTCCGGGTCGAGGCCGTGGTCATCGAACCCGGAAAATACCTGGTCGCGGACGCCGGCGTCCTGTTGCTCCGGGTCGAATACCTCAAGGAGAGCTACGGCCAGCTTTTCGCCTGTGTCAACGCCGGCACATTCAACAGCCTCCCCCGCCCGGCCATCTATCCCCAGGCCAAACACCATATCGTCCATTGCGGACGTGTCTATAACGGCCGGATGAAGCCACTCACCGTGGCCGGCAACCTCTGTGAAACCGGAGATGTCTTCGCCAAGGAAATTCCGATGCCTCTGCCGCAGAGGGGTGACGTCCTGGCGGTTCTGTGCGCGGGAGCCTACGGCCGGAGCATGGCCTCCCATTTCAACCTGAGGGATATTCCCCGGGAGATCGTTATCTGAGGATCTCCCGCAGCACGCTTTCAAGGTCAGCTTAAAGAAACTCAAACCCGGCCCCGAGCAGGGCCCGCGGCAGGATCCTTTGCCCGGCGAGAAGAGTCTCTTCGGCCATCGCACTGAAGAGGAGACGAAGCAGGTAAAAGATATAGGGCTCCAGGTTTTCGTTGGGACCATGGAGGCCGTCTTATCCCGGGGAGAAAAGCAAGCCTTTATCGGCCTTGACACTCCGCAAACAAAAAAATATAACTCCCCTGGGTGGCCTATCAAAACCATTCTCAAATCTCAAGAAAGGAGGCTCCTTGAAAAACAACGTCTTAAGAGTCGGCTTTGTTTTGCTCTTGGTCGCGTTCCTTGCTTATGGGGATGAAGACAAGCCGTTCAACGGGCTCAACCTCAGCCAAGGGAACCTGAGCCGCCTGTCCAAGGCCCAGACGCGCTCCATCAGCCCGGAAAACTTCAGCGGCGAGAAAGGCAAGGCCGGCATGTCGGTCGACGGCCCGGCCATGAAGGCGGCCCGCGACCTCGGCCAGGGCTGGAAAGTCTCCCCCTACGTGAGGATCCAGCCCAAGGAAACGTTCGTCATGGCTGACGTCAGGGGCGCGGGCGCCCTCCAACAGATCTGGCTGACCCCGGCCGGGGCCTGGAGGTTCGCCATCATCCGCTTCTACTGGGACGACGAAACCGAGCCCTCCGTCGAATGTCCGGTCGGCGATTTCTTCGCCTGCGGCTGGGGACGGTACGCCCAGATATCGTCGCTGGCCGTCTGCGTCAATCCGGGGAGCGCCTTCAATTGCTACTGGCAGATGCCGTTCCGGAAGGGGTTCAAGGTTACGCTCGAGAACATTGCCGACGACAACTTCACCCTTTATTACCAGATCAACTACACGCTGACCGAGGTGCCCGACGACGCCGCCTATTTCCACGCCCAGTTCCGGCGGACGAACCCCCTGCCTTATAAGAGCGTCTACACGATCGTCGATGGGATCAAGGGATGGGGCCACTACGTCGGCACTTATATGGCCTGGGGTGTGAACAACAACGGCTGGTGGGGCGAGGGCGAGATCAAGTTCTACCTTGACGGCGACAAGGATTTCCCGACGATCTGCGGCACGGGCACTGAGGACTACTTCTGCGGCTCCTATGACTTCGACACCAAGAGGCCGGACGGCACGGTCCAATACACCGAGCACACGACCCCCTACAGCGGCCTTGCCCAGGTCATCCGGGGTGATGGGCATTATGACGTCCAGCAGCGGTTCGGGCTCTACCGCTGGCACATTATGGACCCGATCCGGTTCGATAAGGACCTCAAGGTGACGATCCAGGCCCTGGGCTGGCGTTCGGGCGGACGGTATCTGCCGCTCCAAGATGATATCTCGTCCGTGGCCTTCTGGTACCAGCAGGAACCCCACGCACCGTTCCCGAAGCTGCCCGATAAGGATTATCTAGAAATCATCTGAATCAGGCCGGGGCCGTTCCCCCCGCTACCATCCTCGGTTGCCCGGGGACGTCCTCCATTCTCTGCCTATCCCTTCTTGTCCGAATTGACAATTTCTATAACCAAACCTATATTTTGATTAGAGAAAGGGTTCGATTAACCCCTATTTTTTGGGGTAAGCCGGCCGTTCCGGGAAATTCAGCGGATTCTCTCTGATCTTCTCCAGGATGACCTCGATGGCTTTCTCCAGCTGGAGGTCACGCCCAGCCACGGCGGAACCGGGGTCATTGTCGATGAGAATATCCGGATCAGCGCCGTGGTTCTCGACCAGCCACTTCCCTTCCGGGCCGTAAAAGGCATTGTTCGATTGTTCGACCCGGCCGTTGTCGATCGTCGTCTGACCGTTGAGGATACCGACCAAGCCACCCCAGGAAGGCACGCCGACCACGGTCCCCAGCTTCCGCGACTTGAAGTGCTCGACAAAAGCTTCTCCGTCGGACCCGTTGTTCTCATTGGATAGAACGACGTAATTGCCGTTTCCGGTCGATCCCGGATAGCGGAAGGGCACCATTCCCCGCAGGACGTTGAAGGAGTCCAGTTGCCTCTCCAGCTTGTCGATGAGGAAATACTCGGTCCAGCCGCCGGAGTTTCGCCGCAGGTCGAGGATGATCCCGTCCTTGTAGCGGAAGGCTCTCCAGTACTTGTCGAACTCGCCAATTCCGCCCGGGCCCATGGCGTTGATATGCATATACCCAACCCGTCCGTTAGTCGCCTCCGCGATGGTGCGGATGTTGTCCTGGATCCAGCGGAAGTAGCGGAGTTCCCGATCGCTGCGGATAGGCTCGACCTCGTATGTTTTGGCACCTTCCAGGGAGGGCCTGGCGTTTACCGTCACTTTGACCTTCTGTCCTCTGGTGACTTGGAGGAGCTTGAAATAACCATCCCCGGCCCGGAGCGGCACACCGTTAATGGCCAGGAGGTAGTCATTCTCCTTGATGTCCATGTCCGGCCGGACAAGGGGTCCCGATAGGTCCAAGTTGACTTCGGTCGGGCCGTAAATCCGGGCCAGCCTATAAAAGCCTGCCGCCGGATCAGCGACAAGGTCGGCCCCAAGAAGACCCGTGTAAAGGGGTGATCGCGGCGTCTCGGCCGGACCGTAGTCCCCCCCACCGATGTAGGTATGGGAGACACAAAGCTCGCCGACCATCTGCGACATGACCCAGTTGAGCTCCTCCCGCGATGAAAGATGGGGAATATAGGCCCGGTACTTTTCGCCCATGGCCTTCCAGTCGCGGCCGTGGAAACCGGCGTCATAGAAGAAATCCCGGTACCAGCGCCAGCAATCATTGAAGATCTGGTTCCATTCCTTCTGCAGATCAACACGATAGAGGAGAGTCGAAAGGTTAAGCTTCTCGCCCAATCCCTTGTTCTGATAGGCCTTATCAACGGATACCCAATAGATGTCGTCTTCTTTCCGGATGATCAGCTGCCCGCCGTTTGTCGAGAGGTCGAACTCGCGTAT
>Ga0307380_10011379_pt1 | contig 11147 bp, 14 predicted proteins | sample UN3MG_FD_202239 | JGI IMG/M metagenome (GOLD analysis project Ga0307380, IMG submission 202239) | Soil microbial communities from Risofladan, Vaasa, Finland - UN-3 | ecosystem: Environmental > Terrestrial > Soil > Coastal area > Acid sulfate soil | place: Finland: Risofladan, Vaasa | collected... | reverse complement strand
CTTTAGATGTCTAGAGTAGCCCTGAAGAAGCAGAAGAGCAAATGGAAAGAGCGGGAATGAATGTGGAAAAAATAGACATCGGAGGAGAAGATCTATTTAGACCAACAGAAAACCAAACACTATTAACTAATTTAACTTCTCGTCCTCGTCCATCAAATATAGGTGGAGTTGTAAAAACAACACATGGAAATACTATGTCTGGAACAACCAGAAATATTTCACAAGACCAACAGGTTAATTCTAAGGGACTAAAGACCATTAAAAGAACAGGATTAAGCTATTAAATCTAAAAAAGGATAAAGTCTATTTTTTCTTGAAGTAATAAAAAGATTACTTAGAAACTATATTACCATAGCGAGGAGAAAAAATGGCTATTAAATATTTCCCAAATTCCAATTACAGAGTTCCAGCTGCTATTGACAGAGTAATGGCAAAAAGATCTGTAAAATTGTTACGTGGTTCCGCAAATGTCGCCGCAACTGGACTTGATACATATGTAAGTGCTAATGGAGACTGGCAAGTTAATTCAATAAGATTTAGCTTTAGTAACACAGCGTCTAGAAACTATAGCGTTGATGTGGCTAGCGGCGTTAAAGTTATTCAAGGAGTTAATGATTCACTTTGGTTTCATACTCCTACAACATTATGGCAGAAAATTACACTGAGTCCATCATTCTATACAGGAACAACATTAGCTACTGAACTACAAACTAAACTAAATGCCAATACTGTTTATTCTGCCGCAGGATTAACTTTTACAGTATCTTATAATGCCAATACGGGATTATTTACAATTACCCCAAGCTCAGGAACAATTAAATATATCCAATTAAATACTACACAGCAACTTTCTTCAAGAGATAGTAAGGGTGGTCATCTATTAGGATTAAATACAACAACTGCATTTGCAGCTACTGTTACATCTGATGTGAGTCAATTTGGACTTAATAATGAGGCATGGATTATTGATGAATCAGCAAGTGTGGTTACAGAACATTTTAATGACGACATTCATATTTTTTCTGTCGATCAGGCTTTGCATTTAGCTTCAAACGCTGCCAACACAACTATTACATATGAAGTTGCATATGAGGAGATGGTATAAAATGAAAATACATCAAATATCAGAATGCTCATCTTGTAAAACCAAAAATCCAGGTTATACTATGATGAAAAAAGACAAAACACATTCTGGCAAAATGGATACCCAAATGTATCCTGAATGCGAAAATACTAAATTTGACAGAGATATAGTTAAAAAAAATAGAGAGAAAAAAAGTCACTCATTTAATTTAGCAAGATTTCAAAAAATATCGTCAATATTTGGTCCTGAAGCCTATGAATATTATGGTAGCGACAATTTCAAAAATTCATTCGGAGAAGAAATTCAAACTGGGATAATAATAGATAATAAACCAGTTTCTATACAACTTAGCTTAAGTGGAGACGAACCTACTGTGCTAATCCTATTAGATAATCAAGTTGAAGCAATATATACCGATGGGGATGGAATTAAAGTAGTTTCTACAAAAAATTTAGAAAAATTTCAGCCCTATTTACAAGATTTAGAAAATAAAGCTAAAACTTTGTTTGGCGGAACTAAACAAAGTAGTTCTATTAAAAAGAATATGGTCAAATCTAATATAAAACATAAAAATATTCATGCTCAAATGAACGATGTTTTAAAACTAGAGTCAGAAGACGAGGATTATGCCTCAGATATGCTTTCACAAATAGTAAATAAAGCTATACAAGGAGATGTAAAACAGCAACAGTTTTTGTCCGATTTATGGGATGGAGAAAACTGGGATTCTATTTTGAAAAAAGTCCAAACAGAGGGAAGCGTATGGTATGTATGGTGGATGGATGGCGTTAGAAAGCTTCTTTCCCAACTTGATACCGATGATGCAGAGTTCCCACAACCAGATTCAAGCGCAAAATCTATTAATAGAACCATTGAGGCTAAGAAAAAGAAAAAGAAAAAGAAAAAATGGGACCCTAATCCTTGGGCAGTTTGCCATACAACAGTAAATAAAGATAAAAATCCAGAGAAATATGAACGATGTGTAATGAAAGTAAAAAAACAACAAGCCTTCAATCTTAATAAATTCTTAAAAAATGCTAATCTTGAACATCTATCTACAGAAATTCAAACTCTTTGGAGCGATAGTCAAATTGTTCAAGCTATTAAAGCATTAGGAGAGGAAAATATTGCTGGTTTTAGAGGAGTTGCTGAAGCAGATGTCGTTTCTATTTTAGTTATGGCCGAAGAATATGAATTAATAGATATTAAAAATTGGCTGTCAATGAATGTCGGAGGATCTAATAAAAAACAAAATAAAACTGCACAAGGTAATCACGGAAACGAAATATCATCATTCGCCCCAACAGAAACAAAAAAACAAAAATGCCTTTATTGCAATAAACCAACTGTCGCAGAATCAGAACTTTGTGACACTTGCTGGTCAATTCAAGGATATTTTGAAAACCCAGAAATAACATCTGATAAGGCATATATTAAAAGACTTACTGAATTAAAAGATCCAAAATTAGTAGAAAAAATTAGACAAATAGTTAAACGAAAAACAAAAAACAATAATTCCTAACAAAAACAATAATTCCTAACATATAAAAAATATGTCTATTCAAACTAGAACAACAGCTTTACAAAATGAAATAGTCCGTCTCTATTGCTACTTTAATAGAGATGGCTCTATGGCTAATCCTTTTGGTCAACCATTAATAGAAATTATAGACTCTGATGGAGTAACAGTATTAGATACTGTTAATGCCGCAATAGAAAATACTGGAGTGTTTTATGCCGACTGGTATGTTCCTAAAAATTTACCACTAGGAGATTATTACGATAGATGGACATACCAATGGGATAGTTCTTCAGGCGCAGAAGAACAAACAATGATCTTCAGCGTTCATACTTTTGATTCATATATTAACTTTATTAGTAGAGGTATTAGTACTAAAGTATCTAATAGAGCAAGTCAGCTTTTAACAGACCTTGCTAATGATTTTATTTATGAAGCACAACATATTCCAGTTTATTTTGAACAGGGGCATAGACTTCAACAGGAAAATCAAGCAAAAAGAGTAAAAAATTACTATTATTTCGTCTTAGATAAATCCTATGACGCTGAAGAAGGGGCAATTTATTTCAATAATGGACAAAGATATACTGTGTTCTCTACTATTGAAGAATCAAGCTCTTCTTCTAACCCAGAATCATCAGATAATACAACTAGTTCTAGTAGTTCTAGCATTACTTCTAATTCATCTACTAGCTCTAGTAGCTCATTCTATTCTAGTTCTTCTACATCTAATGCTGTTATAACAACTACCACAACAACATACCACCCACAAGTAATTTTAACGTGCGTCGGTACTGGAGACCCAACATCTAATGGAACTTTACTTAAAGTGTCTGGCGAAGGTAGTTCTACTATAACCTTTACAAGCGTTTCAAAAAAAGGAGCTAAACTTTCAACAGTTTATGGATTCGCATATAGAAACTGGCAACAAGATCCAAAACCATTAGTGTTTTTAAATAAAAGAAAAACTGATGATGGATGGCATGTAGATTATGACGGTAAAATATACTGGGATTCTTTAATGGCTCCCGAAGATTCCGTAAATATTAATTATCAATTTGCATATTTTAGCAAAGAGGAAATGCTTTCATTCTTGATGTTAGGTTTAAAGGCTATGAATTCTATCCCACCTGCTAGCGAAATGTATTCTTCTTTAGAACAAGCACCTTCAATTTGGGATTATGGTATCATTTTATGGGCTGCTATTACTGCCTTGAAACGTCTAATCTTTGGATGGTCTTTCCAAGAAAAACGTATCGTTTATGGTAGACCAGAAGAAGCACAACAAGCTTTAGCACTCTGGCAAGACCTTTATAAATCATATCAGGAAATATGGATAGAATCTGCTAAAAATGTCAAAACACGTAAATTGCCCGGTATGCTAATAAACGTAACACCCGAATTTACATTGCCAGGTGGGAGGAGCAGATGGTTTCGATATTTGTTCAAATCTGGGGCGTAATCTGTTGGTAATCAGTAACTTACAAAGCAATTTGTTTTTGATACTCTTTTGCTATTAGACTAAGTACATATAAATCTTCTTTTACTTTGTACATCAAATTTGGATGTAAGTGTTTTTTGATTATATGAATAAGCTTAATTGATTCTTCTGTAGAAAATACTATTTGTGGTTTATTGATATCATTACCTTTGAACTTAACTTCTGACATAATACCAAATCTCTTATAAATTGCTTTGGAAAGCAATTTATTATCTACTTCGGAAAATGATTCTGAACATATTTTACAAGATGGCAAACTACCGATAGACGACTTAAATCCATTTCTATATTTCCAATCGGTAGTTCCATCATCCATAAACCATATTGCCATCACCAAATCATTTAACATATCAGTGATATTATCTGGAATAACTTTTTGGTTTTTCTGGTCTATTTTTTTATAGAATGTTTTTCTAAGATCGTGTAAAAAACTATGTGTAACTGTTCTAAATTGATGTGTTTTTATTAGAGTACCATATCTGCCATCTATTGCCTCATAATATGACCAAGATTTAGTAGTTGTTATACTTTTTAGGAAAGATGATTTCCATTGTAAATATTCTAATTGTTCAGGACTATGCTTTTCTGTAAAATATCCATCAGGATCAATATATCCATCTCCTAATAGCGATCCAATAATAACATCTTTAGCCTCTTGGCTTAGTGGTACTTCATTTTGCAATCTTTTTTGGTAAGTTGCCCCTTTACGTTTGATGCCATAGTATTCTCTTAAATAGGTAATATGTTCTCTTGGTATATTATGAGAACGACCTATTTCATCTAGTGGTATTCCCTTATTATATTCTTCTATAAATTGCTCTTTAGAGAGGGTTATTTTACCTTTAGAGAGGTAAGAATAGAAGGCCATAAGGTGTTTGGAATAGGATTTACAGAGTTCTTGTAGGGATTTACCTTGGGATATTAAGGTTTTGAATTGGTCAAATGATATATGCTCTCTAGTTCTATGGGCTGGTATGGCAAGGTTATTATTAATTTGGGTTGGTATATCATTTTTAACAAAGCCTTCTAGTATCTTTTTTCTACCATTTTCTAGTTTAGTTTTGGATATTTTTTCTATTGTTTCTTCTGATATTTCTTTCATTTTTATCTCCTTTATATTATGGATTTACCAGAGTATTATACAATAAAATAAACAGAATATAAGAAGAATAGTTACAGACAGGTAAAATCAATATTTTCATAGAATAAGTAATATATGAAAATATGGAAAATAGCACATATAAATATTTATAGTCAAGAAGACCAAGAAATTGATAATACTATCAGTGAGCAAGAACTTATTGAAATAGAAAATTTGGAAGAAATGGAAGATGTTTTGACGCCTGTAGAACCAGAAATAGAATATAAATCATATCGTGAAATACGTAAAGAAAAGTTCTTATCTCATCAACAAGATATTTTGAAAGATTTTAAGGATGGTATGTTGCCGTATGAACTTTCTGATAAATATTCTGCTGCTAAATCATCGATTACTTCCATGCTGAAATTATTATTAGGTCGGAAACGGTATTTGCATAAAGTTTATAGAAATTTTTCTAAGCGCATGAAAATTGTTCATGCTGTTAGTCCGGAGGCATTACAACAAACCATTAAGATGTTTAGAGATGGCAAAGATCTACGTGAGATATATGAAACAACTGGAGTAACACTGGAGAGAATACGAACGTTATTGATAAAGAAATGGGGGGCGGAAAGATATCAAACTGAACTTCAGAAAAGAAGAGACAAAATTAGAATTGATAAAAAAAATCAATCTCCTATTCCGCTCGAAACTTTACAACAAGCTTTTCAAATGTTTCAGGACTGTAAAACAGCTAAAGAAATTTATGACACCACATCGTTGACATGGGGCAAACTAAAAGATGCATTTATTGATCGGTGGGGAGAGGAGAAATGGGATAAAGAAACGGGGAAACGCAGAATTAAAGCAATTGAAGAAAGAAGACAGAAAAGAGAGCCATTTACAATAACTCCTGAATTAGGACAACAAATCTTAAAACTTTTCAAGTCTTACATGTCTATTACAAATATTAAGAATCAATTAAAAATCCATTATGTACCTTATTTAAGTGTCATACAAACAAGTGATATGATTAGAGACTATTTGAAATCTCAACTTACCGAAGCGGAATATAATCGTATACAATATATAATCACGGAGAATAGTAGAAAAAAATTCAACACTGCGCCAACAGAATCCGATAAAGCAAGAAGAGATTATTTTTCAATTAGAAGACAACTATATGATCAAGTTGTTGATAAGTATTATAATCAAAAAGTATCAACTAATGATATTTCTGTTGAATTTAATTTAGATCCATTTGTTGTTGTAAAATTTCTAGAGGAGGTTGAAAAAGATCCATTGATGAGAAATATTATAAAGAAAAGGAAAGTGCAGGGCTAAAGGCTATTTAATGCAAATATGAAAATATATGAAAATATGGAAAATAGCAAAATATACAGATTATGACTGGTCTCGTGTTAATTGGGAAAAAAACAATACAATAATTTCAGAGCAAACCGGTGCCCCATTAAATATCGTGCAATATGTTAGGCGTATAAAATCTCCAGACGAATATTATGATTTAAGGCAAAGAGATTGGTCAAAAAGTGATGAAGAAATAGCACAAGAAACAGGATGGAGTTTGCGGAGGGTAAAAACACTAAGAACTATGTACGCCCTGACGTATGAAACCGGCAAGCCTTATGATAAAGATGAAGGTAAACCAATGAGTGGATATGATCCTCGTGGACAGGGACAGTGGAATACTCAATTAGATAAACTTTTTGGATTAGCACAAGTTAATGAAGATTTAGAAAAACCAGTTTTATTTTGGGAAAGATATGATGGAGTAAGAAAGGGACGGACACTAGTAGAAATTTTTAAGAATCCAGATAATTTAACAATAAGAAGGATACGTCGTTCTCAGGGATATGGTTATGAAATAGCGGTTTTAGTTACAAAAAACAATACATATGCATTTAGAAGGGATTTGGAATTACATCGTAACGTTGCTAGAAAATTAGGATTAAGTGAATATGTTGGGGTTTTATTGGGTGATGGTTATGCTATGATTACGGATGCGACAGTAGAATCATTAAGACACACGAAAGAGGCGGCAAGAATGGTTAGAGAAGCATTTCCTGATATTATAGAAATTAGTTATTTTGATGAAGCAATAGTTGGAGATTGGGAAGAAATAGAAGGATATGAAAATATGGAAAATACATAAGACATCCCAGCGGATGTTTAATGCTTTGGGTCTAGAAAAAAATATATTTGAAAGAATTATTAGTGAATTTTCTTCTATTGATGGGCCACTGGAATCTAGTATAGATATACCTACTATTGAAATAACAGTTGGTGGTTTTTTGAGAGATATATATTCTGTCCACGGTTTATTTAATTTTATAGGTAGGATTAATCCAGAGACCACTTTAAGAATTCAATTAAAAGTTTTGATTGGTATGGGTAAAAAACACATGAGTGGCGGTAGTTTTGCTTATAACTTTGCTCCTACAATAAAGCTAATTTTTTTTGCAGATAATAACTTTATTAAAGATATTATTAGTCCTTCTTCTGATATAAATCAAGAATTATATAGGACTGTCTCGCATGAAGTTCAGCACCTCATAAAAGATTTTCTTATGCATACTATCGACATGAAAAGGCAACAATATCAAATTCAAAGGAAATATATATCGATAGTGGGTAATCCTAACGATCCAGATAATTATAATAAATATTTTAAACAAAAAGTAGAAATGCAAGCAACTGCGACAGAAATAGCTTCAGGATTTATTCGGATGGTAAAAAGACATCTGTTATATCAGATTAAAGAGACTAAACAACTAACTATTGCATCTGTTAAAAAACAATTGTCATCTCAGCCTAGTAAGAAAACCATCCAATTGCTTCAAAAATTTATTAAGGATCATGGTAGGTTGCCAAAAAATATAGATGAAAAAACAATAAAACAACTAACTAAAAGTGTTTTTGCAAACTATATGCAATTAAGGCAAGAGTTATATATGAAAATTAAAAGCATAGGGACAAGAGCTTTAATGGAATAACACATGAAAATATGGAAAATAAGTAGTGATCAATATTATTCTTATTCGGCATGGATACTATCTAACGGAGATGTAAAAGAAGTTCCTTTTGAAGAACATGCGGCATTTGTTACAAATAATCTCTCTCTTTTTAATACCAGTAAAGAAGAAATGAAAGAAATTTATAAAACTTGTAAAGACTCATATGAGTTATTTGAACAAAAATATAAATTAGCATTTCGTTCTGGAGCAATTCGCATATATTTTGGTAATTTTACTATATTTGTTAGTGGTAAAAAGCAAGATATTGTAAGACATGCTGAAATAATTCATAGAATTTTCAAGAAACTTTCTGCTGAAATGATTGAATATGTTCCAATTAATGATAGTGACTTAAAAGAAGATTTTAGTAAAAAGAGAATTATAAGAGATCCTGGTGAATTATATTCTATATCTATGGGGAATAGAGGAAAAATATATAAGATGGCTAAAATTTTAAACATAAAAGATTTGATGCAAGAAGCATTAAAGTTTGATAGTGCAGAAGATTTTTCTAGGGCATATTCGGTAAAACAGAATTTAATAGAGAATGGAATTAATATAAACCAAGATGGGACAGTTACATTATATCATGCTACTTTACCAAAAATAGCTGAAAAAATAAAATCAGAAGGATATATTAGAGGGGGTTCAACGGCAACTGGTGGTATGACCGGATTAGCGTTGGAACCATCTGCTTTTTTTGGATGGAACCGTGATTGGGTAAAAGATGCTTGGGGAAGGAGTAGGGATGTAATAGAAATAAATGTTCCATATTGGTATATTCGTCAACCTGCAAAAAATGATCAAGAGATATATTTTGAAGGTGGGTTAAAGCGAGTTGATGATAGCAGAAACATATGGGAACCAATAAAGACTCCTAGAGACACATTTTATAGTATACTTCCTTCTTTGGATTACAATTTTGAAAATGAAGAAGAGACACTAGAAAAAATATGGGAAAAAGCTCGTGAAAATATATAAAATAAGTAGTAGAGAAATTACAATTTATCATATAACTACTCCAAGTAATGCCATAAGTATTTTGCAAAATGGATTTGATCCTGGATGGAAGACTCATTTTTTTACAGGAAAAGAATATGTAAAGAGATGGTTTTTTCTACTAAAAAACGAAAGAGAAAAAGAGTATGAAAATATATCCATGGAAAATATAGAAAAGATGGATGTTAGAAAAAAGAGATCTAGAGATTTGCGTCAGTATATGTTGAATCATAAACAAGAAGCGATAGAATGGGGAACTCCTGTTATAATATCTATTACCTTGCCATTAGACTTTTTTGAAGCAAATTTTAGTGATAGTTCTCGTTTTGGAGAAAGTGTAAAGTTTGAGGAATTACATTATCAGGATTATCCTAAAACAGAATGGGATGAAATAAATGGATGGAAGCAGAAAGAATATACAAAGCCAATTCTATTAAATGGCGTTAATTGTAAAATGGAAATAGTTGATTTAGAAAATTTATGAAAATATGGAAAATAGCCAATAGCCCAAAGAAAGTAGCGAAAACATCAAAGAATGAAGATAAAATACCATTAACGGCAAAAGAGAGACAAGAAGTAAAAACAAATAAAGCGGGGAAATTTTAGAGATCTTTTTATCTTGTAGTATATTTTTCTTCAAATGGTTGAATAGAACCATCTTGAGCGATAGTAATTTCTTCATAACCACTACCACTATCGCCACCTTTTTTAATCATTAAAGGTAAACCTTCATTGGTTGTGGTATATATCTCAAAGCCTTCTTTAATTTTTTCTTCCATTTTTTTGATTTGAGCCCAAGTTAGTTTATAAATACCCCATCCTGTTTTCTGACCTATTTTTTCCCATTGGGATTTAGATAGTTTAATTTTCATAATTACATTCCTTTTTCTAGTTATTCTATATTTATATGATCACATCCTTTTACAGGCAGGCAAAAGGTAGGAAAATAGGGAATAAATAATTTATGAAGATATATAAAATAGCCAATAGCCCAAAGAAAGTAGAAGTTGCCAAGCTTACTTCTTTTCTTTCCGATCCAGAGTTACAAGAGCTATCTTGTATTCATCTTGCCAAACTTAAATTACCAGAAGATTTTTATAGTGCAATAAGAATTTTACAAGTTGATGCGGATAAGATAAGGATGATTAACAGTGAATTATATGATTATATTAATAATATTGCGTTTCCTATGAGTCAGTCCCAATTAGATAAATGGCATAAAATATGGGATAGACAAGAGGGGAAATAATCTGTGAAGATATATAAAATAGCACAATATAAGCCATGGGAAATGACAAGACAGGAATTTCTAGATTATCATCATACTGGATATATATCTTCTAGTGCATATGATGATTATTCAACAGTTGATGGGTTAAGTTGGATAAAAAAAGAAAAATATCCTGTTTTATATTCTGTTAAGAATTTTGGTAAATATAGAATAGAATTTAGAAAGAGTGGTGAAAAATTAAAATATACTGCAATAGATCCAAATGATGATTTAAAGATATTAAGAGATGAAAAAGGTATGGCATTAATGTTGACAGACGATGAAATAAAATCAAAAGGATTACCGACAGAAGATTTAACTATTGCTGCTTTTGATGGTGATAAAGCTATAGGATTAGCATCGGATGAATGGGGGACAGATGGTGTTTGGGTTGTTAAAGATTATCAGAAACTAGGGATTGGCGTATATCTTTTGTCGGAATTAAGGAAACAGCATGAAGATAAGAGGAAAATTGGTCAGATGACAGATGCGGGATATAATATGAGTGGTTCATATCATAAAAAAGAAGTTAAAGATGCTTTAGATAGAGGAGATTTAAACCCTAACAGTCCCAAATATGAAGAAATTATAAAAGATTATCCTGAATTAAAATCTTGATATGTTATTGGACAAATATGAATAATTTATATTTTTTATG
>Ga0307380_10011378_pt1 | contig 11148 bp, 15 predicted proteins | sample UN3MG_FD_202239 | JGI IMG/M metagenome (GOLD analysis project Ga0307380, IMG submission 202239) | Soil microbial communities from Risofladan, Vaasa, Finland - UN-3 | ecosystem: Environmental > Terrestrial > Soil > Coastal area > Acid sulfate soil | place: Finland: Risofladan, Vaasa | collected... | reverse complement strand
GCGTGTATGAACTTAGACCTTGACTGCCTGGCGGTGGATATATCTGATGAGTGGGTAGGTCACTATGTGAAAAGGCTTAGGCTGGATAATTCCAAACTGACTTCCTGGCTTTGACATTCACACCATAGCTAACACCGCCAAAGATCGTCCAAATTTCGCATAATATTGAAAATGGGCAGTCCAGTATCAAATTGTTGTTATCTCTGCGAAAATCGGCTTAGAATCCAAATAGTAATCCTTAAATAGTAAGTGTGTGTATGAATGTATATTATGACTGAAAGGCCTAAATGTCCAAAATGCCAGAGTGGTAATGTATATTTCAGACGAGATAAAACAATAACCTGCCGCCGGTGCGGGTATGATTCGAGGGATGAAGAGTGAAAGAATCCGAACAAGTAATTTTTATGATTACTGATAAGCCCATCATATCTCTGAAAAACTCAATTTTAAAATCACATAAATTGAATATTGAAATATTTGGTAATTTGAATGATACTGAATACGAAGATTTGAAAAGTGATATCGAAGCAAGAGGTATTCAAGACCCGCTGCATGTGGTAAAGCAAAACGGTGAATATGTTGTAGTGTCCGGGCACCAGAGATTAAAGGTAGCTCGTGAACTCGGTATTGATTTACCATGTATTATCAGAACAGATTTGGTTGAAGAGTGGCAGGTTGAAGAGCAGCTCATAAAAGATAATCTTTTGAGAAGGCATTTGAACGATTACCAGAAAGTGAATGCTGGTGAGCGGTTAGAGGTGATTGAGAGAATTAAAGCAAAAGAAAAATTAATAATATCTGCTAATTTAAAAGAACGAACAGAAACGGGACAGTTTAAAAGTTCACCAAAGGTGGCAGAAATACCACCCGTGGTAGAAGTTTTGAAAGTAGAACCGAAAACCCGTGATATAGTTTCATCTCAAATAGGCATGAGTGCAAGGCAATATGATAACGCCAAAAAAGTAAAGTATGAAGCTCCAGAACCTATAAAACTTAAATGGCAATCTGGTGAGATAAGCACCGGTACGGCTATGGCTGCTATCAAGAAAGAAGAACATAAAGCAAAGTTGGAACAGAAACAGGTTGAGAAAAAACAAGAATTAACACAACCAATTGATATAACTAATAAAAAGTTTAATGTCATTCTTACAGATCCACCCTGGCGGTATAATAATCTTCACCCACAGATAGCAGAAGTAGAATGTTCTAAATGTGGTTCAGAAGCGGTTATTTGTAAAAAAGGTATTGTAAAAGGTGGATTCGATCATGATGAACATGTTGAATATGCCAATGTTGTAAATGTTAAATGAAATAGTGGGTGAGTGAATGAAACGAAATAAAAATTGGTGGTCTCACCTCACAAAAGAAGAGCGCTCAACATTAGTATATCTTGAGCGAAGTGCTAATATGTGCGGTTCGATGGGTGGATATTTGCCTGATGATTGCTCATCGTGCAGCGCCTGTGGTAATCCTATGTTTGGTAGTGGCGGGTTATGTCCGTGGTGCTCATCGGAGTTGGATGAGCTGATTCGTAAGGCGGATGGTGAGTGAATGAAACTTGAATGTAATCCTGAATTTAACGAGCTTGAAAAATCCGTAACACTAAACTTGAATGATGAGCAGTGGGATATATTACGCATGTCCAAGTTCAACGGATTATGGTTTTTCTTGAGGGTGGGTGAGTGAATGACAACTAAAAGATGTTATTTTAATGATTATATAATTTGTATAATTCAATATAGGTTAGATTGTGATTCATTGTGTAAGTACCATCCAAATTATAAGAAGGGGTGAGTGCATGAAACACTACGAACTCAAACTTGAAAATTCACTCGGTCGCAAACTGATTGCCACGTTCTATGATGCTGAAATATTGAAAAAGTATGTAAATGATAATCCACCATTGGAGAAATATAATTATTATGTATTGGTTGAGGAAACGACAATGACCCGGGTTAATGATATATCAAAGGTGATGTAAATGACAACTGAAAGAAGTACAGAAATAGTAACCGCTGCTATAAAAATAATAATGAAATACGGCTGCAGCACATTTGATGACTGCAGCGTGTGTCCATTATGTCAGTATCAGGGTGTGCCTGGTGTGCTGGGAGACCTGTGCTGTTCTATCGAGGGGGTAAAGTGAATGCTACAATTAAAACAGCATCAAGCTGATAGGTTAAAAAACTTGGGTCTCAGGGGCCCAACGTCTGGCCGACCAAGAGGCTCATACCTATCAGCTGATAAAATAGCAGCGGTAAAACAATCTATCGCAGAAGGACAAACCTATGTGCAGATTATGATGATTCACGGTGTAGGAAATAACACTATCACAAAAATTAAGAAAGGGTTGATAGAATGCGGAATTGCGCCCGAAAACAATTGCAAATTGTGAACGATTACCATTCAAAGATAATTCATTTGATTTTGTCTTTGCAGACCCGCCATATTCGAAAGAAGAATCTATGGATTTATACAATCTGACATATGTCAACATCATCAAAACCATCAATGAAATGGTCAGAGTATGCAAACCGGGAGGATATATTTTATTTCTGCATAGGTTGGTTCCTGAAGTGTTCCCTGGGATGAATTTGAATAGGGATACTACAATTGAGGGTATCGTCGGGATATTCACTATAGCGGGGCTGTCAAATATCAGAGCTCTATCGGTTAGGCGAAAAAATAATACATTGGAGAATTTCTATGACTAACTACAGATATAAAATGGACTACATTCAAATGCTCAAGAAGTGTGCATACGAACGAGGTGTTGGTAACTTACAACATCGTACGATAGCGGAATTTGCCTGGTTTGTGGAATCAGTTATCTGGAACGGTGACTCAAATTTTAAAGAAAAATATTATTTTGATTGGACTGTAGATAATGCATTAGAATTATGGATTGAGAAGTTTTGTGAGTATCACGCTGAACAAGTATTGATTTATAACCAGAATGAAGATATCTAAGGTTGATAAAATATGAGTCCGGCGTGTTGATCCAAAAGTCGCATGGCGCCATAATCCTCATTAACACTTAAGTTATTTTGGTGAGTAGGAAGTAATCCACAGCACAGGAATAGGAGTAAAATAAAATGAATAAAAAAGCATTAGTAACGGGAATTTCAGGGCAGGACGGTTCGTATCTGGCAGAATTGCTATTATCAAAAGGATATGAAGTATACGGATTAGTAAGACGATTAAGTACCCCCAATATTGTTAATATCGAACATATTTTAAGCGATATTACATTGGTTGAAGGTGATTTGACAGACCAATCATCACTAAATAGTATTGTAAAAGAGGTCATGCCTGATGAAATCTACAATCTGGCAGCACAATCTTTTGTAGGTACTTCTTGGAAGCAACCGATATTAACAGCAGAAGTGACTGGTTTAGGTGCGGTCAGAGTGTTTGAAGCTGCTAAAACATACGCTCCGGATGCTAAAATATATCAAGCGTCTTCAAGTGAAATGTTTGGAAAGGTACAAGAAACACCACAGACCGAATATACGATGTTCTATCCTAGAAGCCCGTATGGATGTGCTAAATTATACGCACATTGGATGGGGATTAATTATCGTGAAAGTTACAATATGAGCATATCTAACGGAATTATGTTCAATCATGAAAGTGAACGCCGTGGCATAGAATTTGTAACACGTAAGATATCAAATGGTGTTGCACGTATCCATCATGGAGTAGATACTGAATTGAGATTAGGCAACATAGATACAAAACGTGATTGGGGCTTTGCTGGAGATTATGTGGAAGCTATGTGGCTGATGCTCCAGCAGGACGAGCCTGATGATTTTGTTATTGCTACAAATGAACAACATTCAATAAGAGAATTCTTAAAAATAGCGTTTGGTATTATTGGTGAGGATTATAATAAACATGTTGTAATTGACCCAGAATATTATCGTCCAGCAGAAGTGGAAACCTTGCAAGGAGATTTCTCGAAAGTTAAACATATTCTTGGATGGGGACCAAAAGTATCATTTGAAGATTTAGTTAATAAAATGGTTCGGAATGATTTAACATTGATAGGTAAGGATTTGAAATGACTAAAAAAATATTACTTGTCAATCCGCAACAAAACCAACAAAAGAAGGGTACTAAAAATATGTATCCTTCTGGTGCATTGTTGCTGATTGGTACAATGTGTAAGCAGCGTGGACATGAAGTCATGATATATGAAGGTGCAACATCTAAACAACTGTTTGAAGATACGTTGAATGAGTTTCAACCTGGTATTGTAGGAATTACAGTTAATACATTCCAAACAAAACATGCTAACATATATCTAACATATATAAAATCACAATCTAAAGACATACTAACTGTGATTGGTGGCCCGCACCCATCCGCAATCGGCATACAATCGTTGTCTGATTTTCAGAACGCCGATATTGCAGTAATGGGTGAAGGAGAATATACATTTTTGGATATCGTTAACGACATCCCGCTTGATAAAATTGATGGGATATGTTACAATGGAAAACGAACACCTGACAGAAAACCAATTGATTCACTCGACCATATACCATTGACTGACTTATCATTAATCAATATAGATGACTATGAATCAATGTCAAATAATAACTATCGTTCAATGTTTATTATGGCATCAAGAGGATGTCCATTTCAATGTATCTATTGTAATAAATCTGTATTTGGTTCAACGGTTAGGTTTAGAGAACCCGAAAAAATTATAGAAGAAATCAAATGGTTGTATAATCAATATGGGATTACACATATTTACTTTCAGGATGACACATTCAATCTAAAACGAGAATGGATTGATGAAATCCTTAATCTGATTATTGACAATGGATTAAATAATAATATTTCATACATGGCTCCATTCAGAGCAAACAAAAATTTAGTAGATGAAGACCTATTACAATTAGCTAAAAAAGCGAACTTCAAAACGATTTTTTATGGTGTTGAATCTGGCAATCAACGTATGCTTGATGAAATGCATAAAGGATTGAAAATAGAAGAGATTAAACGGGCATTTGAACAAACACACAATGAAGGTATCCAAACAATAGCTGCATTCATTGTTGGTCTTCCTGGTGAGAATATACACACAATTAAAGATTCGATAAATTTATGGCGTGAAATCAAACCTACATATTCTGGATTTACACTTGCAACTCCATTTCCAAATACAGGATTTGAAAAAGACGTTAAAATTAATGGACATTTACTTAATAGCAATTACAATGATTATCGATGTGGTGGAAGTTATGTGAGGACAGCAGAACTATCCCAACAAGAACTACAATATTATTCAAACATTGCGATATATGGAGATACTCATGAATGGATTTATAAATTACCTGTTTTTACAATTGGTAAGAATATATTATTGAGACCATTGTCTTTGGTTTGTATGGGATTATACTGGAGATTGAAAAAATGAACCTATATAAGAAAGGAGCAACATATTATGAATTATAAAGTATCAGTAGTTGTGTTGACAAAAAACAGACCACAGTATCTTAAATTATGTCTGGATTCCATTGTTAAACAGAAATATAACAATCTTGAATGTCTCGTCATAGATTCAAACAGTGATAAAAACACATTGGATATAATTGAATCATACTATTCAAAAATACCCTTGCAGATATTTCATGTCGGGGATTGCACAATTGGTGCGGCCAGGCAGGCAGGGTTCAAACATTCGTCCGGTGATATTATAGCTTACATTGATTCTGATGTAGAGCTCCCACATGAACACTGGATCGAGCATATGCTTAAACCGTTTAAGTATTCACATATTGTAGGTGTGCAAACATTAGCTAAATATAAAGTAACTGACCATCCCATGCTTAAACGGGTTCATTCATCATTTGAATATAAAAATCAAACCATCAATAAAATTAATTATGAGCCGGTGGGTTTTAGTCACATTCTAATTAAAAAGATGGTTATCGCAGATGTAAACGGATTCAAAGATATTAATTTTAGAGAGGATACAGATTTAACATTACGGATAATGAATCGTGGATATTCATTTACATATTTGCCTGATGAAAAATGTTATCATTATCATGTTAATGGGTATCAATCATTTTTAATAAAAAAAATACGAAATAAAATACAGGGCGCTTTTTGTTTATTAAGGGGTATCAAATGAGTATCGTTGATTGGGATATCTACAAATCTGGTGATGTGTTAGATTTAAATATACCATCACCTGCTAATTTTATTGATGATATTAAAATGGATTATATTAAACCAATGTTACCGGACAATGGTATTATTGTAGAAGTTGGAGCTGGATCAGGGCGATTGCTTACACGAATTGGACTTGAAAACAAAGAGAAATATCGTCTCATCGGCATTGATTATTCGCCAACAGCAACAAAAATAATAAAATCAAATCAATATAAATTTGATTTAAACGGAGATTCTATTTGCGGTGATGCCTTTTGTATTCCTTTAAAAAATAATAGTGTTGATGTGGTGTGTAGTGGTGGATTATTAGAACATTTTACTATGAAAGAAGTGTTAGTTGTTCTCAACGAAATGAATCGGATATTAAAACCAGGGGCATTACTTTATGCTGATATTGTCCCACGTAAACGGACGTTATGTAGGCCGTTTTTAAAAGAACATGTTGGAGGATATGAAAATGATTTTGACAAACTCATGTGGAATAATCTCTTAACTAAAAATGAATTCATTGATATTAATATATTTAGTGGATTAATACTCCCCCCTGATTTTTACGGAAGATTCACTAAACAAAAACGAATACATGTAATATACTCTATAAAAAAAATTATAAAATCGTTAGACAACACATTTTTATCAAATTGGTTAGGATTTGCATATATTGTGTTTGCAAGGAGTCGATAATATGGAAATATTAGATATTGGATGTGGAAATAATAAATATAATAATAATTCAGACCACGTAATTGGAATGGATAAAGTGGATTTACCAAACGTAGATGTAATTCATGACATGGAGCAATTTCCATATCCATTTAATGATTGTTCATTTGAAAAAGTTATCATGCACCATTCACTGGAACATGTTTCAAAAGAAAATAATACGAATATTAAAATAATTGAAGAAATCCATCGAATATTAAAAACTAACGGTCTTTTAATAGTTGAAGTCCCCATAGGTCAATGGTTTTTGTATGATCCTACCCATAAGAACTATGTTGGGGTTTGGTATTGGAAATATTTTTCACATGATTTTCCATTTAATTATTATAGTTCAGTACGGTTTGATTTACAATCTGCTGAGTTGATTGGACTTCATGGCATATATCGTATTGAAAAACTAACATCATTGTTTAATTGGATGTATCAAAAAGTGCCAAGTAGCATAGAAAGATTCATTAACTTTGTAAATTTAGATATTGCAGTAAAATATACATTGAGGAAATCATGAACATAGCAATATTAACATGCAGTGACTTTTTAATCATAGGTGGAGCTGAACGTTTCATCATTGATATTGCCACTGCTTTAGATGCCACCATTGTAACAATTGGTTCAAAAGAAAATATTAATCTTCCGTATGATATCCATAATGTGAAGTTCCATTGCTTGAATATAAAACTTCCATCCGAACCACTCAGACAGGTGATCGGTATAAATCTATTCAGAAAACTAAAACTTAATTATGATTATTATATTTCTGTTGATGATATGTCGATGTATAATTTGAAAAACAAACCACATCTATACTACATATTCACACCACGCAGAGCATTCTATGATATGTATTATGATACAATGTCGACAAAACATGGATTGAAATCATTGGTGTATTCAATTGGTATATGGTTGTTCAGATTGGCTGACCAAAGATATGTACACAATAATATTAATCATGTCGCTTGTATCTCAAATAATGTACGTAATAGAATACGAAAAACATATTTACGTGATGCTTATGTAATTTATCCTTGTGTTCATACTGAAAAATATAGTTATGGTTCCCCTGGAGATTATTGGCTGTCAGTTAACAGAGTAGACAAATGGAAACAGGTGGATTTACAAGTAGAAGCTTTCAGGCATATGCCAGATAAACAACTTGTTATCGTTGGAAGTGTGTATGAAGATATGCAAACCATTGTAGATGCCGCACCCGATAATGTACACTTTATCGGTATTGCATCTGAATCAAAGTTACAGCATTTATATTCACATTGCATTGGATTTATCACTACAGCAATCGACGAAGACTTCGGTATTACACCATTGGAAGCCATGGCGTCAGGCAAACCAGTTATAGCAACCAAAGAGGGGGGTTATATGGAAACTGTGATAGATGGTTATACTGGTAGACTGTGCACCCCATGTGTTGATGAAATAGTGCAAGCAGTGATTGAAATATCTAAACATCCAGAGCAATATAAAGATGCTTGTATCAAACAAGCACAAAAATTTGATTATTCAATCTTCAAAGTAAAAATCCGAGAGTGTACATTATGAAAGTCATGCATTGGAACTCGTTTTGTGAAACGGATAAACAATCTGGAATAAAACGATATGAAGACGAGTTATACAACCATTTAAAAAATAAAATCGATATCACACGCATTCAAAAAACTAAACGCAACGTGTTTTTAGATAAATTTAAAAATGGTAATGCTGATATTGTACATGCTACATTTCAAAACTTGGCAATGCTTAAAATTACAAAACATCCAAAGAGATTTATAATCACCATACATGATCTAATTCCAAAGTTGTATTTTCCTCTTCGTTTGAAAATTAAATATATGTGGTATTTAAATGAATTTGTTTTTCCATTCATTGATGAAATAATTGTTGATTCTGAATATACCAAAAAATCACTTATAGATTTATTAAATATTGATCAAAATAAAATCCACGTGATATATTTAGGAAAATCACCCATATACAAAGAATATGATAAAAACATATCAAAAAAATATCTGGGATTACCAAACGATAAAAAACTAATCCTAATAGTCAGTAGTAACGAACCGTGGAAAAATGTTGAAACCATGGAAAAAATAATAGATGATAGATCAGAGTATCAATTTGTTAAAATTGGGTATGAAACCACTATCAAAAAAGACAATGTAATTAATTTAGGGTATGTTCATGAAAACGATATGCCATACCTATACAGTGCATGTGATGTATTCGTGCATACAAGTGCTTATGAGGGGTTCGGCTTTCCAGTGCTTGAAGCAATGGCATGCGGTTGTCCGGTGGTAAGTTCAAATGCCACGTCTTTGCCTGAAGTGATAGGTAATGGTGGGGTGTTGGTGAATACCATGAGCGTACCCGAATATTGTAATGCTATTGATAGACTGTTATCACACGAAATCGAATATAATCGAATCAAAAATAATGGTATCAAACAAGCATCAAAATTCACATGGGAACGAACCGCCAAATTAACATTAGAGGTATACCACAAATGCTTGAACGGGTATTGAAACACGTCCCGAATCAGAGGGACACCGGCCAACTCATAGGTGCTGTGCACGTGTTGCTTGGTAGGACAACATTCTATATTAGCATTTTGAATTTCTTTATGCTCATTGTAACGGCATATTACACAACAATAAGAAATTTAGTATCAATTCCGTTTATCTGGTTTGTATTAAGCATGTTGGTAGTAATACTCATTGCCATGGTTTTAGAATATGTTGTGATACTACCATCGACCATCATATTTAACAATGTGCAGGCATACAAGCACGAAAACCCGTTTAAAGATGATATCAAATTGATACTCAATAGACTTGATGATATTGAAGATAAACTAAATAGGCGATGATTTAATGGTAGATATAAAATTAAGTGAAATAACTTTTGTAATTCCCACAGCTAAAGACGAAGTGAAAACACTTGAATCAATACCATCAGAATGCACAGTCATAGTACGAAGAGATGACTCTCAGGGTAAAGCCCGGAACGCAGGGGTTCTATTATCAAAAACTGAATGGATAGCATTCGCAGACGATGATATAAAATTCAATCAAATATTCTTAGATTTTGTCATGCAATTGGCAGATAAGGATTGTGTAATTGGATTACAGGGATATGCACCATCCCCCTGGTTGATTAGTAGATTTATGTTTTTTCATCGGTCTGTTTTTGATGTGATAGGGCCATTAAAAGAAGTTAGGCACGGTGAAGAGACTGAATGGTTAATCCGTGCAGGAAAGGCCGGATATAAGCTCGTAGGATTGCCAAGAGAGGGTGTTTATCATTATCCTCATAGTAAATCTACCAATAAAAACGAGTTTAAAAATTTAATTTGGCTTTTGTGGTTGCATCCAGATTTAATTACCCGTGCTATCAAAACAGTAGTGAATAAAATGATTAAATCCAGCGATGATGTAGAATATAACAACCTATAAATACCACTAAGCATAATCTATAACCTGTTCGGTAGTTTTATTCAGTGCCGGGGTTCGGTTCATTTCCCCGGCACACCCCACCTTAATAGTAACCTTTTTATATACTTAATTCAATATTAAGGTATAGTGCGGATGAGTTCTTTTGTATCTCAATGCTAAAGGTTGCACCTCATCCGCTATCTATTTATACTTTTAAATCATTCTAACCAGTGCAACCATTAGAACATTGATGTCTGCTTCATACCTATCAATTCAAAACTTGCATATATTTTTTTTCAAGTTTTCATTTGAAATGCGGATAGCGGTAAGCTCTTGAAAATTTCTTACCTACCAACAAATAATAATTTATACAGGTAAGATTATATAATCTCATGATGAAAAGTGCCGATAAAGTCAATGTAACTGTCCATGCAAAAGCATTCAAAAAGGCGATAATCAGAATTACACTTATATTCATCGTTGCTATGGCGGTACTCTGGCAGGTTACAGACCAGACATTAGCATATCTAATCTCACTTACCGAAGCTGCTATAATCACAATATCACCTTTTGAAATGCTTCACGCTAAGATTAATATTGCGTTCGTTTCGGCTGTAATAATCTGTTTACCGTATGTGTATATTGAACTCTATAAATTTATATCACCTGCATTATATAAGAAAGAGAGGACGGTAATACGGTGGTCTACAGTGCCATTCTTTGTAATGTTCTCAATAGGCGGCGTGTTCGCTTTGTTGGTGTTCATTCCTGTTGTATTGCATTATGT